>VOFB01002893.1_pt1 | contig 77585 bp, 101 predicted proteins | sample 5384141 | NCBI WGS metagenome assembly VOFB01 (sample SAMN12384721, study PRJNA508395) | human gut metagenome | isolation source: healthy gut A | host: Homo sapiens | reverse complement strand
AGGTGCTACCCTATTCGGTAGGCGGTTAGCCTTCGCCACAGGAGTTTATAGCCTGTGTTTACATAGATACATCCATTTACGGAAATCTATCAAGGAGGTTTGTGCTTATGCTTACAACGGAGCTTTTTATAGCCATCATCAGCTTATGCATAACATGCTATATAATGATCTCTTTTTTCTCTGTCAAAAAAAGATCTCTTTTTTCTTGTTTCTCTCAAATATTCTGCAGCTGTCACCAAAAATCCAGAGGTTCCACACGCCGGATCGCAGATCATTTCATCCGCACCCGGATCCATCAGCTCTACCATCATACGAATGATGTGTCTTGGCGTTCTGAACTGTCCATTTCGTCCTGACTGCGCAATTTTGGATAAAAGATACTCATACACATCCCCTCGAACATCCCCACGCAGTTCTCCATGAACATCTGCATTCTGTGTCTCATTCATCAAATCGTAAATCTCATCCAGAGAATCAACCACCTTCGATAACAGCAACGCCGTCGGCAACTTAAATATCGCATCATCCATGTACTTGGAGTATGCACTGTTCTTGTCGCTATGAAGATTTTTGATAAACGGAAAACCCATTCCTGCATTACACTATACATTTTTCCAGCCGGAAAATCGTGAAACACTGACCATTTTAACTGATTTCCCTCAATGGTTCTCTCTCCGATTTTGACTTCTCCTGCAAAATGCTCTCAAACGGCAGTCCCAGCATGGCACTTTCCTTCGCATTTTTGTTGTCGGCATCATCCAAATCTCGAATAAACATTAGATATGTAATCTGCTCAATCACTTCAAGTGGATTGACCAAACCACCAGATGCAAAAATGTCCCATAATGCATCAATTTTGTTTTTCAATTCTCCAGTTATCATGTTTGTTCCTCCTTGTTGTTCCATACATATTTTGTATACCGTCCTCCACCAATCTTTGTTATGCTATGATCTTTTAACAAAGCAGCCAAAGTCCTTTGAATGGTTGTATCACTAATATCCGGACAGAGACTCATAATTTCTGCCTTTGTGATAGTACCCATTTTTTTCTAATCTCCTCTCGCACACGATCCGGCTTGGAAAGATGTGGATCTGTAATCAACTTAACACGCGACTCAAATTCACGATAAGCCGCTATAATAACTCCAAGCAAATAGTTTGCAAAAGGTTTATAATCATTTTCCCCATCATGCCATCCTGCCGAACTTGCTTGAAGAGTTTCATAATAGGTTTCCTTTGAATCTTCAATTAATTTTTCAATACTTACATACTTACCAACAATAAAGCCTGATTGATACAGCAGCAACATAGTCAGCAGCCTGCTCATTCTTCCATTGCCATCATTAAATGGATGAATACATAAAAAGTCTAATACAAACATGCAGATCAAAAGCAATGAATCCGCTTCATCCTTTGCCCCCTTGTAAGCTGCACACAACCTGTCAATTGCATCTGCGGTTTCCCATGCTTGTACTGGTCTAAATCTAATATTTTCTTTTCCATTTTATCGATTTCACGAATAATATTGTCAGAAATCTTAAAAGCGCCTGCTCCTGCTGCACCTGTAAATTTGTATAAATCCTTATGTAATTGCAATATATAATTTGCCGTTACAGGAATATAATCATAGTTTTTGTGAATTGTGTTCAACACATCTCGATATCCTGCAATCTCAGACTCATTTCTGCTCGCAGGAGTCGTCTTTTCAAGAACCAGATTTTTCAATCGATCCTCCGAAGTAAAGATGCCCTCAATTCTATTAGAAGCCTCTGTACTTTGGATCTTCGCCAATTCGACCAGCTCATTTAGTTCATCTCTATGAGCTTCAATAAACAATCTTTGCTCTCCCTTAAACTCGTGAATCAAGGTCAACTGTTTGACTATATCCGGGCTAAGAAGCTTTTGCCAATTCTCCTTATAATCAATGATTCTCACTTTTAATTACCTCACCCATCCTTTAATTTAGTCAAACTTCTACATTATGACTAAATTAAATTCACTTTACCAGTATATAAGTTGCAAAATTTTCTGTCAACATTATGAGACACAAACAGCAGGCAACATTTCGTTCCCTGCTGTTAAAAAATCCTATCATCCGACAAAGATACTCCTGCCTGGCAGATCAGTCTCACCATAATCAGTGTTCTGGCAATCAACTGATTTTCTCTCTGTCTTTGATTATTTACTAGAATCATCCTAGCAATACGTCCAGCGAATTCGTTAATATTCTGCGTCTGCAAAATAACACGTCCCGGACCTACTAACCTGGTCAGGAAAAGACCTTCGCCACCTAAGAAAATATTTTTAAGACCTTTGACTGTCTCAATCTCGTAGCTGACAGAACGCTCAAACGCCACAACATTACCTGTGTCTACTTTAAGCACCTCTCCCGGCTGCAGATCTTTAATGACTTTGTCACCATCGATCTCCAAAAATGCCATACCGACACCGGACAGATCCTGCAAAATAAAGCCCTCACCGCCAAACAAACCGGCAGAAATCTTTTTCGTAAATGCGACATTTAAATTTACTCCCGGTTCTGCACAAAGGAATGCACCTTTCTGGCATACCATTCCACCTGTCTCGCCAACGTTGACAGGCATGATCTCACCGGCTACGGTTGATGCAAAAGCAATGGTTGTGCCCGGTGCCTGTGCTATGTATCTCGCCATAAACATGGACTCACCGGCAAACATTCTTCCAACACCCTTCATAATTCCACCGTTGGTGCTCGTGCTCATTTCAATCCCGTCAGACTGCCAAACCATTCCACCTGACTGTGTGTACATTGACTCTCCGGCCTGATCAAACAAAATTTCCACTGCCGGCATAGTGTTTCCTACCATTCTGTACTGCATAAATACCTCCGTTTCAAATGCTTTTTCATCTTTCCATGTATATTCTAACATTTTTTCACTATACCAACAACATATTTTATTACTCATACTTCCCATACCGGAAGTTATTTCAAAACCACATATTGCTTATTATGTCAAAGAATACTAAGAATTTCGCAGCCACAACATCGTGGTTTCTGCCGACAGAGAACTATAGTAATTGCCTTGCCGCATTTACGTTTTTTTTGGTGATTTCTAGATTTTGTTGTCTCTGATGATTGATTTACATTCCCTTCGGAAACTCAAAGTCCCGGAAGCAAGGGAATCATCATTTTTGAAAGGGACTTTGCGCTCGTCGTTACTTATGTCTCGTATTTCAGAGACATTAAGTAACGTGACGTAGCGCATCGTAGCGAAAGCGTCCGTCCAAAAATGGATGATACCTTGCTAAACCGGGACATCTCAGACAATCCTTCGGGCATGTATTCATCAGAGACTTAACAAAATAAGCAATATGTGGTTGTGAAGGATTTGAGGTATGGGAAGTCTGAGTTTATTATTATGTATCCACCATGCTTTACAGGCATGATGGAATTTTGTATTAATCTAAGAGAAGAAGAGGATCAACCGCTGTTCCATTCTGCTCTACCTTAAAAATACAGATTACACCCTTCTTCCGTATACGCTGTACTTGGTGCCGCAAGTTTTCCAATGGTTTCTCCCGCTTTTAATTCATCGCCTTCTTTGACGGATACTGCCTTTAGCTGCCCATATGTGAGCGTGTATCCATTGCCAATGTTCATTGTCACGGTTTTGCCTGTTTCATCGTTCTTACTAACCGACAAGACTTCACCGGCCGCTGCGGTTTTAACGTTCTGTCCGACTTTGCCGCCGATGATCAATGCCGGATTACATCGATACTGTGCTAATGTCTTAAAATATACGGCATCTGTCATGCTAAACTTCATCAATACCTTACCTTTGACCGGCCAGCTCAATCCCTTTTCTTCATTAAAGGCAAAGTGCTTCTTGTCTTTTTGGGAGGCTACCGTTGTATCCTTAGCAGCTGCTTTTCTTGATCTACCAGATTTTGCTGCAGTCTTTTCGTTGTTTGCGGTATTGTTTTTCTGCGGTTTTTTCGTCGCCTTTGGCTGTGGCGTATCACTTGGGATCGACGGTGCTATTGTTGCCTTATTTTTGTCTGCAATCGACTGATCCTTAGAATTTCCTACAGGCTGCATACTGTCTTCCGGTGCCTCTGAGGACTCTACCTCTGCTTTCATAAAGCCGCCACCCTGCGGATCATTATTCATTCGATAGTATGTTGTTCCGATCGCCAACAGGCACACTAACGCAGTACACACCGATACATAAAATCCTTTTTCTTCCACATGGATTCCTTCTCTTCAAACATCTTTTCCTCCATTCTGACTTGTAACTACAGCACCTCTCTGTAGTCTTTGCCGCTTTATTTTCCAAACTTCCACAACCGAAATCTGCACATTCCCATAATACTTTATTATGTGCGTATTTTAATGTATTGTTTTGCAGCCTTTGTGCTGCGAATTCTGCTGATAAGAGAACTATAGCAATTGCTTGGTGCAATTTGTTTTTTACAGTGATTTCTAAGTTTTGTCGTCTCTGATGTATGATTTACATGCCTTGCGGAGAACTCGAAGTCCCGCAAGCAAGGTAATCATCATTTTTGAAAGGGACTTTGCGCTCGTCGTTACTTATGTCTCGTATTTCAGAGACATTACAAAACAAGAAATCACAGCAAAACTTGCAACTGCAGCAATTGTCTTAGTTCTCTTACAGCAGAACAAAGTGTATTGGCTGCAAAACATTTGCTTATCATGACACATAATAAAGTATTATGGGAATAGTCACTATCGCAGGTTGTGCAAGTTTGACTTTCTATTGCTAGTGTTGCCAATATGCAGGAAAATATACGAAAGAAGCTATCGCAAATGAGCGATAGCTTCTTTCTGTTATTAATTCAATTTTTAATTTCAAAAATCAGATTTTTGCTCATTGACCATCTGACCCTGCATCGGACCATTGGAGTAGATCGGTGCGCTTTCGCGATAAACAACCGTTGGTGGGATCTCGACCTCACGCACATGGTAATATACGACTCTCGTATCCGCCAGCCGATCATGCAGTGCACGTTTTTCGCGATCCGGTCCGATCATAAAATACCCAATAAAGATAATGATCTTAGACAGAAATCTTCCAACCGTCTCCCGATAAGCCACCTCGAATAATGTCATCTTGCGCTGCTCACTGCTGACAACCCGCAAACGCATTGCACGTTTTCCCAATGTTGCTCCTGTGAAATAGGTGAGCAGGATAAAATACAACACACCGAGCAGATATAGTACAATATCCTTGACCGAATATGAAAAATAAAATCTTTCACGATAAAATTGTCCGGACTTGCTACTGTCGCAATCCATAGCGGGAACTTAACGACGAGCAATACGCATCCTACGATGATCCAATCAATGATATAAGCTGCCAGACGTACGAAAAATCCGGCATATACCTGATTCTCCGTATTATTCTGCATAATATTTCAGCACTCCTTTTCCTTTTGTGTCGATCATGTCTTTCACAATCTGTGCATCAGACTTTGGTGTTACGTCTTCGGCTGCCTGGAACAGACTGCTTACCAACGAATTCATATCGTTATCCGGCTCATAAAACGTAATGTTCTTGTCGAAATCATTCGTCTGGATAAAATCCTGCTTCTCCTCTTCATAAGAACCAACCTCGTCGACCAGACCATTTTCCTTTGCCTGTTTCGCAGTGTAAATGCGTCCATCCGCAATCTTGCGCACATCGGCATCGTTTATACCACGACCTTCACTGACAATGCTTACGAACTGATCATACGCTTCATCCACTAATCCCTGCATGATCTGTTTCTGCTCGTTCGTCATATCCAATCCGCCGGATCCCATTGCTTTATTAGGTCCACTGGTAATGTCAATTTCCTTGATCCCCAACTTATCATAAAGTCCTTTGTAATTCGTCAGTGATACAATGACACCGATCGATCCGGTCCAGCAATTGCGGTTTGCATAAATCGTATCTGCTGCCATGGAAATATAATATCCACCGGAGCACGCCTCCTGCGCAAAATATGCCCAGATCGGCCGCTTTGTTTTCTCCTTATATTCTTCCAGCTTCAAATACAACTCATCACTCTCGTATACCGTTCCTCCCGGACTATCTACATAAAGCATGATCCCTTTGTTGCTGCTGCTCTTAATCATTTTGTCAATGTATTTCATGTACAGATCATGATTGTAACCTGTGCAAGACACCGAAGTTTCTCCCATCAGATTGTTCACCACGCTTGACACATCACTCTTCTTACTTTGTGTAAACTTGCTCTTCACAATATTTGAAACCACACCGGTCACACCTACAGCAATGATCACTGCACCTGTCACCAAAATACCAACCATTTGTTTTGTCTTCATGGTATGTTTCCTTTCTGAATCCTATGGTTCAAAGATGCCCCAGATCACTGCGTTGTGATCTGTTCTAAGTCCTGCACCCTCACATTAATAGCCCACCTTTTTTGCCGCTCTTTGTCATATAACCGCTGATCCTATTTGCCTTGTAATCCGCTTTTTTGCGGGAATTTGGCACTTGCGGGTCGGTTGGATCATAGTGAATACTTCCTGTCACTTTGATCGTTGCCGGCTTACCAAGCGGTCCAGGCTTCTTGCTGTTCCCCTGCTTGATCTTGATCGGTGTTCCGGTCGGCACATAGTCATACAGCCATTTTGCATCGGCAACTGTCATACGGATACATCCTGCAGACGCTGGTGATCCAAGGCGGTTGTATGTGTTTGGATTTAAGGAATAATGGGACTGTCCTCCCACTGCGATTGCATGAAAATAAACATTTCCGACAATGTGTACTGCCCATCTTGCATATACGGTACTTCCGTCCGGCTCATGCATCGGCTTTAAGGTGTAACGCACCGCCTGCCCATTACTGCACACGCTAAAGTTTCCTAACGGTGTATACGAAGAATGTAACGCCAGTGCTCCCGGTCCTGCATTCGTTGAGACATCTCTACCAACGGATACCGAAAATGCCTGCACAGGAATATCATAAGATTTCGTTTTGGTATCGTACATATATACCGTCACAACTCCAGCCGCACGATTTAATTCGATCGTATAACGACCGCTTCCTTTTTTCAGTTTCAAGATCTTGGTCAGATTTGTCTGGCGTTCATTGTTAATATAGTAAAATTTATACGTCTTTCCGTTATATTTTTCATAACGCCATCCCTGTTTTCCCATATGTTTCTTGCCAATGCTATAGGACTTCTTGTTTAACAGTATTTTTTGCCCCAAGCAGTATAGCCATAGGCATAGGCAACATATTTTCCAGTGCTCTTGCTCTTGACTACCGCACTGTATTTCTTAGAAGCAAGAACTGCCTTGTAGGTGCCCTGTTTCTTCTTGCCATTTTTGTATACTACAAATGTCACTTTCTTAATATTACCCGGCAAATATGCTCCGGATAATGTAAATTTTGAAGATGCATCCTTGCGAACTTTGATCTTGAATTTACCACCCTTGGCACGTTCGTCTGCCAATGCAGTACAAGTCAGCATCCTGGACACATTGCCTGTATTTTTGTAAACTGCTTTTACTGTATAGAGACCCAGTTTATTTTTTAACTTCTTTAATTTAACCGTGGCAACATATTTCTTGCCGGATTTGCTTGCCTTAGCTGTATATACTTTCTTTCTAGCGCTATTATAAATTGGGAAAGAAATCTGTTTCACATCCGATACACTTTGAAAACCACTCAAAACGATCTTAAAGGATTTTTTCTTCTCCAAAGAAGCGCTCTTTTTGCACTGTCAATGTACCTGACAACGGTTCTACCTTGTATTCAGACTGTGCTACCGTAATGCCCTGTGACCAATTTTCATTTTCCAGCACGATCTTGGCACACCACGTTCCATAAGCACTGCCTGCCTTAGAAATCTTCTCCGTCCACTTCAGGGAAGAGCCGGCTAAATTCTTAGCTCCACCGATTTCCTTCGCCGTGCTTTCGGATTTATTTTTCTGCCAAGCATACACTTTCACTTTGTTGCCGCTGCCGGGTGCGAGTACACCGCCTTCCGGCTCTGTTGACACAAGCTGAAAAGTTCTTGCACTGTCTGTTGACTTGCCGGTGATCAGCATACGCATTCTGCTGCGATGAATGGAAAAATCACATACACCTGCTTTAATATCTTCTGTTCCTACCAAAATATGAACAGAATAACTGGTGCAAATGTATTTTGCATCTGCGAGTGTGATGTTTCCTTCATAGGTTCCATTCACGCAATTATCCTCGTTGATCGTAATCTGCTTCTTGATCATCGTCTGTTTATTGTCTGATCTTCTTAATTCCATCGTAAATTCAGATTCTCTGGATGGATCAAGACCCTTTACCGTGTACGTACATACCCCGTCTTTTCTGTCTGTTGTAGCACTTGCTGTGTGTGTGGTTGCTGCCTGTGTTACTGCTGTCATAGCACTACACGATAACACCATAGCAAGCATCATCATTACCACGTACTTCCAATTGCTGCTCTTCTTTACCCTCATTGTCAATCCTCCATTCTTGCTTTGCACGATCCAAACGTCAACTATGCCGCTGACATTTTACTCGCAACATGTTGAAACATGTTAAATATATATTTTGTCATGTTTCCCACATTCTGTCAAGATGAAGAATCCGCCCAACCTTTCGACCGGCTAATCGTCAAGGGCGATCAAAAAGACGACACTTGCTTGCTTTTTCGTCAACCGGTCACTTGGTATCACCTGTTCGAGATCTTTCGTCAAATAATCCGATAATGACCACGGATTCGACTGCCCATATTTCAATGGCGTTAATGGCTGGCTTGCCTGCTCAGCCAATTTGCCGGTTCTGTCTATTTTCATAAAAGTTGCTACAATTTCGCACATTTTCACACTGCCTCCCTCTTTCGTCACGGCAGGATCCGATGTATCCTTGTAGTCAAATAATCTGACTACCTTGCAGTCATCAATGGCATAGTCATTGCTCATGCGTTTGCAGTAATCTTCTGCGACTTTATACGCTGTGTTCTCTAATTTGTCCTCATCCGCCAGGTCTTTCGTTTGTTTTCCAGTCACTCCCGCATCGCCAAAAAATCCTGCTTGGATCAACTTATCGACATCAACCTGTGCACCCTGCTCCTCACTCTCACAATTTTGCACGACCATCGATTCTAACCGATAATTGTAGTGATCCAGCAAAACATTGTCGAATACGCCACCCAAATACAACGCAATAAATGCGCACACGATAACGCCGACGATCAGGGTTGCCCGCAAGAACTGTTTGCGGCAGTATGCCTTTTCATATTGTTTGCGGCGTTCTCTCTCTTGCTCATCAAAAACATCTGCTTTATCGATAACCGTTCTGGCTAACTTTTCCTGATTTGGAAGCGGTAACGGAATATCCGTCGGGATCGCACTCATTTCCAACAATTTATCCTCACTTACTTCATCCAGTAATTCTCCGATCCACGGCTCATTGTTGTTAGCTTTTCTACGCTTTGTATGAATCTTCATAATGATCTCCTCCATTCTTATGTCCATCTGCAGTTGTTGCTATGCCAACCGATCATGTTCACTCTGCAGCACCGTCTTTAACTTTTCTAATCCACGTTTCAATCGTTTCTCTACTGCATTTTTGGATAATCCTGCCCGCTGCCCGATTTCTTTTGCTGTCATTCCATAATAATACTTCTGGATCACAATGCTCGCCGTCGGCTCCCCCAAGCCCTTTATCGCCTCGATCAAAAGGCGGCTCTCCTCTTTCTGTATCGTTTGCTGTTCCACATTGTGATCCGACAAGGGTTCTTCCCCTTTTTCCAACTGTTCTTGCAGCGAAATTTTATCAAATTTGTCTGTCTTGCGCTCGTAATACTTAATTGCCTGCCTCTCGGCGATCGTCAGCAAAAAAGTCTTTAGCGAACCTTTCGACAGATCGATCTTGTCTCTGCAGCGATATAATTCAAAAAAAATATCACTGACACATTCTTCAATATCCTCTTTACGAAGACATCCCTGCAAACGGCGCCACGTGATCGAATACACCAGACCACCGTATTGTGCGGTCAGTATACGAATTCCCTCTGCCGGTTTGTCTATTAACAGCGCAAGGATCGTTTCCTCCTGTATCTGTTCCATGATTCCCCCTAAATCTGCCATTCATCTTGTAATACGCAAATAGCTATGTCCTATCCGGTTACACAATCATATTACCATGTTCTTTCCAAAAACCGCCACCCATTTCAAAATTTGCAATGCAAAAAGACTGCCTTAATTGAGGCAGTCTTTTAATACTTGCAGATTCTCCTGCATTAATGACAAATACGTTACTCCCGCATCAAATTGTTTCTTGGATACGGTATGACAAGACTGATAGGTTTCCACTTTTGCCCCGGTCGCCTCCGCGATCGTATCCGCAACTTTGGAACTGCTCATCTCTACCTGCAGCACAACCGAAATATGCTGCTGTTTGATACGATCGATCAAATAGGCGATCGTATCCGCACTTGGCTCCATATCGCTGCTGCATCCCGGGAATGCGGCACGGTATGTCAGTCCATAGGCGTCTGTAAAATATCGCAGCGGAAAGCGGTCTCCAAAGACCATCTCTTTGTGTTTTGCTCCTGCGACGATCTGACGGATCTGCATGTCCAAATCCTTTAACTGTGCAGTATATTGCTCTGCGCGGTTCAGGTATTCCTGTGAATGATCCGGATCTGCCTTTGCAAAAGCAGCTGCGATCTCATCGACAAGCTTGACACAGTTAAGCGGTGCAGTCCATATATGCTCATCCTGCTCCGTCTCCTCCGCATCGTCGTGATCACCATCTGCATGCTCATGCTCATGTTCTTCTTCCTGCATGCCTTCCACTATTTCCTCGTCAACAACCTTGACATGATCCATCATTCGCAGCGTTGTTATATTTTTGCCTTCTGCCGCTTCTAATACCTTTGGCACCCAGCTTTCCATTGTTCCACCATTGTAGATAAATACATCCGCTTCACCGATCGTCACCATATCTTTGGCAGTCGGTTCAAATGAGTGTGTATCCATTCCGGCAGGAACGATCAGATCTACCGACACACGGTCGCCACCAATCTGCTTTGCAAAATCATAATACGGAAATACCGTAGTGACAATGTGCAGTTTCCCATCTTCCTTTTTCGTTGCGATCTCACCACAACCCGCCACAAGTGGCATGATCATGCAGACCGCCAGGCAAAAGGCAAGCCATTTTTTAGTTATAGACATGTCCAAACGGTTCCTTCCCTTGTGTCCTTTACTTCGATTCCCTTGTCTAAAAGCTCCTGACGGATCGCATCTGCTTTCGCAAAATCTTTTTCCTTCTTAGCTGCTTTACGCTCTGCGATCTTTTTCCTCGATCCAAGCAACAAGCTCCGGATCTGCGCCAGTCTCTCCCTCTTCTTCCGCAAGCAGTCCCAAAGACAATACCTGATCAAAATCCTCGATCAGCGCACGTTTGGTTGCATCATTGGTATCTGCCTTGAGTACATCATACAATACGGTAAGTGCCTGAGAAGTATTAATATCGCTTCCCATGGCTTCTGCAAATTTATCCTGATATGCTGCAAAAACGTCCTGATCCACTTCACCTTCTTTGGACAAAGCCGCGATCCGTTTTTGTAACTTTTCGTATGCGATTTTCACATTATCCAATACTTCGTAACTAAATACCAGCGGTTTGCGATAATGTGACTGTAGACAGAACATGCGGTAAACCAGCGGGTTGTAACCTTGCTCTTCCAGAGATGACACGGTCAAAAAGCCACCTGCCGATTTACTCATCTTACCGCGCTTGTCGTTCAGGTGCTGTACATGAAACCAGTAGTTACACCATTTATGCCCGGTATAAGCTTCACTCTGCGCAATTTCATTTGTATGATGCGGAAAAATATTATCAACGCCGCCACAATGGATATCCAAATATTCACCCAAATGCTTCATGCTGATGCAGGAACACTCAATATGCCAGCCCGGATAACCGACTCCCCAAGGGCTGTCCCATTTCAACTCCTGATCGTCAAATTTTGACTTGGTGAACCACAATACGAAATCTGTTTTGCTTCGTTTGTTTTCATCCTCTTCCACATCATCTCTGGCACCAACCATCAGCTCTTCCTCTTTCTGATTGGATAAGACATAATATTCTTTCAGCTTCGATGTGTCAAAATATACATTGCCGCCTGCTACATAAGCATAACCATCGTCAAGCAGCTTCTCGATCATATGAATAAACTCCGGAATACAGTTTGTTGCCGGCTCAACGACGTCCGGAGTCTTGATATTTAACTTAGCGCAGTCCTCAAAGAATGCCTTGCGGTAAAACTCAGCAATCTCCATCACTGTTTTGTGCTCGCGCTTAGCACCTTTTAACATCTTATCTTCCCCGCTGTCTGCATCACTTGTCAAATGACCGACATCGGTAATATTCATAACACGCTTTACATCATATCCGGCATAACGCAGATACTTTTCCAAAACATCTTCCATAATATAACTGCGAAGATTTCCAATGTGCGCAAAATGATACACGGTTGGTCCGCATGTATACATGTTTATTTTACCCGGAACGTTCGGATGAAATTCATCAATTTTTTTAGTTAATGTATTGTATAAATTTACTGGTCGCATGTTCTGTCCCTCCTGCTCTTCTTAATTCCATGCCATCTATACTTTACAAGATAATACTCAATATTGCAATACAAATAAAAAGGACAGTCAACGCACGACTATCCTTTTTGGAGAAGGTATTTTTGTTACTTATGGGGTGTAGCAAAAACTATATAATGTATTGGGGTTTACGATGGTTAGTATAGCAGTGGATCGCAGTTAAGTGTGCACAAACTTGACAGAAATTTGAAAAAGTTTTTGTGCATTTTGAGAACAAGCAATAAAAAACAGGTCAATTTTCCCAAAATCTATAGGGAAACCAACCTGTTTTTGTAACTTTTCATCAATTTTCCGGTAATGTCTGCTCTTCGCCCGCAAATAATTTTTCAAATTCTTCACGATCAATGCGTTCTTTTTCAAGCAACAGAGCGGCACATTTATGCAAAACTTCCATATTTTCTTTGAGGATTTCCTCTGCACGCTCATAGCAGCTATCAATGATCGACTTCACTTCCTCGTCAATCTTCTTCGCAACATCCTCGCTATATCCGCGGCTCGACTGACCAATCTCTCGGCCAACAAATACTTCGTCCTCGCCCGCATAATTGATCATGCCGACATTTTTCGTAAATCCGTATTTGGTAACCATTGCCTTAGCCTGCTCGGTTGCCTGCTTAATATCCTGTGAAGCTCCGTCGTAATATCATCCAACACAAGTGACTCTGCGATCCGGCCACCGAGACTGACCGTAATATCCTGCAGCATCTTGCCCTTGGTCAAATACATATCGTCCTTCTCGGAAATCGGCATTGTATAACCGCCGGCACCACTTCCTGTTGGGATGATCGATACAATGTGAACCGGTCCCACATCCGGCAATACATGGAACAGGATTGCATGACCCGCCTCATGGTATGCTGTGATCTTACGATCGTGTTCGGATACGATACGGCTCTTCTTCTCTTTACCAATACCAAGCTTGATAAAGGACTTATCTACATCTTCCTGCGAAATGAAACTGCGTCCATCTTTGGCACAGGCGATCGCAGCCTCGTTTAACAAGTTCTCCAGATCTGCTCCGGTAAAGCCGATCGTCGTGTGTGCGATCTTGCTCAGATCAACATCGTCGCCAAGTGTCTTGCCACGCGCATGTACACGTAATATTTCCTCACGCCCACGCACATCCGGTCTGCCAACCGTTACCTGACGGTCAAAACGTCCCGGTCGCAAAATCGCAGGATCCAAAATATCCACACGGTTCGTTGCCGCCATTACAATGATCCCCTCATTGACGCCAAAACCATCCATCTCAACCAACATCTGGTTCAAGGTCTGCTCACGCTCATCGTGTCCACCGCCTAAGCCGGAACCACGCTTGCGGGCTACAGCATCAATCTCATCAATAAAGATGATACACGGTGCATTCTTCTTCGCTTCTGCAAATAAGTCACGCACACGGGACGCGCCGACACCAACAAACATTTCCACAAAATCAGAACCCGACAAACTAAAGAATGGTACTCCTGCCTCTCCTGCCACTGCTTTGGCAAGCAGCGTTTTACCGGTTCCCGGAGGGCCTACCATCAGGATTCCTTTTGGGATTCTTGCTCCTACATCGGTATATTTTGCCGGTTTATCCAAGAAATCTACAATCTCTTCTAATTCCTCTTTCTCTTCTTTAAGGCCGGCAACATCAATAAACTTCTTTGCATTTGGAGAATCCGGATCGATCCTGGTTGCCCGGCTCTTACCGAAATCCATCATCTTCGAGCCACTTGCTCCGGCTCCTCCACCTGTCTGTGCGGACAAAAAGGTAAACAGCAAAAACAACGCTACTAATCCAAATCCACACGGCAGCAATACGGTAATGATCCAAGACGGTTTATCCACGTCGTTGATAACATAATTTTGTGCAAGTTTGCTGTCTGTTTTTATAATCTCTTCTACATCTTTTATGTCAGTACAATTAAAATGTTTGCTTCGCTTGTTCTCATAATTCGCACGCACAACACCTGTCGGTGTTTCCTCATTCGGCGTGATCTCCACGGAAGTGACCTTACCTGCTTTCACATCCTGCTTGAAGTCTTCCACATTATACTGACCGCCGGTGCTGCTAGTCATAATACTCGAAATATACATCGCAATTCCAATGATCGCGAGTACGAGCACATAAAAACCAGCTCCACCTGATCTCATCTGTCTGTTCATGAACATCTCCTTTTATTCGTCTACAAATTCCACCTCACCCAGATAAGGAAGATTACGATATTTCTGTGCATAATCGAGTCCATAGCCTACGATGAATTTGTCTGGAACGACAAAACCAGTGTAATCTACCTCTACATCTACTTCTCTACGATCCGGTTTATCCAACAATGTGGCAATCTTCAGGCTGGCAGGATTGCGTGCTGCAAGCAGTCCACAAATTTTAGATAGTGTGTTTCCTGAATCGATAATATCTTCCACGATCAGGCAGTGACGACCATCAATATCATCGTCAAGGTCTTTCGTGATCATCAATTGTCCGGAACTTTTGACCTCATTTCCATAGCTGGATGCTGCCATAAAATCCATAGAAACCGGCACGGTAATTTTCTTAGCAAGATCTGCGCAAAAAAAAGACACTGCCACGCAAAATACAGATCATATGGATCTGCTTTCCCTCATAATCCTTATTGATGCGTGTTGCGATCTCCGTTACCATCTGATCAATTTGTTCCTTACTATACATTTCATGAATAACTTCTTTCATGATACTCCACCTTTCTCCTTCGTCTGGATATTGTGCGCTAACTGCGCTGTAATAATGTGTTTTGTTGCCTCTGTCACGTAAAAAGCAGCACTTACACGTCCAAGCTCCGGAATCCAGATAATATGTTTTCCCATTGCAAGTACCGGTATACTGCCTCTTTTGTCAACCGAGATTTTAGCATCGATAAAGATACGCGCCAGTGTCTTCGTCCCGCCTGCGCCTGTCAACTGCAAGTAATCTCCTTCTTGCGGGAACCGCCAAACCGGTCCGTTGTCTCTATCAAAATGTCCGCGATCCGCCTCTTTCTCTGTCGGATCAGCCAAAACATCAGCATACATTCTATCACAATCAAACCATTTCGTACAGTCATTTTTCGGAACATTTTGTGGCAAATCATCTCGCTGTGTCAGCCGTAACGTAATTACCATCTCCTGTCCGTTCGAATCCTGTAACACGGTCCGCTCATCGAACCGTAGCGGAATCAGCGTATTGCGATGCACATTTGACTGCATGTCAACCCGGATCCATATCTTGTCATAATCTTTGCCTGCTCGCATGTGATATGGAAGATCCAGCCGTTTGCCGGTCGCGCCTTCTGCCAGCCGAAGCAGTGCATCAACATGCACTCTGCCGATATCCTTTCGGCTTCCACAGACTTGTTCCATTATATGCATCAATAGTTGTCCCTGCAAATAGGGATCGACCTTTTTCCACTCATCCACGGAAAAACAAAAGGTATCTCCATCACGATATACCAAGCGTTCATATTGTTCCAACATTTGACGCTCTATATAATCCCACGCTCTTTGACAATCTTCTGCCAGTTCCACCAAATGTCTGCGCGCCATCGGCTGTATTTCCTGCTCTATATAAGGAAATACCCGGTTACGGATCTTATTACGCGTGTATTTTTCTTCTCGATTGGTGGCATCCTCTCTCCAACCGTCCCCGTTTCCCCGGACTATCTGCTCAATCTGCTGTCGATCCAGACACAATAACGGTCGAATAATATTAGCGCGCCCGGCGCGCATTCCGCACACGCCCCCGCAAACCACTCCCCCGCAAGATCTGCCATAGAACAGTCTCAGCCTGATCATCTCGATGATGCGCTACTGCAATTTTGTCAAAATTCAGTTCTTTTCGCACTTCTTCAAAACACCGATAACGGTAATTACGGCCCGCCTCTTCCTCCGATAATCCCTGTTCTTTGGCAAGCTGTGGAATATCCATTTCATATAGTCGAAAAGAAATGTTATATTTAGCTGCCAGTCTCTGTGCAAAAGCCGCATCTTCATCTGCTGCCGTTCCTCGGATCCCATGATGTACGTGTACGCAGACAAGCCGAAGCTGCCACTCATTTCTTAGTGCCGCTAATACCTGCAGCAGGCATACCGAATCCATCCCACCGGATAAACCGATCACAATGCCGTCTCCGTTCGTTAACAGCTCATGTTCTACGCAATATTGATTTATCGTATCGTATACTTTCTTCACGTTTTGCTCTATCCTCTCTATTTCTGTGTCCGCAAATTATCACTGATTTCCGTAACGATCACACTCATATCGTCCGGCACACTGCCGCCACACTCACAGATTGCTTCTTCTAATAATGCATCTGCGATTTCTTCCGGGTGGCGTCCCTGCCACTGTTCCATAAATCCGGCCAGCCCATGTTCCATACCGGGTAGCATATCTGCTACGCCATCTGTCATCATTATAACATAATCCCCTGCAGATATGTCCATTTTTCTTGTATACGGGATTACATCCTTTCCGGCTCCGATCGGCAGCGCCTGGCCTTCGACACATGTAATCTCCCCCTCATGATACAGATAAGTAGCTGTTGCACCATTTTTTAACAACTGACAATGCTTTTTATATAGGTTCAGCACCAAAATATCTGCCGTCACATAGCACTCTGTTTCCTCACAGGATAAATACACGGAATTGATCAGTTTAAGTGCAGAAGTCTGCGAAAATCCCGCCTCCGCCATCTGCTCCAATAACTCGATCACCAGACTGCTCTCCGAAAAAAAGCATCCTGCCCACTCCCCATCCCATCAGATAATGCAATAAGCATCTCCCCGCTTGGTAAAGGCAAACAGGTAAATACATCTCCGGATACTTCTTCACCATCCTTGACTCTTCTGGAAACACCCGCTTCCGCCACCAACGGCGTATCCTCTTCAAACACAAAATATGTCATATCACGGCTGACGATCTGCCTGGACTGCTCTCCTACACGAATCGGTTTTTGGAGCACTTCCTGCAATACGGCAGCAACCTCTTTGGCAGTAACCAGCCGGCCACGCACAGTACGCGCGCGCATATGTATTTCCAGCCTTCCATCCCTTTTCTCGTAAAACATGATCCCCAGCGCTTTTACCCGTTTTGCCTGCAGTTTCTTGCCTACCTTTCCTGCAGCATCTGCCGGAAGATCTCTTGTACGTTCCATCTCTTCTGCCAATCCGCCTACCAATTTGCCAACTTCCTCCATCTGTCCTGCAATGACCTGTCTATTCTCCGACATTTTATTTTGTACGCCCATCATCATACGTGCCATCTGCAGATTTTGATTTGTCTCCGAAACAAAACGCTCTAAATGTATGCACTCCCGCAGAAAACGTGCCGGCATTTGTTCGGGCACTAATATCCCCTGTTCCTGTGCTAACAGCAAGGTTCCAAACATCTCTGAGCTTGCAAGCTCCAACTGTCCCATACAATTTTCGCGATTTTCACACCGATCACAGACCTGTTCAGAAATGCCATCCATAAACTCACGCATCTCATGCCTCGTCATACGAAACTGCTTATCTGACTGATTGGCTAATGCTTTGGATAATTTTGAAACGAATCTGAAAATTCATGGAGTCTGTGCTTCATAAGCTCTTTCCATTCATTGCCACTTTCCATCGGATGCAGATACAATCCCACTAAATACCCTGTAAATGCAAGCAGTATCCAGATCATAATTTCCGTCAAAGATAGCTTTGTAAACGACTCCCGCGGAAATCCCCATAATGCGGCCCCTGCAAGGACCCCCAAACTGATGACCTCCTCTTTGCCCGGTCGCGATTCTCTGGTCCCATGCAGCAAATACACAATACCGCCATGAAAAATTCTTGTGACAGCAAGCATCAATACTGCTTCAAGCGTTGCCAAAAAATACTTGTTCCACTATACGGAACAAGCAAATACCTTGTTCCCGACATGACCCATGTTGCCGCTGCCAACAAAAAGGCGGCATGTCCCATCTTTACCGTTATCCTCCGCCTTTTCAAAAGTCTGCAGCCAGCCACAGCGCTAACATTCCGGCCCCATACGCCAACACCGTGTCCAATGCAAATACGGTACTCATCCCCAGTAATATGGTAATGGCAACCTGTAATACGGCTCCACCCTCTGCAAACCCTGCCGCAAAAAGGCAGGCGCCACCGGATTCATTCCGTAAATAGACACTCTTCCCAGCAAAAAGCCGAGCAACACCTGCACCAACATTTTTTTCTGAATTGTTTTCATTGCACACTACTCCTTATCTTGCCTGATTTTTCGGGATCAAACTGCCTGTCCCGAACAGCGTGAGACAAAGTATAGGAAACAATAGTTGCAAATTTTGTCAAATCTCAGTACCACGAAAAAAAAAGAAATCGACACCGCACCCTTCGAAACGACGCTGCTTCATTTTCTAAGATAAGGGCAACAGAAAAAGCCGGCTCACGCAGAACCGGCTTTCCCTGTTTTGGATCCTATTCCGATCTGCATTTACAAAACACCCCTTTGCAAATGCTTCACGAAAATCGGTTAATATAAATGAAGGCGTAGAATTCGAAATCATTCAAGATCATTGCTTTCTAATCAGTAAACCCTATACATGATCTTGTTTTTACTTCTCAGGCTTAAATACAATCTCCCTTTATGTACAAGCCCTAATTTCTCTCTTGCAATCTCCTCCACGTAATCATCTGTCTTAGCATGCTTCTTAAACTCTTTAATCTCAGCTTGCTCATCTTTAAGTTCGGACTTTTGCTCTTTAAGCTGTTCAATCTGCTTCTGATAAGACTTACTTTGTGATTTCAGTGTAGCGGTCTTATATGTAACTGTACCGCACAGTACAAGGCAAAGTACAATGACGCCCGCTAACGTGAACGGACTCAATTTCTTTTTCCTTCGTCGCTTGCCACGACTCGCTGACATCTTACAACCACCTCCACATACTTATCACCGCAGGGAATCATTATAAATAACTACCCCATCAAACAGCATATACATTACCGAACTATATTCTGTGTACAGCTCTTCGCTGACATACCATATATTGTATATCCCTTTTTGACAAAAATGCAGACTCGCAATCGTCTGCAAAACCGTACATTTTAAGAAGCTGCTCACTTCTTACTTTGTAGTAATATTATAACTCTTTTTTATGCGGTTTCGCAACCCTTTTTCGTGAATAGATCACCATTTTTTTGCAAATAAGACAGACCCTTCATTTCTGAAGGGCCTGCCTACTGTGCACGTCACCGCATAACGCTGTGAAATACTGCTTTTTATTGTTCTGCTTTCACATAATCTTTACCATCTGATGTATAAGCAAGATCTACGATCTCAACCTTAACAAAATCTACACCTAAATACGTGTTAGATGTAAGCAGGATGATCGGATCGTTTGCAAGATACTTCGGATTCAAATGAAGTGCCTTACCCTGCCATGCCGTCTTTGCAAGGATTGGCTGGTTGTTCTCATCCAGTTTTGGTAAAGAATCGCTAAATGCCTCACCTTCCTTGCTAAAGTAATTCACTGTGGATGGCAAAGCTGCAATCTGCTCTTTCGTATACTCGCTACCGGATACAGACTCTACCTGCTCATACGTAGACTCATACTTCCACTCAAACGTATCGTCTCCCTGCCACATTCCGTTCGTGTATACAAGCTGCAGCTGTGCAGATTTACTGATCATGTCGTCATGCATGGTAATACGAATACCAGGCTCTTTGATCTGTGACCAGTCACTCTCACCTTTGCCATTGACTAAGTTGTAATGGGCGTGCCAGCGATATGTATCACTGGAAGCTTCCAACTTAAGGCCCGGATAATTGCTGTTGGTCGTTGTACTTAATGTTTCAAACATAGCACCGGTCGTATTTCCGGCCATTGTCATAACACTGTTTTTACCAAATACTTTCTGCAGCTCATCGTAGTTGACAGAACCGGAACCATTGGTGTTACGCATAAAGTTACCATTCCAGGTTGCCACAACAAGCGGATCCTGATTTTCTGCTACCGGATCTTCCGGCTTACCGGTCATTGTAGTAAGCTTCGATGCAGCTTCTTTCAGGGTAACTGTTTTACCCATAACATCACAGAATACCTGTCCAATATCATCATATACAAAGTATGCATATGCTGCATTGCCGGTTCCCTTACGGTCTACAATACCACCTTCGTCCCACATTACCGGAACTGCACCGTACTTCTGGCAGCTCTGGAAGAACTCCTTGAAGTACTCTGGGATACCGTCCTTATTCACAGATACACAGCCAAATTCGCCAAAGATCACACCGTAGCCTTTGCTTGTATAGGCTTCTTTGATCGACTCAAAGTCTTCCGCCATCGCTGCATAATCTTCTTCGCTGCCCCAAGTATCCTTAAAAGTAGAAGTTCCCTTTGGGGTTTCATAGGTTGCAGATGTCTTGGCAATACCCCATCCAAGCGGATCGTAATAATGAATGGATACAAACAACTTGGAGATACCATTTTCGCTTACATCGGTAGGCATGGTATACGTGTAATCGTCGTTTGGTTCCGTCGGGTTGTTGGTATATTTGTCACCGGCCTTGTTGGAATACTTATCACCACAGGTCTGATGAAGGTTTGTATCATAACCCGGGATCAAAAGCATACGATAATAGTTGTTGTTCTTTGTTCCATCCGCATTAATACCGGATTTACGAATAATATCAACAAACTTCTGATTGATCTCATTTGTTAATGCATACGTTTCCTTGCGCGTTAAAACGCCCTTGGTACCGCCGGTACCTTTCCAGTTGTCATTTAAGCGCTCACCCAATTCCTCGTTGGCTCCCTCGAAGATCAAACGGTCAGAATAATCAATATAACGATTAGCGATCTGTGTCCACATATCTTCATATTTCTTCCAAGCCTGTGCTCTTACAGACAAGTCCGCATCACCGAACATGCCCCACCACTGACCATCCCAATGGTCGTTGATGATAACATACATTTCCTCGTTCAAGCAGTAATTGATAACTTCTTCAACGCGGTCAAAATATGCTTCATTAATACGATAATATGTACTTCCATCGCTCTGTTTCTCCTGAACCATCATATTGGACCAGGCGATCGGGATACGGATCGTATTGATGCCATAGCGTTTCAAGCCGGAAAATAACTTCTGCGTAGATACCGGGTTGCCGGCATTTGTCTCATAGCCCTTTACCCAATCTGCATCTGTCAAAGCTGCTTTCTCTGCATCTGTCATAGTCTCGATGCTTCCTGCTCCGGTCTGCTCCAAAGAGTTACCGATGTTCCAACCCATTCCATTGCCGGGGTAATATCCTGCGCAGACAGGTTGGTACGCATCATTCCGTTATCTTTTGTAACTGCTCCATAACGTGATTTGTGCTCTGTTGTCAAGTTGCTGTCAGATACTTCACCGTCAGCCACAACATTAGCCGGCTTCGGATCAGCCTCCGGTGTACGTGCCGGAACCGGTGTCTTCGTTACCGTTGGTGCCTTGGTTGCAACCGGCTTCTTCGTGGTTGCCGGTGCCTTCGTGGTTGCCGGTGCCTTCGTGGTTGCCGGTGCCTTCGTCGTAGTCGGTTTCTTGGTTGCTTTTGCAGCCGCTTTCTTCTTCTTAACGGTAACTTTAGCCTTCAATACTTTTTTGACTGTCTTTTTGCCTTTTTTGTACTTAACAGTTGCCGTTACTGTTGTCTTGCCGGCTTTCATGCCCTTAATCTTACCGGACTTACTTACCTTTGCAATCTTTTTGTTCTTAGATTTCCATGTTACTTTTGCCTTCTTTGGTTTGTTTTTGATGGTTACTTTCTTAGAAGAACCTACCTTAACAACAATAGACTTGCTGCTAATCTTTGGTGCTTTCGCCTTTGCCTTTGCCGCAGATGCGATCGTAGACACGCCGTCAAAAGATAACATCATTGCCAGTGCAAGGATACACACAACTGCTCTTCTCATAAACCTGTTCCGCATAATCATTCCTCCTCTTTTTTTCTGCAATTCAAAAACCCTGCTTCGTCCGCACTTTGTCGAACTCCGCAGGGTTCATTATAACATAATTTGCACAAAAAATATAGTAATTTCATAGAATTTTTGTGATGATTTACTAGAATTTTCTCCTGTTTTTCGAGGATTTCTGCCGAGAGAACGCAACGGTACTGCGCAATTTTAAATATAATACAGGCCAGATTCTCTTCCGTTTGCGAAATATTGCAGCACAACGACGCCGCAATTTTGTTCGTATCGGTGCGAAGATCCGACAAAGCACACGGCGGACCGGCCTGCTAATGCCGACCTCATACAACACGATCCCACTAAGCAGCGCAACCACACCATACCATCTGATCTGTCCATCGTGCATTTTTAAGAATAAAATAAATGCCGGAACACTGGCAGCGCCCCAAAAAACAGATCTTCCACAGCGATCCACACGGCGCCATGTGGCACCAGCCAACGAAACAAACGCAAAACATCATATCCGGCCAAGATTGCCATTCCCCGCACATCATCCACAAAATGAATCGCAGTTGTCCCAGTATCACTTCCGTCATTGAAACATTCTGCTCAGAAAAGAAGCTGCTTTTTTCTGAGTTTCCTCCCTGTCAGAATAAGCAAAACTGTCGATCCGCCCATCAATATCGATTTCTCCCTTCTCCAAAGAAAGGCGATTGACATGCAGCTCATCTCCTTGGATCAGCAGAACGCCCTGTTCCGTCTCCAAATACACTTCCTTGGCGTCAAAAGACAACACATCCCGAACTCCGGATAATACCGCAGACTTGCGTGCATTCAAATATACTTTATGTATCATTCTGGTCTTATCTTCCATTCGTCTTTCTTCCATAATAGGTTACATTCCTTTCTCAGTCCGCAAACTTTGCTGTGATTTCGCACTTTGCAGCCGGTTTACCAACCACTCTTTATAATGTATGAGGACATGGCTTTATTTATGCTAAGACCGATATGCAGCAAATGTAACCTATGAAATTAATACAATACGATATGATATTTGAAACATGTTATGCAGGGAATTGATTTAAGATCACAATACCTTATATAACTCTCTTGCCTCATCCTTTTTGTAGGTTTCTTCGATACTCAATACTTCAACCTTAACGACTTTATCACCAAAAAGTGATCTCAATAATATCGCCTACTTTTACATTCAGCGATGCTTTGGCAACTTTGCCATTAACCTGAATCCGTCCGGCATCACAAGCCTCATTGGCTACCGGGCGGCGTTTGATCAAACGGGAAACTTTTAAATATTTGTCCAGTCTCATATGTTCACTCTCTCCTCTTACATTAAAATCGCAAAACCAGCGCTTTGCGATGATGTCACGCTGCTTGGCAGCAATTTCCATTACTCTTTTTTCCTTTATAGGAAACGACAAGTTCCCCATAAAGAAAAAAAGAGCTGCATTTCTGCAGCTCTCCAGTGATTACAAATCCAAAAATCTTAGTTTACAGCATCCTTTAATGCCTTACCAGCTTTGAATTTAGGAGCCTTAGATGCCTTGATCTGCATCTTCTCGCCTGTAAGTGGGTTTCTACCCTCACGAGCTGCTCTCTGAGCTACTTCGAAAGTTCCAAAGCCAACTAACTGTACTTTCTCATCTTTCTTTAACTCATCTGTTACAACCTCAATAAAAGCCTTCAAAGCCTTCTCTGCATCTTTCTTAGAAAGGTCAGCACTCTCAGCCATAGCTGCTACCAATTCTGTCTTGTTCATGGATTTAATCCTCCTCAAAAATTAATATTTCCGTAAAAACTTACAAGTCTAGTTATACCCTTTATACTAGCATTTGTCAAGGTTTTTCACGAATTCTGTCCGAAAACAGGCATTTTTCACATATTTTCATTTCATTCTACACATGTAGAAAGATATTTAATTATTTTTGCACAATGTCGCATACTTTTTCCATATTTCACACAGTTGATCATATTGCTCCATTACACCATCTGTTTTGCCGGCGCGAAGCGGCTCTACGATCTTGCTCAATATATTCGCAATAGGAACCAGTCCCAAATTGGATGCTGTTCCTTTCATTCCGTGCGCATTCACAAATGCATCTGTGATCCGCCCTTCGTCAAGTTCGCATCTCAATTGCTCCAATCCTTCTCCGCCAATGAAAAGATCGTAACATTCCTGGTAAAACTCTTTGTCATCTAAGAACCGTTCCATTGTTTTTTTCAGTCTCGCAGCCCCACTGCTCCAAGGTTTCTAACATACTTTTGTCCTCCCGCATTATGTCTTGCGTTTTGTGCCCCCGTTTCTATATTTGAACCTTTTCATAGGTTTCCGCAAATATATCACGCTGTATCACATAAATATCGGTAATGTCATCTAGTCTCACCGCCAGATAATCGCCCGGTCTCCCCAAAAAATACTCTTGTTCACTATTTTTCGAAAATACTCTGGTGCGCTTCTTAAGCTCCTGGCAACATATCACTGCCTGTGTTTTTGGATAACATAACCTTGCCATTTCATCAATACTGATATATCCTCCATCCGAAACGGTCTCTACCACCGGAATAAAATCCAGCATTTGCGTAAAAATGTCCAGCGGTTCTTCCGTCGGTTCATATGTCGCCAAAAATTTATCTTTTCGGATGTGGTATACTTCCCGCGTCTGCCGATCATAATGTATATATCCGGATCTGCAACGATCGTAATACCTGTTTCATTTTCCAAGGATTTAACCGCCAGTTTCGTTCCTGCGGCCGCAATCCGATCGGTCGGCACAAACGCCCAGCTGATCCTCTTCTTGCGATAACGATCCATCTCCAATATCTCTTTCTCATGCATTTTCGCATACTGCAGCGCATCGATGCACGTGTCTTCCTCGAAATATTCTGCTACTTTTCCCTGCACAAATTCCATATAATCTGCAGCATCCATCCCTGTCATATGTGCCTTGAAAAGAGCTGCCGGAACGCGCCCACTCGCGGAAACAGCATTCCCTTTAACAAGTCCCATTTCCTCAACAATACTGTCAAGCAGATCGACTGCGCGAACGGCATTCGTCCTGCTGCAAAAATACAGCCACACTTCTCCGTTTTTTTTTTCCGTAAATGCCAGAAAATATTCTGCCTGCTGCAGCTTTTCGCCATTTGTCGGTGACTCTGCAGCCGCCATCTGTGCAAGTACTGCCTGCGGCTTATCTGTACTGTCCGAAAACCCCAAAGTTTCTTCCAGCGTCCCTGCATATTCTAACAACAGCAAAGACTGGCTGCGCATATAATATGCCTGCAGGATATCATCACTCTGAAGTTCTAACCGTTCAAACATTGCATTCTCCATTTGCGTCTCCTTTTTGTCAGATCAAGATATAATCCATGGATACGTATTCATATACGGATACATGGGATAGGTATATTTCTTGATCACTTCAAACCCATAGGTGATATGTACCTCGATCACACCTTGTGACCTTTTCAAGATCTTAGCATATATCCTGTCACAGCCTGTAGCCTGAACATCATTCCCCGGCTTCTTCCCGTCACCCGTATCTGTATCGGTATTCCTGTTTGTCTCCAAATAGATTTCCATATCCGAATACAACGGAATATCCGGTTCTATCTTATCTTCCAATTCGATTCGAAGATTGCGATCGAGCGTCAGTAAAACAATCTTTCCGCGCAAGGTCTGATTGGTCACCAGCTCATCTTCAATGCACTGAATCGTGCATTGAAGCCGACCACGCCAAAAAAAGCCGGCCAGTTTATGGTGAGCCAGATTGCAGCTATAGGGTGTTCCGATTCCTGTTACACTATATACTTTTAACGGTGTGGAAATCCCTTTGACCTGTATCGTAAATTTCCCGTCCGTCTTGATCGCCGCATTTGCGTTTTGTACGGTATCATATGATACGAGTACCTGACCACCGACACTCGCGCCCTCTATTCTCGAACATTCATTAACGGCCTGACCGATGACGTTATATCGCATCATCGTTTCTGATCCGAAATTTCCGATAAATACTTCTCCGCGATGTATGCCAATTCCCATCTCTAGCGGCACCAGCCCTTTGGAAATAATATAGTCGTTGACCTTTGCCATCGCTTTCTGCATCTTTATACCGGCTGTAATTCCTTCTTCAATCTGTGCCTTAGAATCTGGAGATGCTCCAAACACAGCAAGAATGGCATCTCCCAAAAACTCGATCACCACGCCGTAATATTTGGTAATGCACTGCAGCATTTCATCAAAGAAACAATTGAGAATATCCGTTACCGCCTCTGGCGTCATGCTTTCTGACATTGCAGTGAATCCCCGCAGATCAGCCATCATCACCGTAAGCTTTCGCTTCTCACCTCCAATAACCGCACCTTTGGGATCTTCCAAAATGCTGTCAACGACATTATCTGAGAAATAACGTCCAAAAATCTGATGCAGCAATTGATTTCTTGACTGGAGCTGTTTATTAAGCCGAATGATCTCTTTTGCCTCCTGCAGATCTCCTGCCTGTTTTTGCAACATGATCTCGTAGTTTTTCGTTGCCTCGTGCTGCCACGCCGTTCGCTCGATACGCATGATACCCGCTCGCGAAAACGGCTTATGTACAACGACTGTGGCACCCTTTTCGTAACATTCCTCATCCAGTTCTTCGCTGCGTTTTTCGGTCATAAAAACAGAGGAACACCGCCTAGTGACTGCTGCCTGCGCAGAAAAAAGAACACTGGCAAAATCCTCTTTCTTTGCCATTTGATAGTCAAAGATAATAAGAGAAGGCGTGCTGATTCTCGACCGCTCCCCCTCCTCCTGTGCCAGTGCGGCTTTCTGAACCGCCTCAAAGGAAAGCAGGCAAAGCGCACGCATTGATCCTGCCGCATTGATCCGTCTCTGCGCCTCGATCATTTCGAGACGATCATCCCCAATCACCCAAATAATTTTCTCCATAAGCAGAACTCCTTCCCCGACACACTGTTTTCCTCGCCCTACACTTGCACTTTACTCAGTACTCAGCATTATACATCCTCTTGCCAAATACCCGATATCTACCGCGAAGAACGCCAATTGCCGCTTTGACCGTAGTTGACCGAAATTCCTTTCAGCTTTTTACACTGATCGCACAAATAACCGGTTCGAATTGGCGCACCACAGTTTTCGCAGGACATACGGATCGGCGACTGCCTTGGTATCTCTAAATATTCCTGCCGTAAGAACTGTTCGATTGCTTTGCGAGGCACCCCTGTTTCGCGTTCTATGATCAACGCCGGAGTTGCTCCGAAGCGTTCCAAATACAAGCGTACCGTCTGAAAATAATCGTAATTTTCCCTGCCGCATACCTTACAACGATAAACGCCTCGTGCAATCTTTTCTACACCTTCACCGCAATATTTACAATCCATTGGTATTCTATTTAGCGATAACCCCTCAGCACTCATCCGTGTACCAACGGTATAGATTTCTCCAGGAACATCTTCCTCCGAATAGCGCGCCAAAGATCCAAACTGTCCGGTGTTATTTTTAAGCGGGCGAAATTTTGGCTTAGACGATACCATCCTGTCATTTGTCCGGCCACTGTCCGCAGTCTGTGACTTTTTTCCTGCGGCTGCCTCGACACTTTTTGTCTGATCCATAAATGCTTGGATGCCTTCGCCGGATGTCCCTCCTGTCGTATATGGCTGCAGCTGTTCACACAAGCTCTTTACCGCAGCTACCTCTCCCAAATAATATGGGATCATCTGTACGTTATTCAAATAGAAACTAAATGTATCGTTCATTGGCGTATCGTCAATCTTAAACGGAACAATATTTTTTTTATAACAGATCGCACTGTCAACCTCTTTTTCTACCCATACCGATTCCTGCGATTCCTTAGATAAGATTAGCAAAAACAGATCACATTCTCTGATCGCACGCGGAATCTCTCTAGCATAATTTGACCCCACCGGGATCATATCCGGTGCTTTCCAATAGGATACTCCAATATGTTCTAGCACGCGGACGATCTTATGAACCAACTCTTTATTTTTGGAACTATAACTAATAAAAACAGATTTTATTTCTGCCATTTTTGTATCCACACCTTTCCAATCAAACAACAACCCGGTTTCGTCCGGTAGTTTTTGCCTGATACAAACGTTCATCTGCCTGCTTTACGTTTTGATCCATCGTCTGATCACCGTCTAGCTGATATACTCCAAAAGACATCGTTACCGCAATATGATGCTCCTCAAATTCGATCGACATATGCTCGACGATCTCTCGAATATGTTCTGCAATCTCCTGTGCTTTGACAAGCGGGCAATCCATACACATCAGGATAAATTCTTCGCCACCCCATCGCACCGCCTCATCTTCAGATGCAACATGCTCTTGCAGCACCGCTGCTATTCTTTGTAATACGGCATCACCTGCGTTGTGTCCATAGGTATCGTTTACTTTCTTGAAAAATCAATATCACACATAATAATGGACGCCGTTCCATTTTGTGGATCTGACACCGTTTCCTCATAAAACTCATAAAAGCCGCGGCGATTGGTCAGCCCTGTCAACGGATCTATACGAATCTCCGTGTCCAACAAATAGGACTCCAATGTTTTGCCACAATAAACAGCCGCTAATGTGAGATGTTTCTTATCTTTCTCATCAAACGTCCCTGCCGTTCCGTCTGCATTCAGCTTATTGATCGCCTGATACGCCCCGATCACTTTACCCTTGGCATTCGTTACCGGCATGCACAAAATAGACTTTGTCACAAATCCTGTCTGCTTATCCACCGCCGGATTGAACCGTTCATCCTGATACGGATCATTGATCACGATCGTTTCTTTATTTTGGATGGATGCATCTATGATCCCGCTCCCCTCGGGTACTGTAATCTTGTCACTTCCCACCGCAGCTAACGTCCAGTACTGCTTATGTTTCGCATCCCAGTACCAAAATGATGCGCGCTCAGAATGCGCCAGCACACGACCAAGATCTGTCAGTAGTGAAACGACCTTGGAAAAATCTTTTCATCGACCAACTGACTCATATATAAAAATATGTCTTCGAGCATCTGCTCTGCACTATATGTTATTTGCTGTTCCATTGTGATTCCCCATTTCTATGTCATTTAGCAAAAACAGTGTTCTATAGTTTCTTTCGTAAATACTCCAACGACCGCCGCTGGTTATCCGGTTTTGTCGTCTCGATCAGTACACTGCATTCTTCAAAATATGTTTGATAATATCTGCAAAACAATTCCCAGTCGATCCTGCCATCCCCAACAGCAAGATGCAGATCCCTTCGCAGATCGTTATCGTTTATATGGATATGTCGAATATATTGCCGCAGTGCTTTGATCCATTCCTCGATCGGCGTATCCGATAAATGCGCATGTGCATAGTCCAAACATACTCCGAAATTAGAATATACGCATAACTGCTCGGATATTTTCTGTAAAATAACCGGATCGCTGTCAAACATATTTTCCATGTAAATTTGTATCTCCGGATATGCTTCTAACAGTTCCCGGACGAATGTACAGGTGCCGTCAACTACCTGATCATCATATACAATATTAGAAAGCATCGGATTCCAATTTGTGTGGGAATACAACCCCTTTCACCGAAAGTTCTTGGGCAATCTCCATGCTCTGTCGCATACGAAGTTTTGAGATCTCGCGGATCTGTGGGTCGTAACTAAACACCGACACATCATAGAACGCCCCATGCATCGTGCTTCCTGCCGGAATCCCGGCCTTCTGATATTTCTGTATAATATCTTCTCTTCGTTTCTTATCTTCAAACACAAGCGGATCATAAAAATCATTGATTTCAAAACCAACCTGATACTCCTGCGCCAAATCCTCATACGCCTGCAATTCTTCAGCAAGCGATACGATCAAAAAATCTCCCATATTTTGCTCCCGTTTTTTAATTTTCACCGGTTCCTTTTGCAAATTATTATAGCATAGATTGAATTGCTTATGCAATTATTGATAACAGGTTCGCACGGAAAAAAGACCCATCACCTTTCGGCAATGGATCTTATATTACTGTTCTAATTGTCTTCCCAAAAACCTGCTGCCACGCGAGCTAATTTGTGCTCCGTATCTCCCAAAGACACCTCTTTGCTGCGTGTAAATATTACAACGGCCCCTATCGCATCTCCTTCTGATATGATTGGACAGATCACTTCCCATGCAAAGTTCTCAGGCTCGTCACACACTTTTCGATACTCTTTTGCCTGCTCCGGAGGCGACCACACTCTCTTCTTCTGTCGATCATACGCTCCAAATCCCTGCTGACTGCTTTATCTAACAGCAATTTTTTTCGTGCCTGATGATGCAGCTATGATATGCTCCCGGTCCGTCACCGCAACTTGATGTCCCGTTGTCTGCGCTAATGCATCTGCATACTGCTGTGCTAATATTCCCATATCCTCCATCATGGAATATTTCTTTAATATCACTTCGCCTTCTCTGTCTGTATAAATTTCTAACGGGTCTCCTTCACGGATACGCAAAGTACGACGAATTTCCTTCGGTATTACGACTCGTCCCAGATCGTCAATTTTTCTGATTATTCCTGTTGCTTTCACCAATGTTTCCTCCAACTCCATATTTTAGCAATAACAAATTGTCATTTTTGCTGCATATTCACTTTGGAGTTAGTATGTGGAAATCCGGAAAAAATTATACAACCGAGATCTCACCTGCTGATTACTGTACTTTTTTATCAAGTGGATACATATTGGTGCTTAAATATTTCATTCCGTTATCTGCCAAAATAACAACACTATTTTTGCCGGCATTTTCCGGTCTTTGGGCAACAATAGTTGCTGCGTGCAGTGCTGCCCCGGCAGACTGTCCCAAAACACACCATCCGTCTGTGCAATTTCGCGGCCAAGAGCATACGCATCTTCGCCTTTGACATCAATATATTCATCGTAATCAAATCCGACAATAAATGGTGCCTTTGCAGCATCCGGGAAACCCGGATCGCCAAATGGCGCAATGCCGTCAATGGTCTGCGGATCTTCGGAACCACCAGGTCTTGAGGTCGGATCTGCCTGTACGGCAACAATTTTAACATCCGGATTTTTTCACGGAAATATTTAGTAAGTCCGGTAATTGTTCCTGCAGTTCCACTGGTTGCTACTAAAATATCTACTTTGCCATCTGTATCTTCCCAGATCTCCGGTCCGGTTGTCGCATAATGAACTCCCGGATTGGCCTCATTGGCCAACTAGTTAATGAAATAATGATGCGTTGGCTGAGCATCGCAATATTTCTGGATCGCTTCCTGATAAAATCCTGTTGTGAATGTTCCGTTCGCAAAGGCTTCCGGCACGCCCGGCACATCAAACATGCTCTTTAAGTCAGCGCCATATGCACGCAGCATCTTTTGGCGTTCTTCGGACTGGCCCGGCTCCAAAAATACCGTCAGCTTGTAACCACGGCTTGCAGAAAATGCAGCCAACCCAATTCCGGTATTTCCAGATGTGTTTTCTACGATCGTATCTCCCGGGTGAAGAATACCATCTTCCTCTGCCTTTTTGATCATGTTAAGAGCGGCGCGGTCCTTGATGGAACCCGATGGATTAAAATACTCCAATTTTCCCAGCAAATGTGCTTTGATATCGTGTTTTTCCTCAAACTTTTCAAACTCAAATAACGGTGTGCGTCCTACTAATTCTTCAATATTTTTTACAATCTTTGCCATAACTATTCTCGTTCCTTTCTTTTTTTGCAATTTACGATACATACAGATCTTGATAAGGATCTTCTAGGTATCCCGGTAAATATGTCTTATCTTCTATGTACTGCGCCAACGCCAACAACGATGCCGCGCAGCCGCCACTTCCGTGATACAGTCCCACATACGCCTCTGATCGGTCCGGTTCATGCCGGTTCCAAGACGTATACCAATTGCGCACTTTGTGCTGATAGGTCGATTCACCAATGATCGCCTCAGCCGCCTCATAGGCTGCATCCAGATATACCGAATTACCTGTCAGCTTATGTACATGCAGAAAATGTTCTAACATTCCCGCTGCACCACAGCAATAGCAATTCGTTCTCCAATAACCGTCCGAATGTTTCGTTGGCGCACCGGCTGCCAACAGACCATTGGTCAACTTAATGACAAAATCTTTATACGATTCGTCTCCGGTAATCCGATACAGTTTGTAAAACAATCTTGAGGTGCCGATCGGTCCCTGACATACTCCCAGATAATACAGGTCTGTCAGATACGTATCGTTATACTTAACCAAAGCTGCCTCGCCATCTTCGGAGTAGTCTGCAATATTTTGAATATACTGTGCCGCTTTCTTTGCAATGTCTAAATATTCTTCCTGATGCGTCTGCTCATATACGCTTGCCAAAAATATAACCACAGCCTGCAGCACCATATTCAAATCCCGGGAAATAGTCACCCGCTTTGCCAATTGTCGGAAAAGTCTCTGTATCCATTACGTACCAGCGGTATCCACCCTGCGGTGCATCTTCCTTGTGGTCTGCAATATATTTTGCTGCTTTTGCCGCGGCATCCAGATATTTATCACCGCCGAACGTATTATAAACGTCGAGCAGAAATAGGATCAAACCACCTTCGCCTAATATGCCGTAAAACCCATACCAAGTAAGTGCTCCCTGCTCGTCTTTTTGCTGCCTCGATCGCATCATCGGCAACTGTCAGCGCAAACTGCTTATAACGTTCCTCTCCTGTAATTTTATAGAGTTCCTTTGCAACATAGGCACCTCCCGCCGGACCATTCAAATAACCGATGTAGGCCCCCTGCAAAAATGGTACTTCCGTCGCAAAATCCTCTTTGCCACGATATTTACGGATCACATAACGGATACCTGCCTCCGCCTTGCGTAAGTATTTCTCTTGCTCTGTCGCGACATAATATTTCAAATATAATAATGCAATTCCTGCTGCGCCCGCATACAGACTCGCATCATCTAAAAGTAAGGCATCCTTTTCCACTTGTTTGCCCGGCATGACATCCCAGCTCTCCACATCACCATCTACATGGCCATATTGTTCGATCCAATTGACCGATTCTGCTGCCGTCTGGAGAAGTCTCTGCCGATCTAACGGTGCAAATGCCTTGATCCAATTTCTTTTACTCATAAGCGCTGCTCCTTTCTCCTACTATCTCTATAGGAATTATCTATATTCAAATCATACTACTCTTTTCGATCTTTGCATCATCTCAAAAAATATAACGTGTTATAGTTTTTTCTATAACACGTTATATTTACGCAACATTATTATATTTATGCGATACTGTTATACTTACGCAGCATTGTTATACTTACGCAGCATTATTATATTTACGCAGTACTGTTATGCTTACGCGGCATTATTATACTTATGCGGTACTTGTTATACTTACTCGCCTTTATTATATTTACGCCAATACCTTATCCTTGTATTTGCTTAACTCTTCAAGGAATTTATTACCCATTTCACTCATAACTGACGCTTTGCGCGCGATATAGCCAATGGTCATTTTCTCGTCTGTCTCTAATTTAACTGCACAAAACGCAGAACCGTTCAGTTCCTCACAATAATGCCGGAACATAATGTATAACCATTGATTCCAACCATCAGATTAAGCATGGTCGCTCTATCATTAGCACGCACCAACTGCTTGTAAGCATAGGTGCTCAGTACTTCTTCCGCATAATAAAACGAATTACTTTCTCCTTGTGCAAAGGCAAGACACGGATAATCATTCAGCTCTTCCATAGTGACGCTTGACTTGCCCGCAAGCGGATTGTTTTTACTCATGTAGGCATAAATTCCACATTCAAACAATGGTGTAAATACCAGTCCGGACTCCCGAAAAATCTTCTGCAACACTGCCTGATTATAAGCATTCAAATAGAGCACACCTATTTCACTGATCTGATTTTTGACGTTTTCAATGACTTCATGCGTCTTCGTCTCATGGATCTCAAACTCATACTCTTCCATGCCATACTGATCGATCACTGATACAAACGCATTCACCGCAAACGTGTAATGCTGCATAGAGACATGAAAAGTACGCTTGATATTTTTGTGCGATATATATTTAGCATCCAAAATGTCATATTGCTCGATCACTGACTTTGCATAGCCCAAAAACTCACGTCCCTTGACGGTAAGAGATATGCCGCTCTTTGTTCGCGAGAAAATTTCGAATCCAACTTCCTGTTCTAACGACTTTAAAGATGCAGTCAGGCTCGGCTGCGAAATGAACAGTTTTTTGGCAGCTTCATTGATCGAACTGTCTTTGGACAATTCCACAATATACTTTAATTGATTCAAGGTCATCGTTCTAGTTTCCTTTTTTATTGTGTCCCATTTTCAGGATAATTCTCTCCTATTTATGTCCCATTTTCAGGACAATTTGCTCCTTATACGGAAAGATCAAATTTCTGTCCTACAGACCGGGTGGCCTCTTCTTTCACCGTATTCCAGTCAACCTTCTGTAATTTATCTAATAGCTCCTCGTAGGATGATGCCTGTACTTTTGTCTTTTTCTTCACGGTCTCTTTCTGATCGGCAGCTTTTTCCTTTTTGGTGGCTTTCTTCTTCTCTTCTGCTTTGGCATCCTTTGCATCTTCTATGCGCTCTTTCTGCTTTGCTGTAGACTTCTCCAGTTCCGCAAAGTATGACACTGTACCAACATCATGAAAAGCAATGCCTACTTTCACAATATCGTCATAAGATGCGCCGTTCTGACCATCTTCTGTCTCTTTGTTGGCAAGCTGTTCTTTAAGCTGCTTGAATTTCTCAAGTGCATCATTGATCATGTCGAGCCTTTCCTGCTTGTAGCTCTCATCGTTTGCCATCTTTTCCAGTTCATCGCCGGTAAACAACGCCGAAAAATCTTTAGTTCCTGCAGACATGATCGACTGTGCTTCCTCATCACTGCTAAAATCTGCCACAAAAAAAATCCATATTGGTATATTTATCTTTCAGCTCGTCTAACAACGCTTTCGCTTTAGTCGAAAGATTATCATATGTATTCGTCTTATCTGCCGCTGTACTGCTGCTTTTTTTGCAGGGGCTGCATTATTCTCTGCCTTTGCTGCTTTCTTATTCTGCATTGTCTTTGCCACATCATAATACTGTGCTGCTGCACCACTATTTGTCACTACCTGATTCATACATTACCTCCATTTACTGTATGTCACTCTGAGTCATCTGCGCCAACGTCTCACATCTTGCACGGCATCACAATGTCCAATCGCATTATGTAATATTTCGGCTATTTAATATATCGGATAAGATTTGCTATTTCCTTACGCAATGTTCATTTGTTCCTGCGCAATGATCTTTCCATTCTGCCACAACATGATACGATCCAAAAATTAAACGATATAATCATTGTGCGTGCTTCGCAACCTATGGTATGATGAAGTTGCTGTTTTGACATATATGTTTTTATAAACATGAGTTGGTATACGCAGCAGATAAACTATTCTAAAGAAATGGAGAAGAAATATGAAATTAGCAATTTTAATCCTTTACTTTGCAGTCCTGATCGGTATCGGGCTGTATTGCAGGAAACACACTACTGATGTCAATGGTTTTGTATTAGGTGGTCGCTCAGTTGGTCCCTGGCTGACTGCTTTTGCCTATGGAACCTCATATTTTTCTGCCGTTGTCTTTGTCGGCTATGCCGGACAATTTGGTTGGAAATGGTATTGCAGCGACTTGGGCCGGTATTGGAAATGCGCTGATCGGCTCGCTGTTAGCATGGGTTGTCCTAGGTCGACGCACCCGAATAATGACACAGCACTTAGACTCGGCAACAATGCCACAGTTTTTTGGAGAACGTTTTAACAGCCGCGCCCTAAAGGTCGCTGCTTCCGTCATTATTTTTATCTTCCTGATCCCTTTATACAGCATCTCTTTATAATGGATTATCACGTTTGTTTGGTATGGCTTTTGATATTGACTATTCCGTATGTATCATCATTATGGCTGTACTTACCGCAATTTATGTTATTGCAGGCGGATATATGGCAACGGCGATCAATGATTTCATTCAGGGTATCATAATGTTGGTCGGCATTGTTGCGGTCATCGCTGCGGTATTGATGAGCAAGGGCGGATTTATGGCTTCCTTGAATGGTCTGGCTCAGATAAGCGATCCGGAAGTTTCCAAAGCACCCGGCATTTTCGCCTCTTTCTTTGGTCCTGATCCACTTGGTCTTTTGTTTGTGGTTATTTTGACATCGCTCGGTACCTGGGGGCTGCCACAGATGGTACAAAAATTTTATGCCATCAAAGATGAGTCCTCGATCAAGACAGGCACCATTATTTCAACAATCTTTGCCATGATCGTTGCCGGTGGAAGTTATTTTCTCGGTGGATTTGGCCGTCTGTTCTCGGATCAGATCGACGTGGAGGCAAATGGCTTTGACTCTATTATCCCAACCATGTTATCCGGGCTGCCATCCGTGCTGATCGCCTTAGTCGTGATCTTAGTGTTGTCTGCTTCGATGTCAACATTATCTTCGCTCGTTATTGCGTCCAGCTCTACGTTGACGATTGATTTTATCAAAGATAATTTTGTGAAAAACATGAGTGAAAAGAAACAGGTATTACTGATCCGCGTTTTGATCGTGGTATTTATCGCAATATCTTCAGTCTTATCTTTGATCCAGTATAAGAGCTCCGTAACATTCATTGCGCAGTTGATGGGCGTGTCTTGGGGTGCTCTTGCCGGTTCTTTCTTAGCACCATTTATGTACTCTCTGTACGTAAAATGGGTCACCAAAGCGTCCTGTTTTGTCTGCTTTATTTTTAGCTCCGTATTGATGATCGCTAATATTTTCTGCAGAGAATCTTTCCCTGTAATTATGCAGTCACCGATCAACTGTGGTGCTATCGCGATGTTGGCCGGACTTGTGATCGTGCCGGTTGTCAGTCTGTTTACTCCGAAACCGGACAAAGCAATGGTAGACAGTACGTTTGCTTGTTATGACAAGGAGAATACAGTATCCCAAAAAACTGCGTTAGGTAAATAATGGCAGTGGGATATTAATGGATGAATAATAAAGTTGACGGCTACGGAAATGCTATACTGGCAACCAGATACTTATTGATTTACCATAAAATTAATGGTTATGGGAAATGCTATACTGGCAACTAGATACTTATGGATTTACCATGAAATTAATGGTTATGGAAAATGCTCTCAATAGCAGTTATTATATGACAGAAAGAAGGATTGTTATGATTATTGATTTTCATACACATATATTTCCAGAAAAAATCGCCAGTCGGGCTATTGCAAGTCTGGAACAAAAAGCAAAGATGCGTGCACACGTACGTGGTGTTGAGGCGTCACCCGTGCATCCATGGATAAAAGCGGTGTTGATCTGTCTATTATTCTTCCTGTGGTTACAAATCCGCATCAATTCGAAACGGTGAATCGTGTCGCAGTGGAAACCAACGAACACACCAAGGAAACCGGACTGTTATCGTTCGGCGGCATTCATCCGGATAATGACAATTACCGGGAAATCATTCAATTTCTTGCAGGCCATGGCTGTAAGGGGATCAAGATCCATCCGGTGTATCAAGGTGTGGCGATTGATGATATCCGATTTTTGCGCATCATTGACTGTGCGGAAGAATACGGTTTGGTCACCATTACACATGCCGGATACGACATTGGTTTTCCGGGAGAAGAACAATCCCTTCCTGTACACATATGCAATATGCTAGACGAAATCAAACCGTCCCGCATGGTTCTGGCACATATGGGCGGCTGGGGATGTTGGGATCAGGTTATGGATCACATCATTGGACGAGATGTATATTTAGATACTGCTTTTTCAACGACTTCAGCACCCCGCGAGGGCGCGCCATTGTCCATGGATCTGTTCACGGTAATGATACAAAAACATGGCGCTGACCGCATTGTCATGGGCAGCGATAGTCCTTGGAGCGATCAGCTAGACTCTATCAATGCTATAAAAATTGCAATATTCCAGAAGAAAGCATAACAAAAATTCTTGGAGATAATGCAAAGAAATTATTGCAGTTATAGCTGCTAGCTGCATTTTATACAAACACGCATAAAAAAAGGGCATATCAACTGTGATATGCCCTTGCTTTTTATGCGTGTTTGTATTTGGTCGTTTTCTAAACATTATAACGACGTATGCTATTTGTTTTATGCTTAGTTTCCTAAGCATTGTTACAGCGTATACTGGTTATTTTATGCTTGATTTTCCTGTGCTACCAGGCGATCCGCGCCATACATTTTACGTAGTTTTGGTTTCTCAATCTTCCCGGTTGCATTTCGCGGGATCTCACTAAAGATAATTTCCTTTGGTCGCTTATATCGCGGCAATTCCATACAGAATTCTTCGATTTCCTCCTCTGTGCAGCTCATACCATCCTTTACTTCAATGATCGCTGCAGTCTTCTCCCTAATCGACGATCCGGAAGACCGATTACTGCTACATCCTTGATCTTATCGTGTCTGCGCATGAAATCCTCAATCTGTACCGGATAAATATTCTCACCGCCACTAACGATAACATCTTTTTTACGGTCGACCAAGAAATAAAAACCATCCTCATCCTGCATTGCCATGTCTCCGGTATACAACCAGCCATCTTTTAAGGTTTCTGCAGTTGCTTTCTCATTGTGATAATAACAGGTCATGACACCCGGACCCTTTACACATAGTTCTCCGACTTCTCCCTGCTTCACTTCTACGCCCTGCTCATCAACAATTTTGCACTGCCATCGATATCCCGGCACACCGATTGCACCGACTTTATGTATATTTTCAACACCAAGATGCACACAACCCGGTCCTGTCGACTCGGACAAACCGTAATTGGTATCATATGCATGATTCGGAAAATATTCTTTCCAACGTTTGATCAAGGAAGGTGGCACCGGCTGAGCACCAATATGCATCAAGCGCCACTGCGATAACTCATAATCTTCCAGCTTCAGATCTCCACGATCCAGCGCATCCAAGATATCCTGAGCCCATGGTACTAACAGCCAGACAATCGTACACTTTTCGCTAGAAACGGCAGATAAGATCGTATACGGCTTCGTTCCTTTTAATAACACCGCCTTGCTGCCTGCAACCAAGCTTCCCATCCAATGGAACTTGGCGCCGGTATGATATAATGGCGGAATACACAAAAATACGTCATCTCTGCCTGTACTATGATGTTTTTGTTCCATTTCAGCGGCCTGCGTCAAGCTCTGATGTTTGTGTAAGATCGCCTTTGGAAAACCTGTTGTTCCCGAAGAAAAGTAGATTGCTCCATAATCATCTTCTGTCAGCGGGATATCAGGTGTTTTACTGGAACAATCCGCAACAAGTTCATGATAACTCTCTGCAAAGTCCGGACAGCCGTCCCCAACATAGATCAATAGTCTTCCTTTACTCAGTTTTTCTGCATTTGCCTCGATCCGTCCGATAAACGCAGGCCCGAATACGATTATATCCACTTCGGCAAGCTCTGCACAATATAAGATCTCCTCTGCATCATAGCGAAAGTTAAACGGCACTGCTATTGCTCCTGATTTGAGCACTCCAAAATAAATAGGCAGCCATTCCAAGCAATTATACATCAGAATTGCTACTTTATCGCCCTTTTTTATTCCTCGACTAAGCAGCAGGTTTGCAAAACGGTTTGCCTTTTCGTTAAATACCCCCCAAGTAATTTCACGTCGATACGGTTCGAAACGAGATGGCTGGATCAATTCATACTCTTTTCCAACTCGTTCTCCTTGTATCTTTTTCATCCGGATTCAATTCCACCAACGCAACTTCATTCGGATATAGTTTTGCATTTCTTTCCAAAAATCTGTAACAGGCATCCTTTTTTCCTATCCTTTCTCCGTACTTTTTAAATATAGCATTCTCCTATCACTGAAAGAAAAAACCGGCACTATCACGTGCCGGTTTAGATTCCGTGGTAGTCGCCCGCAGCCATCCACTGCATCGGGTGACTTCTCTGCTATATTGTGTTAAATTTTCGAATATCCATAACTGTTTACGATAGCATCCAGTTTACGTTTCTCTTTGCAGTATGGGCATTCACTTGGCAGATAATTCTTGTAACTGCCAACATCATCTACATGGTAGATTGAATGAACCGGAATACCTTCAACCTCATCTACAGCCGTAAAGATCGCCGATACCCCCTGCACATTACCGCCATAATATCGAATTGCCTGTATGCTCTGCTCAACTGTCTGTCCGGTAGTCGCACTTGCTAACAGTAGTACGACATGCTTGTTGGTAAGCATAGCTTCAACATTATCGCGAAATATGATCTGTCCACTTGTATTGATCTCGGGAGTAACAATATTCACACATTCATGTGTATTCATGGACATGATCCCTGCGTCTGTAAGCTCTTCTGCCAAATATGCTCCTATAACTTCACAGCCATCCATGCACACGATGGTATCTACCGCTTTCGTATGTTTATATTCCCGCACAAATTCTTTCGCTACCAGCTGCGCTTCCGTGTGGCGACACTTTATCGGTGTGATATCAAGGTAATAGTTGATGTGTGAGTGATTGGTTGCAAAGTGACCAGGATATGCCTTCAACTCAATCTTTCGATTTGCTTTTGCCGGTATTTTAACCTGTCTGTCCAACATGCTCATAGTCCTAACCTCCTTTATGTAGTTAATATTCATATGAGTATTGCCAGACGAAATATCCTTTTTTCCTCTGGCAATACCTTACGTTCTAATTATATGATTATTCCGGTAACTCTACCGTAACTTTCTCCAAGTGCCATAACTCTGTTGCATACTCTTCAATCGTACGGTCGGAAGAGAATTTACCACTCTTAGCTGTATTGAGAAGCGCAGACTTAGCCCATGCATCTTCATTTCTGTAAGCTGCCTCTACACGCTGCTGTGCCTCCGCATAGGAACGGAAATCCTTCAAAATAAAGTACATATCCGGACGTCCGCCGTTGCCATCGAGCAAAGAATTGTAAATATCACGGAACTCTTCCGGATTACCCGGTGCATACGTACCATCAACTAACTGTGTCAGCACGGCACGGATGTCTGAATCCATGTTGTAGATTTCTCTTGGATTGTACTCATTGTTGTGCTCATATGCAATAACCTCGTCTGAGGACAGACCAAAGATAAATGCATTTTCCTCTCCAACTTCCTCGACAATCTCTACGTTCGCTCCATCCATAGTTCCCAGTGTCAATGCACCATTTAACATAAACTTCATATTACCGGTACCTGATGCCTCTTTACTGGCAGTGGAAATCTGCTCAGATACATCTGCAGCTGCGAAAATGATCTCTGCATTCGATACACGATAATTTTCGATAAATACCACTTTGATCTTATCATGAATACTCTTATCATTATTTACCACATCCGCAACACTATTGATCAATTTAATGATCTGTTTTGCGACATGATAACCTGCAGACGCCTTAGCACCAAAGATAAATGTACGTGGGTAGAAATCCTTATCCGGATTTTTCTTTAACTCATTGTACAGATACATTACATGCAAAATATTTAATAACTGTCTCTTATACTCATGCAGTCTCTTAACCTGTACATCAAAAAATCGAACGTGGATTAACCTCAACTCCATTATGTTTCTTGATATACTCTGCAAGACGTACCTTATTCTGATACTTAATGTTCATGAATTCCTTACGGCTTAATTCATCCTCTGCATATACGGCAAGATTATTAATATGAGACAGATCTGTGATCCACTCATCACCGATCTTCTTCGTAACCCAATCAGCCAGCAACGGATTTCCATGAAGAAGGAAACGACGCTGTGTAATTCCATTGGTCTTATTGTTAAATTTCTCAGGCATCATAAGATAGAAGTCTTTTAATTCCTGATTTTTTAAGATTTCTGTATGTAATCTGGCAACACCATTAACAGAGAAACTTCCTACAATTGCCAAGTGTGCCATCTTAACCTGTCCATCATAAATGATAGCCATGCGTTCTACTTTACCGTAGTCTCCCGGATATGCAGACTGGATTTCTAAAATAAAACGACGGTTGATCTCTTCAACAATCTGATAAATTCTAGGAAGCAGCCTTGAGAACAGCTCTAACGGCCATTTTTCAAGTGCTTCTGACATAATTGTATGGTTTGTATATGCGCAGGTCTTCTTAGTGATTGCCCATGCCTCATCCCATTCCAAACTATACTGGTCCATCAATATACGCATCAACTCTGCTACCGCAACAGTCGGATGTGTGTCGTTCAATTGGAAACATACTTTTTCATGAATCTTACGAATGTCATCATGGTTTTCCATATATTTTGCAACTGCAAGCTGTACACTTGCGGATACAAAGAAATACTGCTGCTTTAAGCGAAGCTCTTTACCTGCCATATGATTGTCATTTGGATAAAGCACCTCACAAATCGTACGTGCAAGATTCTCCTGCTCAACAGCTTTCTGATAATCTCCTTTGTCAAAAGAACTCAAGTTGAATGTATCAATTGCCTCTGCATCCCATATGCGCAGCGTATTAACCACATTATTCTGATAACCAACGATTGGCATATCATATGGTACGGCACGAACACTCTGATAATTTTCCTGAACAAACTTGTCCTTACCATTCTCATCTTTGCGGATCGCTACATATCCACCAAACTTAACTTCTACCGCATATTCCGGACGTTTGATCTCAAATGGGTTGCCATCTTTCAACCAATCATCCGGCTTCTCAACCTGATAGCCATTCTCAATCGCCTGCTTGAACATTCCATATTTGTAACGAATTCCACAACCGTATGCAGAATATCCTAATGTTGATAATGAATCTAAGAAACAAGCGGCTAAACGTCCCAAACCACCATTACCAAGTGCTGCATCCGGTTCCTGATCCTCGATAACATCCAAATCTAATCCCAGCTCTTCTACAGCTTCCTTAATTTCTTTATTTCCCTTCAGATTAATGATCATATTGCCAAGAGCACGTCCCATCAAAAATTCCATAGACAAATAGTATACAGTCTTGACATCCTTCTCTTCGTATGTCTTGTGCGTTGCCATCCACTGGTCAACAATAAAATCTTTTACCGCATATGAAACTGCCTGAAACAACTGTTGCTGGTCAGCTTCCTTGATTGTCTTACGAAATAAAACCTTTACGTAATCCTCAATTTCTTTTTTGAATTCTTCTTTGTTGATTTCCTTCATTCTCCTAGGCCCTCCTAAAATTGCCGACGCCAAAAGAACTCCCGTCCTCCCGACACATCATGCTCCGCACGCTTATTATATACTATTGTAGTGCAAAAATCAAATTGAATATATATTCTGGCCCCCCATAAAATATCAATAACAACGAGTAGGAGCAATTGTTTATGCGACACTTCTATCGTATGATGACTGTGATCATTTTAACCTGTATTATGCTTTGCGGATGTTCTAAGGAGAACCCTCCCGACAAGATTGCAGATGCAGACTTCACGGTAATAACGGGTTCCGACATTCCAGAAGAGCTGCAAAGCCTTATCAACGAGCGCAAAAAGAATCCGTTTTCACTTACTTTCACCGATCAATCTTACCTTTATGTTGTCAGAGGCTATGGCAAGCAGTCTTGTGGCGGCTATAAGATCACGGTAAATGATTTTTGCAAGCGAGAGGATGGACTGTATTTTGATACCGAATTATTCGGTCCCAAAAGCGACAATCCTGATGAGCGCAGTTCCTATCCTTATATTGTTATCAAAACAGAATATGTCGACCTGCCGGTCAGTTTTTCAAAATAGTTAACATCGTCAACAGATGTCGTATGTTATATCTGCAAACGAAATGAGATCTCCGGGATTACATGTTGTTCTGACATGTGGCATAAGTTGCTCTCCGTTTAAGAAGGTTCCGTTTGCAGAGTCACAGTCTTCAATCTGTATTTGATCGTCATCAATATACAAGACTGCATGTTCTCTGCTAATATAATCTATCGGAATGCAAACATCCTCTGTCTGTAGACGTCCTATGTGCACCTCCGATTTTAACAGCGATATAACAGCAGGCACACATATACTCTGCAGGGTCTGTTGTGGTAAAGCCCGCTTTCCGTGAAGGGATAGCTGCAATTTACTATCAGCTTTCGGCTGCAAGGTTCGAGACACATCTTTTGGCTGTTTCGTCTGTTCCTGCGATACGCTCTGCTGTCGTATTATATGCTCTGCCAATTCTGCCATGGTGCATCTCCGTTCACAAACCATATCATACAAGCCATAAAAAGAGGCTGTGGCAGTTCTGTTTGAGTGCAATATCCGTTTCATTAAAAATTCCATGACGGCTCGCACTCCCTCTGCGATCTCCACATCATGATCCGGATGGTAACAGAGCCATATTCTGCTGTTGTCCCGACTTAAAAATACCATTTGTTCATTTAATACAAACTGTTCTGCCGATAAAAAATACTGCTCTGCCCCCTGTACTGTCTGCAGCAATGAAAGCAGGATCTTCAACGCCTTGTCCACAGATAAGCCGGCTTCTGCATACACCGATTCCAGCGTTTGCATTTTATTTACTTCATAGTAGACATGCAGCCTTTCATCAATGTACTGCTGGCTTATGGGCAGAACACCCCGAATCTGGTTGTACTGCATCATCTTGAATCCGATATCTCCTGACCATCGCAGTGCAGTTTCTTCGTCTGCTGCAATGGTAACATACTTTCCGGTACCCTGTTCAATCTCTATCATCAGATTCTCCTTTCCGGCGAAATCGTACTATGTCCGATGGCTGCTGTTCATCCCATTCCAAACAATACACGGAATTTTGGCTATCAGCAAAAAAGATTGCTGTAAGATCATTCTGCCATACAGATTCCAACTTTGCCTGCCCTCGCCACACCGTCCTTTTGTGGGAAATTGCTGTTTCCGTCACATTCCCCATCCAGAGATTTTGCTGCAAAGTGCGCTTCCACTCCTCGTTAGTTGGCAATTCCTCTCCAGTATCACTGTATTGTATCAATCCGTTCTGTATATTTGCCTGCAGAACACACTGATCATGCACCCAAAATAATGCGTATAATAATACAAATACGACACCTAATACTATCGGGATGACAAATGCTGCTTCAACTGTATAACTTCCTTTCCACCTCATTGCAACACCTCTGCAAACAACACCACTCCTACCCCTACCAGCAAATAGGGTGCCAATGGGATCTCTAGATCTTTATCAACCCGGCAAACCATATACAAAATGCAGGCTGTAATAAAACCATACTAAATGTCACCAACAGAACAAGCATATTCTGCCGCATCCCAAGTGCCAACTGTATCATGCCGATCATAATCGCATCACCTGTGCCAATTTTGTCTCTGCTTGCAATGCATAGCAGTTCAAGGAACGTACATAATACTGCTGCTCCCACAATTCGAATCGGCGTAAGGCATCCCATAACGCCCAATGCCACAGCGATATACAGTGTCGTGATCGCCACGACAATGGCAGGTATCCTTCGATAACGCAGATCATATACGCTGCATACGCCTAATGTCATTAACAAACTACTGTTTACAAATACCATCTACTCCCTCCCACATTTACTGCACGCGGGCAAATCCCCCACCTGCGATTTCTTTAATTTACGGATAGAACGACGCAGTCCCGCACAATCTTTCTCCTTATGATATCTATCACCATACGGCGTAATATACCATTGCATCTGTGCTGTTAGCTGCTGCCCATCCGCACACAATTCACATGCTTTGTACTTGCCGCCCGAACGATTACGTTCCTTTTCCACTAGTTTTCCTGTTACCTGACGGATCCCAAGCTTTAGATATGTACAATCCAATCTAAGATGGTACACTGTCCCATTTCGGGCAAGATAGACGCAGCTATCCGCTGCTCGGTCTGTACTGATCATAGAATGTCCACTATAATTGTGAAGCGGCATTCTTTGATACAGCGTTATTTGAAACCACTCACCGATCATCGGCACACTTTTTCGCCATATACACTCACAAGTTCCGCTGTCCCCCGATATTTTCCAGTTTACCAGCCATTTATCGCCCCTATCCGTTTGAAGTATTGGTGTTCTAATGCCCAAACTTTCATATCGCTCTGCCACCGTTACCAATTGTTCCTGAATCTGCCTCTGCTCCTGCAAAATCTGAAACAGATACAAAAAGCTGCAAAACACTAAGAAAAAAAATAGGAACAATAAATGTTGCTTCAACCGTCAATGCCCCACGGCACATGGTCAATCTGCTGTAATAATCCATGTTAGGATCTTGTTTGTTCTGATGCACCCAAATTACCACCTGCCTTTCCCAACAGATTTGCAAAAAGTCGAGCAGGACATCCTCTGATATTAGGTTATGCAAAAGAGAGTCTGACCTATGATAAAGATTTTAATTCTTAGATTGTAAGCGCAGAAATGCCAGAGAACATCCTGCTCGACTTTTTGCTGTAACAAACAGCACTTCTATTAATATTGATACATCACCTCTAACTGTCGCTGTTCCTGCACAACGCCCAATTGGGACATACTCCAGAACAAAGACTGCCGATATACCACTTTCACTTTTGCCAGATCAATACATTGATCTATACAAAAAGTCTGGTTGTATCGCTCGCGAAGATCCGTCTCGATCAATGATATTGCTCGTTCCCGCATACTTTTCTCCACAGTCAAAGCCATAAGCATCCCTAAATACTGCATATATGACATCGCCTTTCCCGTTATGACACCACCGCCTTTCTTGTATATTTCTGCTTTTTTTCGCAAAAAGCTCTTTGAAACCATACATATTTCCGAATAACGCATTTGAAAAGATGCGTGCTGTTTGAATAATGGCACCTTATAACCACATAATAATGCAGTTATATCAATCAAGCTCTCCTCGACTGCCAAGATCAATAAAATAGTCTGGTTGATTGCTTGTATGACCGGCGGAAGACCTGTTGCTCCCGCAATTACAGTCGCAGTGGCAAGACTTTCTGCTTTCAACTGCTCATCCGTATTCACGTACGCATAATTAATCATTGTACGTAAAAGTAACATGCGATTTACAATGCCAAGCATACAGTCCTTTTCGTTTTCTTTCCCTTCGATCAGATATTCTAACCCGCATCTGGTCGACCGATTGCGATCCGTTGTATAGCAAGAAAACACACAAAAAAGCATAACGCATAAGTAATAGTTTTTGTCCTGTTGGTGTTAAATTGCCCTGCAGATCAAAACTTTCTTTTGTACTCAAAAGTTCTTTTAACAGACCCGCCGCTTGTCCGATACTCTTGGCTTGCTGATCCTCTCCCGACAATTTCTCCGTGTCACATACCAACTGCAAGATGCCGTCTCTCATCAACTCGCAAAAACTTTCCAACGGATTACCATTTGCATGATCCTGCGTTGCCATACCGCCATCCCCATCCATGACATTCCCAGAGGATCCCGCCTTTCTAACCGATCGCTTATTTGCTTCCGCAAACTGTCCATCTTCCCCATCAAACCTCCTATTTCCCCCGGCAAACTGACTGTCTGCCTTATCAGACTGTTTCTTTCTTTTAGGCGATGTTTTTTCCGGATCATCCATCTCCCCTTTCTCATACTTTTCGGTCTGCTCCAGTGATTTTGACCACGCCGTGGTACCCTCTCGAAAAAGATCACGCAAACTATCTACTCCCACCTTTGAGTTTGTGGAATCGTCCTTTGTAAATAACCGATCCAAAACATCTTCTACCGTTTCACTTGCTAAATACAACTTAATCTGACGATACAACTCCTCGCGGTCTGCCACACTCTTTATGTCCGCAATTGTGCAGGAAATGTCATGGATACGATATAAGTCAATATTTGCGGAAGACGCTGCCTTATCCTGCTGTCCCAAAGCTGTCTGCAACTGCCTTTCGATATTTCGCGACAATTCATCCTGATTCTTCTGACTATATCCTCCATAACCAAACAACCCATAATCTTCATACAATTCTCGATTGTATTCTCCAAACACTGCATATAAAGCTCCTTTGGCCGAAAGTCTGGCATAACTTTCCCCTGTCAAAAAACGTACGTTCTCAATTGTGACTAGAACTAATGACAAGATCATCCCAAACAGCAGCGTCATAAATACGGTAATTGCACCTTTCACAAAACACATCCCTCCTCCACTTCCGGTTCCCTGCAAAATACATCCACCATCACCCTTTCGGGATTGCTTCAGAAAACTTCCTCTACTTCCACGCCTCAAACTTATGCTCTACTTCTTTTTGATCGATATTCCTGTATTGATCTTACTCGCACCGGAATTAATCTGTTGAAATGCGTTTGTCACAATCGCCGTAATCTGCTCTCTGAAAATAACAACCAGCATGATCAACACAACCAAAATCAATATGATCTCTACAACTCCGATTCCCGATTCGTCTTTCCAAAATTGTTTCCATCTGTTCTTCATATTCTTTCCTTTCTGCTACATGGAGCGAAATGCTGCATATAAAATCATCACAAACACAATCAGCAGCATTAACATCATGGGAAACAGCATTTTTGTTCCTGCCTTTTCTCCTGCCTCCTTAGCCTGTTCCTTGCGTTTTTGAAACGCATCCTGTGCTTCCTGTTCCAAAAGGCGCAACATATCTGCTGAACCTTTCCGAAGATTTTGTGTCAAAAGTGCACTGAATTTCATATAGCAAAGAATGCCTGTCCGCTTTGCAAATAATTCATAGGCACGTTCTTCACCCATTCCATTCTGCATCTCACGTTCTGTCACACTCATCTCCTCATACAAATAACGTTTTGCTTGCTTTCTATCCAGACCCGATTGATAATCGTCTGTCATTTTGATCCATGCGCTCTTGATCGTCATGCCGGCCCCCACTAACAGAACAAACTGTTCCACCATTTCCGGGTAATCCTTACATAGTTCCTCATCCCGTTTACGAACATTTTGCTGCATCTGACTATTGTAAAGCAGCATTCCTGCAATCGCTGCCAAGATCATCCCCACCACGCATGGCACCAAATAAGAATCTGTTTTATCGCGATAAGTAATCTCTCGTCCCTCCACCCTTGTCGGAAGAAAGATTCTTTTATCGCTTGCAGTATCCTCAAGCCGCTTATTAAATGCAGCCTCCCATTTTTGAAGCCACTGTTCAAACTTTGTCCGTTGTGGCGGCTGTATGGTTAAGTCTAAAACGACACTCTCCTGCGTATCTTCACAAGACAACTCTGCAGTTATTTCTGTTTTATACGGCTTAATAATCTCAGCCCATACAATCTCGCCATTATCTGTAATCAATCCCTCCTTATCTAACTGCCATGCCACTTGCACCATTGTATCAGGAACTGTTTCTATCAGATTTAATGAAGATGTGATATTATCCGCTGAATTATTTTCACCAAGATATAACTTTTGCACCTTTTCTCTCGCGATCGCAAATTGCTCCTTGATCTCATGCTTTGTCAATTTACGTGCAGGAAGTTTAACCGTATAATCCTGCTTACCATCCTCTGTCTCAATCTGCATTTCAATGGTCTTATCCCTGCCACCAGCCTCAGAACGCTCCATCATATTTCCATGCCAAATCTCATGCTTTTTTGATGAAGATATAACAAACAATGCACATAACACACCTGCGACCACCATTCCGGTCAATGCATACCTGGCACTCTTTCGAAGAAATATTACAAACAATTCCTCCGTTCCTTTACCAACATACAACTTAGATAACGATGTCAACTGTTTCTCGCAAAACCTTGAACGCAGCCACGATATGATAACTGAAAATGAATGTTCCAATTTGTTTGATCTTCCCTGATAATTCATATCTCAATACGACTGATGCGATTGATCCAATATGCTGCTGCCAGATAAACAAGTAAAAGAACTGCCATAACAGGGCGTCCTTCCCAACGATATAACGGATCTAAAAATCCCGGAGAGAACACCCAGAAATACAATATAATGGCTAACGGCATCAGTTTCATAATCTGTGCCTCCATTTGTTTTCCTGCGATCATCACCAATATTTCCCGTTTGACCTCCATTTTTTTTCACTAATCCTATCTGCAGTCATTCTTGTAATCGCTATCAAATCTCCTCCTGTTCTCTTTGCAATATGTAAGACTTGCGCAAAAACGCATAACGTCCTCCACTTGCGTCAATTGCCCAAACCGATAAAAACCTCTTCTATCGGTTGATTTAACTGCAATTCATATGACATCCTCTGCATCTGTGGCACCAAAACGGAATGTTCCCCGTAAAGCAATACCAGATCTTTTGTGATTCTTCCAAAGCATTTTCCATAGAATAACCGGCCTGTAATGCGGCTGCGATTCCCTGTAATCCTTCACGAAACTCGATACTGATCTGGTTTTGCCAGCGTCTTTTGGCTCGTTTCTTCTCTGTGATCACGCCATAGATCGCAATCGCCAAACTCACAAGTACACACAACCATAGACTCCGAAAGAAAAGTAAAACAATTCCAGCCCCTGTATGCCCCATATTCCAAAGCATTTGATGAGTTCGAAATATCTGCTGCGTCCTTTCACCGAATCACCCCTTTTGTCGAAATGTACTGTTGCATCCCCTCCATCAGATCTCCTGCCTATGAAAATATTACGATTTTCCATCATCTTCCCCTATCCACAAGGAACTTTCACACCTGCTAATTCTAATTTTGTGGTCTGACTTAATTTAGCGCCCGTCCACTGCAGATTTCCTACGACAGTTCCATCCTCTGCTTCCCCTCGTTCCTGAAATTGAAATATGTCCCGCAGAACAATATGCCCTTCCTGCATCCCTGCGACCTCGGCTATCGTTAAGACTTTCCGGCTGCGATCACGCAACCGACCCAATTGCACCACAATATCAATTGCAGAAGCTATTTGGCTGCGTACTGCTTCAAGGGGAATGTCCATCCCCATAAGTACCAACGTCTCCAATCTGTTCAACATATCCTGTGGACTATTGGCATGCCCTGTAGACAAACTTCCATCGTGTCCGGTATTCATTGCTGTCAGCAACTCACACGCTGCTGCATCTCTCACCTCTCCCAAAATAATTCGATCCGGCCGCATGCGCAATGCTGATCGCAACAAATCCCGAATAGATACTGCATTCTTCCCCTCCAAATTAGCCTCCCTGGCTTCCAGTCTGACTAAATTGGCAATTCCCTGTATCTGCAGCTCCGCAGAATCCTCTACGGTGATCAACCGTTCCGTCTCCGGAATGAAGCATGACAGTGCATTTAAGAATGTAGTCTTTCCGCTGCCGGTACCTCCACTTATAAATATGTTGTATCCGGCTATAACAAGACTTTTTAGGAATTCTGCCGCCTCTCGTGTTATCGAGCCAATCTCGATCAATGTTTGATCGTGATCGGCTGATTCGAAATTTACGAATTGTCAAAATAGGTCCATTGATCGCAACCGGAGGTAATACCACATTTACACGTGATCCATCCTCCAGCCTGACATCCACAATCGGACTTGCCTCATTGACAACACGATTCATTCTGCTGACAATCTGTTGAATAACATCCTCTAATTTCGACTGACTGGAAAAACTATGTGGATAGCGGTATAGTCTTCCCGCCTTTTCGATAAAGATTGTCTGATAGCCATTTACCATGATCTCTGTGACATCATCTTGTTCCAGAATTTCCTGTAAAATATCCAATTTACGCAGTGAATTAAAAATCCCCTGTATCATTTCCTGTTTCTGAGTAACGGAAAAATACATTTCATGCCCCAGATCAAGCACCCGCTGCTGGATCATGTCCTTGATTTCTTCATCAGAAACAACACGTTCGCGATTCATGCATCGGATAATATCTTCCCTGATACACTCCTTGATCTTTGTCAGATCCTGCCGCGATTGACTGCCACATACTGCATCTTTGCCAGACACTCCTCCAATCCCTCCTTTTTAAGCAATGCCTCCCAGGATTTACACTTGCATTGCTGAGATCTCGTCGCAGGCTGCGGTACGAATAACTTATCCATGCATTTCAGCAATTCCATCGAACCATCCCCGAAAAATCCAATATCAAAGACAACTTTTTCATACTCTGTATCTTCTGCCAATACGAGCAGCAGTCGTTCCAAGTCTTTCGCAGATAATTCATACAGATCCCTGTAATCCTCCACTGCAGCAATCCCTTCTATTGTTCCAATGCGACGAATAAGCGACTGTAACTTGACCGCTGTTTTCTCCTGTCTCTGCCGCAGAAAAAAAGATCAGGTATGACATTCCTCTGCACATATTGGCATTCCATATGTCATTATTGCGCTCATCATCTGTCAGAACCTTTCCATCAAACACTTCAAAGTTCAGATAAAGACAACGGGTCTGTGCACTATACTTTTGAGCCAATTGTAGTGCCATCGATGTCACACCAGCTCCACCATACGGTGCAAATACTCCGACAAACTCCGTCCCCTTCATCTGCTTTTTTGGGAAGGGGAACCTTAAGTTCCTCATCGTCAGCCACGATCGCCAGTACCTCCTGCAACATACTTTCCGCAGATTGATACTTAAACAACACGGCCTGTCCATTGTCTTCTCTGACACATTGTCCATCGGACAGCAATATTAAGCGGTGAATACCATGGTTGATCCCGCGAAACAGTTCCCAGTCCCGCTCTCCGGTAATCAACAGCTCCGTTCCCTGTCCTATCAAAAATTTGCGCAGGCTCTCTTCACTTGTAAACAACCGGACATCAAACAAATTCTTCTGATGCTGACAAAAGTAGTCAGCCAAACGTCTCGTATAACCTTCCTCATCATACATTGCTACAACGATCTTCTTCACCTACACACCTCCCATTTACAACTTGACAGTAAGATTACAGTTCCCATTCGTATCTTCACCGTCTCCGTCCCTATTCGCTATCCCAAGCTTTCCGGCGGCAGGTACTCCCAACATGCCTTTGCACTCCTGCAGACATCAGCTTGGTGAAGCGTGCCGCAACTATAGCACCCCACTTCCGTCCCTGTCAACTGGTACAATTTTTGTGCAAATATGCCAAATCTATATCTAGACTATTAGTAAAATCCAACGAAAACAGTATAAAAGGAACACCCCTGCCAACCCGAAAAAATGCCGAAATTGTCAGGCTGATTTCGTTAATATTGACGATAAGATTTTCATTCAGATAACACATAAAAAAATTGCAGACATATAGAACAATAAGGCCTGACAGACATCGGAGCAACACTTCCGAAAGGTACTGCATCCAGGACAAAGCCCCATACCCAATTACCTTGACCACCAAAAACACAATTACCACAATCAACATGGCAAACATAGCAATCTACCCCTTTCTTTCTGTCATTTTTTCAGATAACACTATATATTTATTCGTTTTATTCTTTTTTAGGACAGGAATAAATTAACAGTATTTGGTCTATACTATTACAAAAGATGGAGGTAGAAAGGATGAATGTAGCCATGAGATTATTGGAAAAGAAAAAGGAACTTCCCAAAAAAGAAAAGTTCCTTAAAAAATCATTATTAGAAGCACAAAAAAAATCTGACAGATGCGTATGCCGGGCTGGATTCTGTGCAGGAGCCTGACTTGATCGACAGTTACATCTATCAATTGAACGCTGCCTATCTGCGTTACCGCGTACTTTTGCGCGATGTAAAAGCACTTACTTCGGACGAAGTGCATCAAACACCCCATATAGATTCAGAAATCCATATCCCCACATTCGATTTGGAAACTCGCGCCCTGTCCGATCTGTCCCCGGATCAAATACTTTTTTTAATAGTTGTCGTATCCATGGACAAGTCGTTGCGTTTCACAATTCCCCATTCTGCCAGTAGGGCTACTGTGCCCGCCGTCAAAGCTGCAGCAATGCTGGAACCATTTCGCATACCATAACGTGCCTCTTCCGCTCGCTGTCTCTGCGTATCTGCCGGCGTCATTCCGGTAAATGCAATTGGTCCTAAAACCTGAATGCCCGGTGCCGCCACGTCCGGCTTGATGTAATCATCACGACTGTAACCACGGCTGGAATCAACTGCAATGCCGCGCGTTGTTGAGTCATAATAAGCCACTGTAATAACTCCAAGATTATTCGCCGGATCACAGATTGTCGTATTGGGATCTGAACGCAAAAATCGTGTATCTCCCGAAGTAATTCGTACATCGGCAGCCATATATGAAATCTGCCCGGCATATTTTGTTCATTAAAAACACGAATTTTCCAAACACCTTCCTGCGGCTGCAAAAACGCAGCAAAATGCATTCGTCCCCGTTTTCCTGATCGATCAAAAGATTCTGAATTTCCACGACTGTATTTTCAAATAGGAAAGAAATCACTCGCTTTTCTGCCTGTCTCGGCACCGTTTTTCCGCTATATTCGCCGCTTGGTGAGATCAAACCTATCGAAAATACCTGCGTTGCATCGCTCCACAGCTCCATCACAAATCCGTCTCTTCCCTCGGCAACCTCTAACTCAACCTCTTCGCTGCCTCCCTGCAAAATAACGCCACTTTCATAGTGTCTCGCTGTGTTCGCCTCATTCCCTGCTGCCGTTACCACAAAAGTACCGCGATAATCCCCATAATCCCGCAGTAATTCTCCAATCACACCGCCACGGACATGACCTCCCAAATTCGTACCAACACCAAGGCACAACACAAGAGGCATTCGCATTTGCACTGCTTGCCGCCAGAGGTAACAAACGCCCAAAATCAAATCTGCTTCACTAAAACAAGTAATTTCCGAGGATATCTGATAATAATCTCTTAAATTTTGTTTTGCCTGCTTACATTTCACAACACAGATTGCTGCAGAAGGTGCCACTCCTGAAAATTGCCCATCTTCCGTCTCGTTTCCACAGGCAACTCCTGCCATAAATGTTCCATGCCCTCCGTATCTCGGCTCGGAACGATCTCATAAGGATTGCTCGCCGAGATTGCTTCATTGATCTGTTCATTGCTATACTCACAGCCATACGCAAAACCTTTCGGCTTCTTCTCACCACCTTCTATCGTTTGATCCCATATACTTAAGATCCTGCTAGTCCCGTCTGCATTCATAAACGCCGGGTGCGTATAATCGATCCCCGTGTCGACAAACCCTACCAATACACCATTTCCAAACAATTCGAGTGCCGGAAGTCTTCTGACTGCCGACACTCCTATTTCGTTCAATATTTGTTCCGAGGAGAGCAGACCGTAGCAACGCGGCCTTTGTAGAAAACGTGCACGAATTCCCGCATCCTCAACTGTTGCCGCTTGATAGATCACTGCAAACCTCCGGCTGGCGAATTGTACACAATCCGTACCATACCACTGCTTGATCAATGCTTCGTCACCAGTGTGTTCTATCAAATAATCCTGATATTCATTGGAATAAATCTGCTGTTCACAGTCGGTCATAGGTATTTCACCTCACAAGGAAATACAATCACTTCTATATATATGCTCACCGTGATCATATTATTCTTGTCGTTGTGTCAATAATTTTGCTTCTCCGCTTTCCCGCATTTCAATACGAGGCGCCCCCTCATGATTAATATAATCTTCCGTGATCGTCACGCGACCGATCAGATCATCTTTCGGGATCTCATACATAATATCCAGCATGAATTTCTCAATGATCGCACGCAAAGCACGCGCGCCTGTCTTTTCTCTGCCGCCTGCTTAGCAATCGCACGGATTGCACCATCATCAAATTGCAGATCCACCTCATCTAAAGCAAGTAGTTTCTGATATTGCTTCAAAATCGCATTTTTAGGCTGTGTAAGTACTTGTGCCAGCATATCCTCCGTCATTGCCTGGAGCGTAAACACCACCGGAAGACGTCCCAAAAACTCCGGAATCATACCAAATTCCCGCAAATCCTCTGTTGTCACCTGCTCCAAAATATTGACATCATCATCATATTTGTCTTTGAGTTCTGACATAAAACCAATTGCGGACTGTTTGGTCAAACGATTTTTGATCGTTTTATCCAGCTCCGGAAATGCGCCACCGCAGATAAACAATATATTTCTCGTATTAATTGTTGTCATTGGCACCATGGCATTTTTTATTCGTTGCGCCTACCGGCACTTCCACATCGGCACCCTCTAACAGCTTCAACATTCCCTGCTGTACTGACTCGCCGCTGACATCTCGACTCTTGGAATTCTGCTTCTTGGCGATCTTATCAATCTCGTCGATAAAAACAATGCCTCGCTCTGCTTTTTCCACGTCATTGTCTGCCGCAGCAAGCAATTTCGACAAAACACTTTCTACGTCATCACCAATATATCCTGCTTCTGTTAAGGATGTAGCATCTGTGATCGCTAGTGGTACTTTTAACAGTCTTGCAAGTGTCTTGACCAGATATGTTTTACCACTTCCTGTTGGTCCGATCATCAGCATATTGGACTTCTCAATCTCAATATCGTCCATAGTATCCGTCAGCACGCGTTTATAATGATTATAGACCGCAACCGACATTACTTTCTTGGCATATTCCTGACCGACTACATATTCATCCAGTCTTCCTTTGATCACATGCGGTGCCGGCAAATGCTGAATATCAAAAACCTCTTCTCCCTCTGCAGCTTTTTTCTTCTCTTTGGGTTTCTTCTTTTGAGCTTTTGACGTTCCGGAATATCCTCATACTGTGGCGGCTGTGCCATATTAAACATATCCATATACGGCATTCCCATATTCGGAAGTCCCGTCATGGAGTCAAAGGTCTTCTGCATACAATCATTACAAATACAGATTCCCTGTGGCAAACGCATCATTTTGCCGGCCTTACTCTCCGGTCTTCTGCATACGTAGCATATATCTTCGTATTCATTATTTTTATCTTTATTGTTGTTCTCTTCTGCCATACTGTTCACTCATGTCCTTTCTATTGTAGCACTGCTCAATCTGCTTTGCATTTCTTGACGCACTCCCTGCACTATGCTAAAATTAGTGCTGTGTGCTCTCATAGTTAAATGGATATAACAGCCCCCTCCTAAGGGGCAGTTGTAGGTTCGATTCCTACTGGGAGTGCTTTTCTTTTCGCATAAAGTGGCTTGTTACAGTATAGCACATTCGGATACGTTTCTTAAACCACTTTATACAAATTTAAGAAGTTCTTGCTTTTTTGATATTTGCGTCTCCGCGTACTTTGCGCAAATATTGTTCCACCGCTGTTATTACAGTGGCTTATCTTAAGAGGTGCGCAGAACGGAGGAAAACGTTGAAGCTAAAACGAACGGTTGCTTTGCTGCTTTGTGGTGTCATGCTGCTAACCGGTACCGGAATCACAACCTTAACCATCCCTGCCAACGCTGTAACGGCTCAGGCGACACAGACCAAATGGCCATCCGGACCAAAAAAAGAAATCTTTGTCCAGTGATTCGGCAATTGTTATGGAATTGTCAACGGGCACAATATTATATGAAAAAAACTCTCACAAAAAACATTATCCGGCAAGTATTACTAAGATCCTGACATCCATGCTCTTAGCAGAAAATACTTCCATGAATGAAACCGTAACCGTCTCATCGACTGCTGCATATGGCATCGAGACCGGCAGCTCCACTATTTTTTCAGAGCCCGGCGAAAAGTTATCAGTAGAGCAATGCTTGAATGCGATCATGCTGGAATCTGCCAATGAGGTATGTCTGGCAGTTGCCGAACACATTTCCGGCAGTATCAGTAACTTTGTCGGATTAATGAATAAACGCGTAAAAGATCTTGGATTAAAGGATACACACTTTAACAATCCAAATGGCTTGCCTGATCCGAAGCACTACACAACCGCTTATGATATGGCAGTGATCGCCCGTCAGGCAATGAAATCTTCCGCCTTCCGCAAAGCCTGTGGTACAAGACGATATGTCTGTGCCAAAACAAATAAGCACAAACAGGAACGCACATGGCAAAATCATCATCAGATGATCAATGGATGGCGGTATCCTAAATACGAATACAAGTATGCCATTGGCGGTAAAACCGGTTACACCCACGTTGCTCAAAACACTTTGGTCACTTATGGTGAAAAAAATGGAATGGAACTTGTCTGCGTCATTATGAAAGCTGCCGGACCAAAACAGGGCGAGCCAAACGAATACACGGACACGACCAAATTGTTGAATTATGGATTTGAAAAGTATCAAAAATACACCGTAAATCAGGAAAATGAGCAGATCAATGCCGATCTGTTTAACAACTATGGCAGTTACTTTAACGCAGACGAGTCTCCGGTCCGCCTGGCGGATGGTGCTTGTGTTGTTCTCCCAAAAGGAATACCACTTTCTGCTGCAAAGCAATCGATCACCTACAATAAAAATGTGAAACTTCATGATGGTGACAATGTGATCGGCCAGATCACTTATACGTATGGCAATAAAACTGTTGGAGCTTCTAACATTATATATACGAACTCTGATTCGACAAAACACTTAGATGAAGCTTCACGAAATCTGGTGAACGCCAAGATTGCAAATATGGAAGCCAATAATTCCAAGCATAAAATACAAAAAAAACTGTTCCGCAATATTGCAGATGCTGCGAATCAGTTGTCCCGCAAGGTCGGAAGCGTTTTACACAATCAACTTTTAGGAAGTGTGATCATTATCATCATCGCATTGTTGTTGATCATCATTATCGCGATCCTGTTGCGCAACCTGACACCAAGCCACAGACGCCGAGGACGCAAACGAAGCGGTGGCTATCAAAGTCGTGGCGGTCGACGTCATCATGCGAAGCAGAAAAAAAACCGCAGCCGCGGCGATTTTGCTCCAAGTTCAGAACGTCGAAATCACAGCAAGCATTATGAGAAACATACTCCTCGAAAAGAAAATACTAAAAAACGCAAAAAAGGAGTACAGTATCATAAACGCCATAAGCGAACCAAGGAAAGTTTCGGCAAAAACTTCTTTGATTTCTAACTACAAACATCATAAGATAAGCTTTTCAAAATAACGATCCAACGCTTATCCTGCAATAATAAAGAACAACAAAACAGCGCCTCCTCTGAAGTTAATAGAGGAAGCGCTGTTTAATTTGTTTTTACGGTATTTTAATTATATGATGAAATTGAACTTTTGACATCTTGATCATTATATATGATCAACCAAGGATTCTGCGGGCACAGCATGGAGTACGATAAAATGCATTAGCTGTCACAATACCCCATTTCTTGCCGGCTGCATGAACAATACGTCCCCCACCAATATACATAGCCACATGGCCAATGCTGCTGCCATGTTTGTAAAACAACAGATCTCCGGGCTGCAAGCTGCTCATACTTACGCTGCGTCCATATCCGGCCTGTGCTGCTGAGCTGTGTGGAAGGCTATATCCAAACTTCTCATAAATTCTCATAGTAAATCCGGAACAGTCTGCACCACCAGTCAAACTGGTTCCACCCCAAACATAAGGATTGCCGACAAACTGTAATGCATACTTAACAACTGCGCTGCCGCTCTTGCCGGATGGTTCCTTTGCCGTAGATGTTGACTTTGCACTCTCAGAAGCTTTCTTCTGTGCTGCAGATACTGCATGCTTAAATTTCAGTGTTGTAGACACATACTCTTTTGCCACATAACCAACTTTTCCACTGTCTGTCTTAATCTTTACCCAGTCCTTTGAGATACTCTGCACGATAGCATCATCTCCATCTGTAATCTGTGTTACGATATCGGACTTTGTATTCTTTTTTCGCGCACATTTAAGGTATCTGTTCCCTTTTTAACAACAGCGTAATTCTTACCAAAACGTGTAGACAATTTCTCTGCACGAGCTCCTGTAGCCACGTACTCTTTCTTAACATATCCGGTTACTTTACCGGAACGGATCTTAACCCACTCACCTTTTACTTTTAAGATCTTTGCAGAACTTCCACGATGAAGTTTCCCCATCACCTTACTGTCTGTACTTCTGCTCTTACGCACATTAACATAATCTTTAGCAACGGATAAGACCAGGCTGCGATATCTTTTGGCAACAGGCTTTACCGTTGGCTTTGCCGTTGGTGCCGGTGTTGTTGTCGGCGTTGTTGTCGGCGTTGCACTTGGAAGCATCGGTCCTACGAACTCATCCGAAACAACTTGATTTAATGTTACACGTTTCTGATTATTAATAGATATTGGTGTCGGTGCAATTGCCGGAGCGACTGTAGCATTCGTAACCTCAGCTCCTGCTGCTGTTTTTATCAGCCCCATCTGCTGAAATAAGGTGCTCTCCTCCGGGCCTGCAATCACAACATTCATTCCTATAGTAAGTGCACAAGCAACGCTGACCCCCGCTGCTTTCTTCACTAAATTTTTTCTAATCACGATAGTTACCATACCTTTCACCTGTAATTTGTTACAAATATGTTACATTTCATTACAAATTATAACAACATTATTAAATTTTGTCAAATAATATTACATAATTACCAAAAAAAGGCAGCGCCCGATCGTATATTAACCATGAAATCCCTATGTGAATACATCATTCCCTTTATACATATGATTTTCGTACAACTCTTCTATTTTGTAAGTTTCCATATATTATTATCTTCTGCAAAATTGCTCATTTCATACAAAAATAAGATTTCCGCATCTTTCTTCTGCTGTAGAATGTTTATTACAGATTTTCGGTAATACCGTAAGTCGATCATAGTTACCTGATCATATTGTTCTAACAAAAAGGCACCAGACAGTTGGCAAAAGAATCCTTAAACACGATCAGATTCTTTCCTGTGTGGTTTTGTTCTGACATCTTGATCGTCACTTCCCCATAATTTCCGCCAAAAAAGTACGCATATTTATCCTTCGTACTACATCTACGGGCATCATAGATCGTATGCTTTTCTTTGCCATCGCACACCACCGAAGAGATCTCCGGTAAATGATCCGCCGCATAGATCGTATCTGCTTTGGCATCTGCACCAAGCACACGGGAATGTAATGTTCCCAAAAAGTTTTTGCTGACCATCTTAGGCTTGAAATGCTCATAGGGCTGTTTTGTCAAGTGTAACGGCTGGCAAAGCTGCTGATAACCCACATAAGCTCCTGCCAAGGTCCAGTGATGATCTGTGCGGTAATACAATTGTTCCGACTTTTTCTGTTCATTCATTGCCTGTCGAATGTCTACAAATGTAGTCTGCTTGCATACCGAACCGGCAGCACGATACAGCGCCGCAGCCTGATAAAACGGTGCCTGTGCAGGCAACTTGTCTGCCAATATCGTTCCGGCGTCAGGTACAAGAAGCAGCGTGGATTTTGACGCTCTCTGACTACCCACATATTCCACATATCGCAGATTTTCCATATAGCGAAACATATCTATAGAATCTTCGGTCTTTTTTGGCTAGATAATAATGATCTTTTCCCAAATAGGTGTCTCCAATATCCTTCTGCCCCATCATACGTTTGCATATAGATGCGGTTGCCGTAAGCCCATCTCTCCCGGGAAATTGGTCATCTGCGCCTTTCTCTAATTTTTCCTGATATTGTCCCTGCACGAAACTATTAAGTGAAAATGTGGGGATCTGCTGCAAAAACACGATTTTCGTTTTCCGAAAAATGTTTTGCCGGTCTGATAAACATGGTTATGCCAAGTGTAAACAGGCCTCCTATGATCAGCCCAAAATATATCATATACCAGTGACGTTTCATTCTAATCCTCCATTCCGCAGACGTTCCACGGCAAAGGACCGCTCACAAAACATGAGATTTTGCTCTGCGATCAATGCTACTTTCAAAATCTGAAGTACAAAAACGGATTATACGATCCGCTTACCAAAAATGCCACACTGCAATACAACACCAACACCGTAAATATACTTGCCGCCACAAATCGTATCTGTTCCTGACGGGACGAGATCGCATCTATAAGCTTCAGCCGTGTCCAGCCCTTACGAAGCAGCTGTTTAGGCAGTTTTGTTGACCCAATGATCAATACGATCAAAAAGAGGGATGTGGGTATACCATTGATATATAGCTGTCTGGTTGTACAATGCTCCGTTCGCACCGAACATCGTAAGAAAATAACGTCCCAGGTCCGCAATATTCTCATTGGCAAAGATCACCCAGCCAAATAAAACGACCAGGCAGGTATAAACATGCTGCAGCCATCCCGGCAATTGTTCCAATTTTTCTCCTAAAAATATTTTTTTCTATGGTAAGCAAAATAAAATAATAAATGCCCCACAATACAAAGTTCCAAGACGCCCCGTGCCAAAGCCCGGTCAGGCTCCAAACTACAAACAAATTCCATATCTGTCTGGTTCTGCCCCGTCGATTTCCCCCTAGCGGAATATACAAATATTCACGGAACCATGTGCTAAGCGTTATATGCCAGCGACGCCAAAACTCCGTAATACTTTTTGAAATATACGGATATTTAAAGTTTTCCGGAAATGTAAATCCGAAAATATGCGCCAGTCCAATTGCCATATCCGAATAACCCGAAAAATCAAAATATATTTGAAACATAAACGCAATGGCCCCAAGCCATGCCCCTAATACCGTCCCGGTCTTCTGCGTCGATATTTCTGTCCACAATGCACCGATTTGATTTGCAAGCAAAACCTTTTGCCCAGTCCGATAATAAAACGCTGCAGACCTGCTGCCATTTTTGCCGGAACCAGTACACGATCGTTCATCTGCTGCTCCACCGATGCATACCGCACGATCGGCCCTGCGATCAACTGCGGAAACATACTGACATACATTCCAAATGCGATCAGGTTATGCTGCGCTTTCACTTTCTGCCGATACACGTCAATTGTGTAAGACATAGTTTGAAATGTGTAAAACGATATTCCAATTGGCAGTGCAAGCTTCCATATATGTATGTCTGTCCCCGTCAGATCCCTCAATGAAGTCAACAAAAATTCCGTGTACTTAAAAAAGCAGAGAATCCCAAGATTCCCTACAACAGATACGGTTAATACAATCTTTCTATATTTTTGATAATTGACAAAACGCTCTTTATTCGCCAAAAAATATTCCAACAATAAACCATTGGTATAATCAAATACCGTAGAAAATAACATGATCCATATATATACCGGCTCGCCCCATGCATAAAAAGAACAAGCTAACTGCAAATAGCAGTCCATTACGCAATTTTGCCGGACAAATAATATACAATGCGATCACTGCCGGCAAAAATAAAAACAAAAACACAACACTGCTAAATACCATAGTTATCCTCTCTTCTGCCTTGTTACCATACAAAGATCAGCGAATCTGTTGATTAAGTTTACCAACCAGATACGAATTGCGCGTCATGGAAATGTTGTTGATAAAAAAGATTTTCTGTATCTTTTTGTCTTTTACCAAATGTGATAACTTCCCATTCCAATAACGATAGTCAATGACATATATTTTGGAAAAATGATCGGTCAAATATGGTACAAGTGCATTTCCAAACGATTCTTTCACCACAACACAACTGGAAGAATCCTTGATGTTCTTATTGGTGATCACCGTATACGCATTATCTCCCTCCAAAAATGCCAAATATTTGTTGCTGATTCCATATTTCGACGAGTCCGCAATAACATGTCCATTCACTATTTTGCCGGATTCGTTCTGATATTTCATGCTGATCTTATCGCTCACCGGGTAATAAGCTGCCAGCTCATCTTTGCGAAAATTTTTATCGCCATTGGTGTCACCATAATATGTACCAATAAAACTTCCAAATTTCTTCTTCTCATATTCTGATAACGCATGTGGTGAAATGCCAAGTTTCTCGCAAATTCCCACATATCCATAATACGCCCCTTTGGACGTCCAGTGATGATCTGTACGATAATAAACATACTCCTGTCGGTGCTGCATCAATGCATCATACAACGATATCGTCTGCACGGATTTTTCCAGCTTTGCAAAGATTTTCTTGGTTGCCTTGTCCTGCGGTGTTGAATTAACATGTGCTAATTTATTGTCCGGCATGGTGATTCCTACACTCGTTGGGATAATGATGTCATAAATTGTTGCAGAAGAACCATACAGTTTGGCCGCTTTATTAATTGCTTTTGCATAAGAAGACGCAATGGATGGCACATAGTTATAAAGTTCATAGCCGGTATCTCCAATCACAACAGTTGCCGTGTCCTCATATATCTTCATTTTGTCATGTGACGTAATTTCTGCATATCCACCCTGTGGTGTTGCTGTCGGCATCGCTGTCGGAGTCTGTCTGTTCTTCTCAGCCTGTTTTTTATGTGTTGTATTAGAACCTTTATCTTCCTTAAGCGCATGAGAAATAACCAGAGTTTCTTCTGTCTTGTGAGGCTTTGCCCGCCATAACAGGACTCCGCAAATAACAATCAAGCATACTGCCACCGCCAAACCAATTATCTTCCCTTGCCTAAACCTTCCCATACCTAACCTCTTCCGTATATACTATTTATCCGCCTCGAATGCATCCACGATCTTATTTTGGGCGGTCTCATAGTCATCTGTAACGCAAGCAACAACATACTTTCCGCATCGTATGATAACCGCATTTTCAATCTTATCTGCCTGTTTCGGAATATAGTCTTCAAAGGAATGCTTCATCTCTTTGAGATGTTGTTCTACTGCTCCCTGATCTTTCTTAGCTTTCTCTTCTGAGGAAGCGGTGACCACCAGCACTTCTCGGAATATGTTCCTTCTCCCATATATAAAGCTGCTTTGGAATCTTTCTGCAACGATACGATTCCTCCACAACGCTATCATCCATTAAATTAAGCTTCGTTTCGTATTTTATGTCCTGAAGCAGTATCTTTGTTAACGCCTCTATATTCACCTTTTTATCGGACACGTTATTCACTTTTTCTGTGTTGCCAGTGCTTTCTGTACAGCTGGCTCTTTTTACACCTGTTGCTTGCCACTGGACAATCCCCAGATAAATACTGCTGCAATAAAATTGCCATCGCAGTCAACATCTGCATTCTATTATTCGTCTTTTGGTTCATTTGCGGCTGCTCCTTTAAATTGCAAGACATATATTATCATTAGTACACATCTTCATAATGTCCCTAAACATACATATTTGCGTACATTTTATCTTAGCATACTTCCAACTATCGTGCAAGAGATGCGGCGCACCGCTGATAGATATTGTGGTCAAAAAATAAGAAAAAAAGAGCTTCTGCATATCGCAGAAGCTCATAATGATCGCTCCTATAAACTAACCAAAATTAATCAGTTGTATAAGGCATAATTGCTACGTGACGTGCACGCTTAACTGCAACTGTTAACGCACGCTGATGCTTTGCACAGTTACCTGTAATTCTTCTTGGAAGAATCTTGCCTCTCTCGGAGACATATCTCTTTAACTTATTTACATCCTTGTAGTCGATATAATCATGCTCTTTGTCTGCACAGAAAGCACAAACTTTTTTTCTTCTACGCATTGGTCTTCTTCTTGAAGCATTGTTATCGCCTTTATTGTATGCCATTACGAAACCTCCTTAATAATTTGTGTCTATCAGTCCATCACACCTTGAATGGTAATTCCTCTTCAATGGCATCCGGAATATTCATAAATCCGTCGCCTGCAGCCTGTGTCGGCTCTGGTCTGATGGTGCTGCCTGCTGATAACCGCCGGCATTATTTGCAGATGCTGCTTTGCTCTCAGCAAATTCCTGATTTTCCACTACAACATCTGTAGTATAGACACGTTGTCCATCTTTGTTGGTATAGCTTCCTGTCTGAATGCGACCCTCAGCTATGATCTTAGTGCCCTGATGAAGATAATTCTCTGCAAACTCAGCCCCTCTGCCAAAAACCACACAGTTAATGAAATCTGCAGTCTGCTCATCTCCCTGGCGTTTAAAACGACGGTCTACCGCAAGTGTATATCTTGCAACCGCTGTCTGATTCTCTCCTGAAGAATAACGAACTTCAGGATCTCTGGTCAATCTACCACATAAAATAACCTTATTCATGAAGGAAACACCTTCCTTTCTTATGCTTCCTGTCTAACGCATAAGTATCTCAGAACATTGTCCATGATTCGAACAGCCTGCTCCAACTCGCCCGGAACAGTTGCCTCGCCATCAAACTTGATGAAGTAGTAGTAGCCCTCTTTCATGTGCTGACTCTCGTAAGCAAGTTTCTTCTTGCCCCACTCTTCAACCTCTGTGATAGTACCGCCGAATTTGGTTACATAATCCTTTGCCTTCTCGACAGTTGCTACTCTTGCATCTTCCTCGATCTTAGCATCGACAACTAACGCTAACTCATATTTGTTCATAGTCGTCTGTACCTCCTTTTTGGTCTCTGGCTCTTTCCCGGCTGCGATTCTGTGACTTTCGGAATCGGTGTCTTTCAAAACACATGCCCCACTGGAAAGAACAAGGAAAAATTAACATGTCACATTTCTCTATTATAGCAGAACTTTACAACCTCTGCAACAACTTTTTTTCTGCTTATTGGCCACTCCGGGATACAAATCCGCGGAACGCCTTTTTCTACCTGCTTCCGCGGAAGCATTATCTGGTGGCCGCATCCGGTGCAGCGAATGCGGATATCCATCCCTACACGTCTAAGCTCCCACGCATTTGTTCCGCACGGATGTGATTTCTTCATTTTGATAACATCGCCTACTTTTAAATCCATCCATTCCCTCCTTATAGTCACATCGACAAGCACTATTTCCATCACAAAATCCTAATTTTTCTGCCTTCATATCTATATTTTGAATTTCTCGCATCCAGCTATAGAACATTGTCGTATTTTTTGTCATAGACTTCGAACGGATACGGCTGCTGCTATATAACATTGTCGTACTCTTTTTGGTGAACAGGCACTTCCACTATCATTGCATAAATCTCGTCAAACGCTTTTTGTGTCCATTTTTTCTGCTTTTCCTTGTTTATGGTTTGATCGGACTTGTTGATTGCTTTCATCAGCTCTGCATTTTCCAAAATGCAAATCTCTCTGCAAGATCCGGATTGCTGCTCATCTCTTCCTCGGCGTACCACAATGCTATTGAGGATTTCTTGGCAAATACATTTCCGCGGCGAAGATTTGCGACTTTCTTATTCAGTTTGTCTACTGTTGTAGTATGGATTTGTATTGTAATGCCAATCCCTTGCAGATCACTCGCAACCACCGTGGCCAGCTGATATCCGACTGTATCCGTTCCACCGGCTAATTCCATTGAAAACAACGTCTTTGCACCCGCAGGAGCTGCAGTTACTTTGCCATCCTCTACTGTATATCCCGCTTTTTCCAACCATTTAAGTGCAGTCTGCTGTGCCTCTTCCCGCTTTTTGATCAACCGCATCATCTGTCTTATAGATCTGCTCTTTGCCATCCGGCGTCTCTGCATAGCAAAGTTTATCCTCATTTGGCTGCTCCGAGACAACCACGAATCCTTTGCCGCCTGTGCATTTACACTGGTAAGTTTTGCACCTTCTGTTTCCATCTGCACTCCCCGACATGCGCTAACTACCATGGCGATCGCATGCCGTAAAGCCGCTGATTGCTCACTAAACGGCTCATTATTTATGCATACCCGGTATGGATTGAGACCCCAATATGCATATGATGCATTGGCACTTTGACAGGTGTTGATCTCATTGCCGGACATTTTCCCATTTCCGTTGATTTCACCAATTGCCTCAAGGTCAGACTGAGTCAAAGCCAAAGATGCCACATCTACTGTTTGTCCTTTCATCTCCTCGGCAAGTTTCGCTCCGGTCAGATCCTCATCCTTAAACAGTTTTGTGAGATCCTTTAGCTGCACGTACGTGATTTTTGGGCAGCCTTGATAATACAGCTCATTCGCCATGAAATATGCAATTCCACTGTCATATTTCACAAATCGATACGCTCCGGCTCCAACCGGTGAACTCTTATTAGCGCGAATTGCAGAGAGATCTCCTCTCTTAAATCCAAACTTATTTGCGTTATAACTATATTTTGTTGTATCTCCATAATAATGCAGCGGGCAGATCGGAATCTGCAGCTTTTCCTCAAATCTGCTGTCATAGCCTGTTGTATAAATACGCAATTCGTAATCATTAAGGCGTTTGATTCCTTCGATACTGTTTACCCTCGTTTTTTTCTTTGCCTGCTTCGCCATCAAATAACGCGCCTGCCTTTCGAGCGCACTTTCATACCCGCTCTCATCGCTGCTATGCTTCTGCATCCATTTCTGCAGTGCTGCCGGCTTCTTACGAATATACTTTTTCACCTGCTTGTCCGTATACGATTCTGCCCGAGCATTATTTGCCTGATAATTCAGCAGCCCACGGATATTACTGCTTTTTAGCTGCACATTGCCGTCATAATCATTGTCACAAAATGCATAAAGCGAAAAATCACATCGTCAATAGTGATCGGCTGGCCGTCACTAAACAGAAGATCATCTCGGATCGTAATACGATATACCGTATAGTTCGCTTTGGTACGTCGTGCCTTTTTAATATCCGCAATTCCATAATACGTATAGTTCTCATCGTTGTATTCACGAAGCTCTCCATCAATCCCCTTTTCCACCAGCCGACCGGCGCGATCCGTGTCAAACAGTTTGGTCTGCGTCAAATTCATGACCTGTTCATCAGACGCAGCCTGTGCCAAAAACGGATTGAAATTTTTATCAAGTCTGCCACAGCCAATGATCAGCGGAACCTCTGACTGCTGCTTACCTTTTCCTTCTGCCTTAGCAGTACCGTTCTTAACTTCTGCTGTTGACTGCACATATGGTTTCTTCGCTTTTTTCTGCTTGCCACAGCCGGTTACCCCAAATACCATGGACGCCGCCAATAACGCAGCTAAACATTTTTTTCCTATATTAATCATGCTTGTCCTCCATTTACTCTTACCTCGGATCCTCACTACTTAACTCAAACTTCTGTCGTTTGAACAGATAATTTTGCATTGACATATTACCATTATATTTCCAAGGTGTCAAAAGAGCGCCTGATGTCTTGCGTGGAAAACTCTTTACAGAACTTTATTCGGCTTTGATAGCTTTATTTGACGTTGCAGGGCTTTATTACTCCTTACAGAGCTTATAATGAAAAAAGCAACCCTTTCGGATTGCTTCTCTTCACGCACTGTATGTTTCAATCTGCTCCCACCCAGTACAACGAATAATATAGACTATCCGTTGTGTTTATACTTATGTACTCCTACCACCTTATGTATACATGCGCTCATATATACCGGGCATACGCAGCGACAGCCCTCACCTTTTTTGTCTGCCTCCTGCATATGGACCGATTTTGAAAATGTCTTCTGTAGTCATTTCCAATGTAGTTCAATGAATAATCTGCGATAATTGCTCAATCGCATTTTTATTCTTACTAAAACATTTTCGTAAACTTATAATAACATATTTTATCACAAAAGGCAATAAAATTTTACATTTTATTGCCTTTTTTACATATTATTTCCGTATTTTTCTGCAGTATTTTGACAAATAGTCACTGACAGATCATAGCTTCTTTTGATTCGAAAGCTGATTACAGAGTGGATATCTTGTCAATAAAGTCAATTACCATATTTGGATAGTAAACAGCCTTACCTGCACTCTCTGTGTAGACGCTTGTCCGATACCACAGATTGTGTAATCTGCACTGATCAGCGTGTTACGTGCATCGTTGCTTTCGATAACGCTATTCGCGAATCCAATGGCGTCCATATTGCCGATCATAATGCGCTCGCCCCAGTAACGTTTTTTCCCACTGAGTGATATACCTGCGTTCTCCAATGCTGCCTTAATCTGTGCTGAATCTCTTTCTTCGACATCGGCCGCATCGGTCTGCCTTCCATCTGCAATCTTTTTGCTATACGCACGTGCCACATTGGAAACCTTTGTGTTTTTGCGTATCGCTTTGACATCCGCATCACGTACTCCGGTGTTGACCAAATATGCATTTAAGATTTCGAAGGTCTCTGTTTCCATTTCTGTCAACACATCCGCAGAATAATTCATTGGCAGCGTTGTCTCTCTACACTGCGTCATATCTGCGATCGAATATGCATTGTTGAAGATCTGAATGCTGTATACCTTGTCATCTCCATAAGCGTCCGCAAATGCAATGATCGTTGCATTGTCGACATCCTTACTGTATGCTGCCGCATCACCGGCTGTTGTTTTGTACCAGCCTACATCAATCCATCCATTAGAAACCAACGTAGCTGCAGATGTTCCATAAGACACTGTTCCATCAAAATTCATTGATGACGCATTACCGCTAATACCAACTACAATATCATCTTTCAGATAGATCAAAATATATGTGCTGTATTTTTCATCAAAACTCTTATCAGTATCATTACCACCAGCACGGAATGCAATAACATCAAAGCCCTGTGGCGATTTTGCGGTACGTTTAACATCTGTTTTTAATGATCCAAGTACCGTGTTTACTTCATCTCTGGTCAATCCCAAAGCAAGTTGGTAACCAGCAATCGTAAACGCTTTTTTCCCATTCAGGTTAACATTTTGTCCTGCATTCCCGGATGGTGTCGCTGTCGGTTTTACCGTTGGCGTTGCTGTCGGTTTTACCGTTGGCGTTGCTGTCGGTTTTACCGTTGGTGTTGCTGTTGGTTTTACCGTTGGTGTCGCGGTCGGTTTTGCCGTTGGTGTTGCTGTTGGTTTTACCGTTGGTGTTGCCGTTGGTTTTACCGTTGGTGTTGCTGTTGGTTTTACCGTTGGTGTTGCTGTCGGTTTTACCGTTGGTGTCGCTGTTGGTTTTACCGTTGGTGTCGCGGTCGGTTTTACCGTTGGTGTCGCGGTCGGTTTTGCCGTTGGCGTTGCTGTCGGTTTTGCCGTTGGTGTCGCGGTCGGTTTTACTGTTGGTGTCGCGGTCGGTTTTACCGTTGGTGTTGCTGTCGGTTTTACCGTTGGCGTTGCTGTTGGTTTTACCGTTGGTGTCGCTGTTGGTTTTACCGTTGGTGTCGCGGTCGGTTTTACCGTTGGTGTCGCGGTCGGTTTTACCGTTGGTGTCGCTGTTGGTTTTACCGTTGGTGTCGCGGTCGGTTTTACCGTTGGCGTTGCTGTCGGTGTGGCACTTGGTTGCGGTGCTGCACTTGGTGTTGGTGCCGGTGTCACTATTGGACTTGCACTTGGCTTCGCCGTCTGCGTTGGTGTTGGCGTTGCGGTCGGTGTGGCACTTGGTTGCGGTGCTGCACTTGGTGTTGCCGTTGGTGTCGCGGTCGGTGTGGCGCTTGGCTTCGCCGTCTGCGTTGGTTTTGCCGTTGCGGTCGGTGCAGTGCTTGGACTCGCTGTTGGCTTCACTATTGGTGCGGCACTCGGGCTCGGAGTTGTTGTCCGTGCAGGTGTCGGCAGTGGCGCTGCACTTGGCATTTTCGTTGGCGTTGCTGTCGGTGCGCTGCTTTGACTCGCCGTTGGTTTTGCGGTCGGCGCAGTGCTTGACTCGCTGTTGGCTTCACTATTGGTGCGGCACTCGGGCTCGGAGTTGTTGTCCGTGCAGGTGTCGGCAATGGCGCTGCACTTGGCATTTTCGTTGGCAGTGCTGTCGGTGCAGTGCTTGGACTCGCTGTCGGTTTTGTTGTCGGCGCGCTGCTTGGACTCGCCGTTGGCGTTGCAGTCGGCGCTGTCGTTGGTTTCACTGTCGGCACCATCGTTGGTTTCACCGTTGGAGCTATAGTCGGTTTTGCCGTCACATCCATAGTCGGACTAACATTGGCCGTCTCTAATGGTTGTACTATTGCGGTTGGCTTCGGTGTCACTACCCGCACCGGAGTGGCAACAGGCATTGGTTTTGGTCTCCTAATAACTATCTTTTTCGGCAATACTCGAACGTGACAAACCAATTTCTTTTTGCCTACTTTTGCAACAATTTTTGTTATTCCTATCTTTTTCGCCCTTACCAGTCCTTTTTTACTGACTGTCGCTATTTTTTTCTTACTGGATTTCCACTTTACCTTCTGCTTTTTCTTTAAATTTTTCACTTTGAGCTGTTTTTTGGCACCAGCGCGCAAAGTTATCGTTTTTTTGTTGAGCTTTGGCGCCTTTGCTGCCTCGGCGAGCATAACCGATGATGTGGAAGTTACCACTAATGCCGCCGCCAGCACGCCGCACTAAGCTCTTGTGCACGATTTCTTTTTCACTTCTTTCTCCTTCCTCCAACTATCTTTCAACAGTTACATTTAATATCTCACTCTTCTTTAATAATATCCGCAAAAGTCGCCCCGGATGCCTTCGCTAAATCCTCCGGCTGCAGAAGAATCTGTACGCCTCTTCTTCCTCCGCTCACAGCAATCTTGTCCTGCTGTTTTGCACTCTCATGAATCACTGTTGTATACTGCTTTTTCATACCGATCGGAGTACATCCTCCGCGAATATAACCGGTCACTTTGTTGATCTCTTTGACCGGCACCATTTCCACATGCTTTTCACCAACTGCACGTGCCGCCTTTTTCATATCAAGCTCACGATGCACCGGTATTGCATATACATAATAGTTGCCGCTCTTGCCCAATGTAACTAAAGTCTTAAATGTCATTTCGTAATCCTGCCCAAGTTTGTCAGCGACATCCATTCCGTCAACAAATTCTTCACATTCATAATTCATCAACTCATACGGAATCTTTTGCCGATCCAACATTCTCATCGCATTGGTTTTTACTTCTTTACCCATGATGTCATCCTCTTTTACTTAAATTAATTTTACCTTATCGATAAGATCAATAACAAGGTTTGGATAATACACTGTTCCGTCATTATATGCACCGGCGCCCAGGCCCATAACAGCGTAATCTCCACTCCATAATAATGCTCTGGCACCACTGCTCTCGATCATACTGTTAGCAAATCCGATAGCATCCATGTTGCCGATCAAAACACGCTCTCCCCATGCGCCAGGTGCTATCCCTGCGGCACGGATCGACGATCTAATATCACTACTGGATCTTGATGCATCAATTGCATCAATAATTCCTGCTGAAACAATCTCGCTGCTATAAGATTTGGCTGCTGCGCTAAGCTTCGTATTAATACGGAATGCGCTTTGTCCCTGATTTACCAAATATGCATTCAAAAGTTCTCCGCTTTCGGTTGCCATTGCGGTCTGCACCTCTGCCGGATATTTTAACTGCAATGTCGTTTCACTGACCTTTGTCATATCATCCACCAAAAAGCTGTCGCTAAATGCCTGAATACAATATACCTGGTTGCTTCCGAGTGCATCCACAAATGCGATAACTTCCGTTCCCTTGATCGTCTTTGTATATGCACCGGCTGCACTGCCTGCCAAATACCAGTCAACGCTGGTCCAGCCATTCGATGCTAATGTACTCGCCGGCGTTCCATAAGATACCTCGCCTGCATAAGACATTCCCGGTGCAATTGCTGTAATTCCGATCACTTCATTATCCTGCAAATATGCCAAAATATAAGTGCTATATTTCTGATCATATTGGTTGCCGCTCAGGCTGGAATTATTGCCATTCTCACGAAATGCGATCACATCAAATCCCTGTGGAGATTTTTTTCTTCACGTTTCACGTCAGTTGACTTACTTGCCAGTGCATTATTAAACGCTGTCTTTGTCATTCCAACCGAAAGCTGTCTGTTGCCTACCGTCAGTCCTGATGAACTTGGTGCTGCTGTTGGCGTCACTGACGGTGTTTTACTTGGTGCTGCTGTTGGCGTCACTGACGGCGTTTTGCTTGGTGCTACTGTTGGCGTCACTGACGGCGTTTTGCTTGAGCTGACGTTGGGGTACCGGTTGGCGCATTCGTTGGTGCCGGCGTTGGAGTACTGGTAGTGCCACTCGTTGGTGCCGGCGTCGGAGTACTGGTAGTACCACTCGTTGGTGTCGCACTTGGTGCTGCACTTGCAGATGGCTCCGGTGTCTTCTGTGCCGCTCCCTGTACTATGATCTTATCCGAATTCAAATAATATACGGTTTCTGTCATATTATCAACCAAACGCACATAAATCGTATTTACCGTACCTGTCTGCAAAGTAAAAGACTGATCATTTCTAGGATGATTTTGCCAAAAACCTTGTCCAAACTCTTCTCCTTCGTGACTTTTCAGTTCATCCAAAGACACCTCTCTACCGTAAGTATTCGTATAATACAAAGAGCCGTCAAAAAATATCTGTGCAACCAATTCGGATTGTTGCCGCTTCGGTTACTGTTACATCCTTCAACGGTCTGTGGTATGCATTCCACGTCGTTGCCACATTATCATTCAAAATGATCTTCGCTGTCGTTGGGTCTCCCTCTTCCGAAGGTTGCGTTGTCTGCGAAGGATTGTCGGATACCTGTGGATTCTTGCTTGGTAAAGTTCCCGGATTAGCAGTTACTTTCGCCGTAGCTTTTGGCTTAGCAGTTACTTTTGCCACAGCTTTTTGGCTTAGACGTAACTTTCGCCTTTTTTCTTTGCCTTGACAACAACTTTACAGGTATACTTCTTTTTGCCGATTTTGGCAACAATTTTAGCCGTTCCTTTTTCTTCGCTTTGACAACACCCTTCTTAGTTACTGTCGCAATTTTTTTTCTTCGAAGAAGACCACTTTACTTTCTTTTTGGTCCCTTTCACCTTCAATTTAGCCTTTTTACCAACAGTCAATACAAGCTTTTTCTTGTTTAGCTTGACCTTTGCCTTGGCATCAGTCTGCTGCCCCGGTACAAACACCGATGTGATCACTAACGCTCCGGCAAGCACAAGGCTCATCCATTTCTTTCTCTCTTTTTTCATGCTATTTCCACATTCCTTTCTCTGCCCGCTGGCTTGTCAGTTTTTGTATTCGCCACAGGCACAACATTAAAATCACGGATTTCATCCCAGCCACTCTAAAATGCCACTCTCACATAATCTACAAAGTCAATGACCAAATATGTGTAAAACACATCGTCACCATTTTCAAAATATGCTGCACTTCCAAGCCCCATAACGCCAAGTCCCTCTTCATCGCAAAGCTGCGCTCTTGCCGCCTGACTCTGCACAGCAGAATTTGCAAAACCAATGGCATCCATATTGTTGGCCATAATTCGCTCACCCCACTGTCCGCACTGTAAACCTGCGCCGACGATCGCCGATTTAATCTCAGAACTGCTTCTGGTCATGTCTGTCGCATCTGTTGCACCGGCTTTTGCCATCGTGTTGCTGTAGCTTTGTGCCACACCACTTAATTTTGAATTGATCGCAAGGGAACGCATTCCATAAAAAGTGAGATATGCATTGAGCAGCTCGCCACTCTCTGTTGCCATCGCCTTTACCACTGCATCGCTGTACGTACATGACGCATCCTGACTGGAAAGATCGGTCATTCCATCAATAGAATAGGCTTTATCAAACGCCTGTATACAGTAAGTCGTCTGGGTCCCATAATAATCTACAAACGCCAGCACATTCGCATTGGAAGTCTCTGTGGAATAGGCTCCTGCTCCAACTACATCTCCTCTTGTTTCATACCAGTCTACCGATGACCAAGCACTTGACGATTCTAAAGCAGCTGCACCGGTTCCTGCTTTTACTAAAGAACCATATGCCATCGATTTACTGATACCACAAATACCTACGACCTTGCCGCTTTTCAGATACAGCAAAATATATGTACTAAATTTGTCATCGCGCGAAACGCTGGAGTTGTTACCGTTTGGTCGGAATGCAAGGACATCAAATCCCTGTGGAGATTTTTCCGAACGCAATATATCCGTCGAGTGAACCCAATACCGTGTGCACCTGCGCCAATGTCATACCAAGTGTCAGATTGCGTCCTCCAATCTGAAAGATATCCCCATTTAGTGCTACATTCTTACCCGGTGTACCGGTCACCTTCTGTGTACCGCCATTCGTTTTCGAACTGTTATTCTTACGGTTTGTATTTTTATTGCTTTTTTTAGTGGCAGCTGCTTTTACCGTTACTTTGCACACATATTTTTTCTTGCCAACTTTAGCAGTGATCTTAGCGGTTCCCTTTTTCTTTGCCTTGACAACACCTTTTTTCGTAACGGTCGCTACCTTCTTTTTATTGCTGGACCATTTTACTTTTTTCTTGTTGTTCTTTAGCTTTAACGTAGTCTTTTTACCAACTTTTAAAACAACTTTCGTTTTGTTTAGCTTCACCTTCTTCTTGGCGGCAGCCGCAGCATCCATGCTCTGTGGCATTATCATTGCGGCAGCTAGTGCTAATGCTAATACACGCGCCCATGGCTGTCTTCTTTTTTTCATACGCTCCTCTTTTCCATGCCGATTGTACGACATTAATTTTCATTTCTATGTTACCTTTTATTATATGATATTCTTCTCTATTTCTCAACCGTTTTCGTACAGTATTTATGCGGTTTGTACGAATTTACATCTGACACATTTCTGCCATTTTTGGGACCCCATTGATAAGCAGCTCTAACTTCCGGTATGGAAAGTTTCCTATAATGCAAAAAACAGTTTTGATATTCTCGAATGAGAATACCAAAACTGCTTATCGTATTTACCTATTCTGCGTTCACTATGCATTGTTCAGGCACGAGCATTGCATCGCACTGTATTATTTACCTAGCGTGCTGACAAGATTAATTCTCGTCAGTGCCTTTTTAAGTGCTAATTCTGCGCGTACCATGTCTACCTGCTTCTCACCGCTTCCGATACGACGTTCTGCGCGGAGCTTTGCCTCTTCTGCTCGGTGCACATCGATCTCATCCGGCCACTCACAGGCTTCCGCGAGCACCGTAACCTTATTGCCGCGAATTTCCACAAATCCATCCAGCAAAGCCGCCTCACGTACTTTGCCTTCCTGATGGATCTTGACAACACCCGGTTCAACAATTGCCGTAAGTGGGATATGTCCCGCCAGCACACCGATCTCACCTTCTGTTGTCCGCATTTCAACCATGTCCACTTCCTCGTCAAAAAAGATTCGGGTCGGAGATATGATCTGCAAAGTAAATGTTTTGTCTGCCATATGACCCTCCTTTCTTATTTGGAAGCCATTCTGGCCACTACCTCGTCAATATTTCCGGCATTCAAGAAATAGCTCTCCGGAATATCATCGTGCTTACCATCCAAAATCTCTTGGAATCCACGAATCGTCTCACTAACCGGTACGTACTGTCCCGGCAGGCCTGTAAACTGCTCTGCTACATGGAAAGGCTGCGACAGGAAACGCTGCACTTTTACGCGCTCTATTTA
>VOFB01000932.1_pt1 | contig 77587 bp, 94 predicted proteins | sample 5384141 | NCBI WGS metagenome assembly VOFB01 (sample SAMN12384721, study PRJNA508395) | human gut metagenome | isolation source: healthy gut A | host: Homo sapiens | reverse complement strand
GTACCGGATGGCCGCCCACTTCGCCAGCTGCTTTTCCGGGTATGTCACCGCGTCCGCGCCGTTGCGCAGCAGAAATTTTGCCTGTACATCCCGTTCGGCGCGGGACACCACATATTTCGCCCCCAGCTCCTTGAGCAGCGACGTCGTTTCCAGCGAGTTCTGAAAATCTCCGCTGATAGTAACGTAGCAGACGTCATAGTTCCCAACGCCCAGTGAGCGCAGAAAATCCACGCGGGTGCTGTCACCGATCTGTGCGTTGGTAACAAAGGCCATACACTCGTTGACGCGCTCCTCGTCCCGGTCCACCGCCATCACCTGATGCCCCAGCTCGCTCAGCTGCATGGCAAGATGCCGCCCGAAGCGGCCAAGTCCAATCAATAATATACTTTTCATCGTGCGCTCCTTTCAGCCAACGGTAATCATTTCCTTCGGATATCGGGCATAGGTCAGGTCATGCCCGGAAAATGCGGCGTAGATCAGAGTCAATCCTCCCACACGCCCGAAGAACATCAGCAGAATGAGAATGCTCTGCGACAGCGTACCCAACTGCGGCGTCAGCCCCAGTGTCAGCCCTACCGTTCCGGCAGCGGATGCCGTTTCATAGAGACAAGCACCGAGAGGCAAGTTCTCCGCCGCGCTGATGACCGCCGCACCCGCGAAGGTCAGTCCCAGATACAGCAGCAGGATGGCGGCGGCGTTCCGTACAGCGGAGGGCTCCAGCCTGCGCTTAAAAAGCTGTGGGTCCTCCCGCCTTCGGAAGGCAGCGACCGCGTTGGCGGCCAGCACAGCCAGCGCCGTCACCTTCATGCCGCCTGCGGTGGAGCCGGGTGCGCCGCCGGTCAGCATCAGCAAAATCGTGACCGCCTGTGAGGTGTCGCTCATTTTTGTCAGGTCTGCGGTGTTATAGCCCGCCGTTCGCGGCGTGACCGCCTGAAAGAGCGACGCCAGAACGCGCTGTCCTGCGGGAAGCTCTGCAAAGTCTGTCAGGAAGAAGAGCAATGCCGGAAGCGCGATCAGGATGGCAGTTACGCTCAGAATGACCTTGCTCTGCATCCGGTACCGCCACAGGTGCAGCCGGTGCGTGCAGACATCGTCCCACGTCAGAAAGCCGATACCGCCTACAATGATCAGCAGCATAATGACGATGTTGACCAGCGGGTCGGATATGTACGCCGTCAATGAAGGGTAGAGCGCACCTGCCCGTCCCAGAATGTCAAAGCCCGCGTTGCAGAAGGCGGAAACGGAGTGAAATATTGCCATCCACACGCCCCGCAGCCCATAGTCCCGGCAGAACGCCGGCCCCAGCGCCAGCGCGCCCACCAGCTCTACAAGGAATGTTCCCTTTAAGATAAACCTTGTCAGGCGCACGATGCCGCCCACCACCGGAGCGGAAATGGCATCCTGCATGGCACTGCGCTCCTTCAGCGAGATATTCTTGCCGGAGAGCATCAAAAACGTTACAGCCGCCGTGATGACGCCTAAGCCGCCGATCTGGATCAGCAGCAAGATAACGGTCTGTCCGAATGCGGACCAGTAGCTGCCTGTATCCAGCACCACCAGGCCCGTCACGCAGACGGCGGAGGTGGAGGTAAACAACGCCTCGTGAAACGGCGTCCATGTGTGGCTTGCGGTGGCGATAGGCAGCATCAACACCAGCGCGCCCAGCAGGATGACGCCCGCAAAGCCGAGGATCATGATCTGGAAGGACGTCAGATGGTGCTTCAGATGGAACCCGGTTTCTGTCACGGAACTCACCCCCTAAAATCGACTTCGCTCCCAATTTCGCGTACAGTATAGCACGGTTTTCGCGTTTCGGCTATACACATTTTGTTAAACTTTCGGCTCAGAACGACCGAGAACAACTGTGAACCTTTCTTTAATTTTTACAGAAATCATTGCAATTTCTTTACGTTTACAGTATGATATGCTGCGCGCCAATATTTTGACAAATTTCGCAGGCTTTTCTCCGAGAAAAAGTCTGCTGCGGGAGATATATATGCTGAAAACAAAATCCAATGAGATAACAGACACCCATCAGGCGCCTTGCGAGGCGCCTGAAACGGCGGAGGCCCTCCGCCGCAGCATGTGGCAGGCGTGGCTCCGCAGCCTGCTGCTGTTGCTGCGCCAGCGTCTATGTGGAGCTGTGCCTGCACCTGTGCGTCTATCGCTCGCTGGACAGGCGGGCGGTCTATCTGGTGCTGTTCGGACTGCTGGGCGGCACGGTCTGCACACTGCTGACCACGCACCTGCCCAAGATCGCCCGGCAGATCGTGGGCGTGCTTCTGGTCGCCGTGCAGGTGCTGTTTGCCGAGGTGCAGCTGATGTACCACGCCATTTTCGGCAACTTCATGCCCATCAGTCAGGTGAGCATGGGCGGAAATGTCATCACCAATTTCGACTCGCAGATCCTGTACAGCATCGGCAAGAACATCGTTCCCATCCTTCTGCTGCTGGTACCGCTGATCGTGACGATCCTCTGCCTTGCTCTGCGCAAGCTCCGGGTGCTGACCGTGCGGCTCAAGTGGAGGCAGGCGCTGGCGACGCTGGGCATCCTGCTGACGCTGCTGCTGGCCACCACGGGCATTATGTACGCCGGGCGGGACAAGTCGTTCTCCGTCTACAAGACCTTCACCAACGTGAACACCTCTACCGACAGCAGCTATAAGAGCGTGGGAATGCTGGCCACCACGGTGCAGGAGCTTCGCTATATGGTCTTTGGCAGCAGCGGCAGCGTCATCATCACGCCGTCCCCGCTGGGTACAGACACCAGACGGCTCTACAGCAGCAATTCCTACAATGTGATCGAGAGCATCGACTTTGCAAAGCTGGCGGAGTCTGCGGATAACATCATGTGCAGGACCACGGATGAGTATCTGGCGCAGGTGGTCCCCACCCGGAAGAACAACTACACCGGGCTTTTGCAGGACTACAACCTGATCACCATCTGTGCCGAGAGCTTCTGCCCCTGGTTCATCAGCGAGGAGCTGACGCCCACCCTGTACAAGATGTCCCACACGGGCATCATCTTTGAAAACTACTACGGCACGTTCCAATCCGTCACCACCAACGGTGAGTACACCATGTGCATGGGGCTGTATCCGGATATGTCCCGCACTAAGACCGATTCCAGCTTCAATGTGGCAGGCACCAACTATCTGCCCTTCTGCCTGGGCAACGCCCTAACGGAAAAGGGCTACCAGACCTTGGGCTATCACGACTATATCGGCGATTTCTACAACCGGAACATCACCCACGCCAACATGGGCTATACCTTCAAGGCGGCGGACTCCGGGCTGGATATAAAGATCGACTGGCCCTCCTCCGATCTGGAGATGATGGAGGCCTCAGTGGACGACTACCTCAACAGTAAGACACCTTTCCATGCCTATTACATGACCTTCAGCGGCCACTATCAGTACAACTGGGACAACGCCATGAGCGCCAAGAACCACGACGCGGTGAAGGATCTGCCCTATTCCGAGCCGGTGAAGGCGTATATCGCCTGCAATCTGGAGCTGGAAAACGCGCTGACCTACCTGCTGCAGCGGCTGGAGCAGGCGGGCGTGGCCGATAAGACCTGCATCGTACTGACCAATGACCACTATCCCTACGGCCTGACGGAGGATGAGTACAACGAGCTGGCAGGACGGGAGATGGATCTTACCTTCGAGAAGTATCGCAACAGCTTTATCTGCTACGTTCCCGGCCTCTCTGAGAACATCGTGGTGGATGAGTACTGCTCCACGGCGGACATCCTGCCCACGCTGCTGAACCTGTTCGGCGTGGACTACGACTCCCGGCTGCTGGCGGGCACCGACGTGCTGTCCAACGGTGTACACATAGCGGTGCTGTCGGACAAGTCCTTCCTGACAAAGACCTTCCGCTATGACGCCGGCACGGAGACGGTGATCCCCGCCGACGAGAGCATCGTTATTTCTGACGAGCAGCTGGAGGCCTACCGGCTGTATGTGGACAATAAGTTCCAGATGTCCAGCAACATCGTCAACAGTGACTACTACGCCCACGTTTTTGGCAAGGCGTCCAGCGGCGGCACGCTGGAGGATACGGTGGTGTTTACGGACATCACAGGCATTTTCAACCAGGCCAGCGTCCTCTATATGTACCGCAACGGATATATAGACCCGGAAACGCCGGACACCTTCGGCGGAAAGGCCACGGCAAAGGTGGGCGAATTCGTGGATGTGCTGTACCGCATCTCCCAAAGGCCGGAGACGGACAACACCGCCTTGCCGCCCGATTATGAAAACGAGACATTCAACGGCTCCGCCTGCCCCTACTACGACGCCGTGTGCTGGGCGTATCAAACGGGGCTGCTCCGTCAGGGCGATCTGCATACGGCCTATGACGACGACATGGATTATCAGACGGCCTGTCTGCTGATCTATCGCTACGCCGTCATGTCCGGCATTGACACCCGCGTAGATCAGGAGCTGCTGCGGCAGACCATGTGGAAAAATCCCCGGCTCAGCGGCGAGGTCGTCAAGGCCATGCTGTGGTGTGACGATCGGGATATCACCACCCGCGACAGCGGACTGAGTGAGCTGCTGGCGGCCTATGACACCCATATCAGCCGCTATCAGATGACCTCGTTCCTGTTCTATCTGTGTACCTATGAGCTGAATTCGCGAAACGAAGCATAATATGAAATAAGGTGCGGCAGTTCAGCAACTGAACTGCCGCACTTTTGCATCACCCCACGCGGCGTCGAAGCTGATAGCGCAGACCTTCTGGCTGCGCTCCACAGAGTAGATGGGCAGCTGCCGAGTTGTGGCCGCAGCGCTGACGGAGGCCGGATAATTCACCACATAGAAGATCGCCGCCGCCAGCACCAGCGCCGCACCGCCCACCATGTACCAGCGCCGCAGGAGGAGTATTTTGACCTTGCTCATAAAACGTGCGCCCCTTTCTGTTTTTTTTTTGCCCTATCCTATGCCGCTCCCGGCGGAAATATATCCCGCGGCGGCACCTCGCAGCCTGCCGGCTGCGCAGGGAAAAGGACCGTCCGCTTAAAACGGGACGGTCCTTCGTATGGAGGGGGCGGGGCGCAAGGAATAGGCACCGCCGCGGAGGAAGGTAACTTATTTACGCAGGAACAGGTCGATCTTGGACTTGGCGCGGGCCTTGACGCTGGCTTTACCGGCCTTGACCATCTCGTAGTAGTCGCCATTGGCAGAGCCGCTGAGCAACCCTTCCACATAGGCCATGCGGATCTCCGTGGCAACATTGATCTTGCGAATTCCGATCTCAATAGCGGTCTGAATCATATCGTCAGGGATACCGGAACCACCGTGCAGCACAAAGGGGCACATCGGTGACGTCGCGGACCTCCTGCAGGCGCTGGAAATCCAGATTGGGACGGCCCTTATACAGGCCGTGTGCATTGCCGATACCCACGGCCAGTGCGTCCACCTTGACCGCGGCGGTAAAATCGATCACATCCTGCACGCGGACCAGGAACGGCTTGGAGTCATCGTGGGAAATGTTGTCCTCAGAGCCGAGGATCGCGCCCAGCTCCGCCTCCACAGAGGCGCCGGCAGCGTTGGCGATGCGGACGACCTCCTGCGTAACGGCGATGTTGTCCTCGAAGGATAGCTTGGATCCGTCGATCATCACGGAGGTAAAACCGGCGCACAGGGCTTTGACGACCTGCTCCACGCTCTGCCCATGATCCAGGTGCAGCACCACAGGGGTCTTCATATCCTTGGCCAGCGTGCGGACCGTGGCAGCCAGGCTCTCCAGCTTGCCGTCCTTGATGGCTGCCTGACCGACTGCGATGATAGCGGGACAGTTCTCCTCCTCCACAGTCTCCAGAATAGCCTGGGTGATCTCCATCGTGTCAATATTGAAGGCGGGAATGGCGATCTTCTTTTCCTCTGCATAGGGAGGATCTCACGCATCGTAACAAGAGACATATTTCATTGCATCCTTTCGTTGCTTTATAAGATATCTACTGTAATGCTTCCGCCGTTGAGGACTTCCTCGATTCGTCCGGCATCGGGGACCGCTGTGTGGCCGCCCAGACTCTCACAGGTAAGGCTGGCAAATACATTGGAAAACTTTACCGCATCGGGGAGGGACATACCGCGGCCCAGACAGTACAGGATCGCACCGTGGAAATTGTCGCCGGCCCCGGTCGTATCCAGCACCTTCACAGCCGGGGCCGACACATGGTACATCGTCCGGCCATCATAGGCATAGGTGCCGCGCTCCGCAGCTGTAACGCAGGCGATCTTCGCCCCGCGCGCCGCATAATAGCGGCAGGCATCCGGCTCGCTCATGTGCAGGGTGCGCTCTACTGTTTTGTTATCGGGAATGAAAATATCCGCATAAGGCAGCAGCATATCCGTATTCTCACGGGACAGATTTCCGGAATCTATGGACACGATGGCGTTCGTGTTCTCCTTGCAGTAGCGGCAGATATCCAGCATGAGCTGGGGCCGCATCACGCCGAGATGCACATAGCGGGTATGATGAAACACCTCTTTGTCCAGCATATCAAACGTCAGCCGGTCAATGCAGCCGCCGTAACAGCTGAGACAGCGCTTGCCGTTTTCCTCCACCTGGACGAGACTGGTGGAAGATGCCTGGCCGGGGAAGGTGAACAGCTTGGCGTAGGCGAAATTCTGCCGTGCCAGAAATGCCTCTACAAAATGGCTGGTATCATCATCGCCCAAAGCGGTGATAACACCGGTAACACCGTGAAGACTCTGGTGCGCGGCACCGGCAATGGCCGACACGCCACCGCAGGTGATCTCCAGCTGGCGGGCCGCGATGCGCTGATCGCTGGCGGGAGGTGCCTCCACCAGCATCAGAATATCTTTTGTGCTGGAGCCGATAAACAGGCAGTCCAACTCTTTCATATGCAATAGCCCTCCTGTCTGACATACCCTGTGACATATTCGATCGGATCGGCGACCGAGAGGAAGAGATAATCGGAACTTGTAGCGCAAGTATATGCCATTTCTCCGTATATGTCAACAGTTTTTTGCAACTTTTACATGCATGAAAAATTTTATCATTTTCATGTAAATTTACATTTTACATTTTGAAAACAAGATGCAATTGCGATTGACAAACTCTGCACAGCGTGTATATAATAAGGCATATACAACACGATCACCGTGCATTCTGTGTGTCCGAAAGGGGGAGGTCGCTTGTCTACGATGAAGGATGTCGCGCGGGTCGCCGGCGTCAGTATCGCCACTGTTTCCCGCGTATTGGCCGGTACCGCCGCCGTGACGGACAGCACGCAGAAAAAAGTGCTGGCAGCCATGGAGGAATTACAGTACCGCACGGCCGCCCCGTCCGGCCCGTGATCCGGGAAGGAGAGCCAACTCACCGCCGTATGCATGGAAAATCTCACATCGCCGTATTACATCGACCTGCTGCGCGGCGTCGAGGACGTGCTGAGCATCAGCAACTGCTCCCCCCTGCTCTTCAACCTGGATAACGATGACCGGGCGTTCGCAGAGCTGACCCAGGCGCTGCTGTCATTCCGGGTCGCCAGTGTGCTGTTTATCGGCTGCGGCGATATTCTTTCCAGGGCCGACCTGGAACAGTTCCCGGAGCTGCCCGCAGTCATTCTGGCGGAGAATACGCCGTCCGTGCCCATGCCTTTCCCGGTCGTGGCCTGCGACGCTGCCGCCTCCGGCGCTTTGGCCGCGGAGACACTGCCGACGGCGGGCGGAACGGTGCTGTACATTCCCTCCGTGGGGTGCACAGCACCGGAGGAAGACCCGGTATTTCAGGAATTTGAACGGGCGGTGGCAGCACAAAACGGCATGACGGTCCGCCTTTCCGCCGAGATACGTCAGCTGCGGGAGCAGCTCCCCGGACTGCTGCGTGGAACAGAATGCCCCCGTGCCGCGTTCGTGCAGGACAACGAGACTGCGGTAGAGCTGCTGCATCTGCTGCGCCGCGAGGAGCTGCGGGTGCCGGAGGATATCGAGATCCTTTGCCAACAGAACACAAAGCTGGCAAAGCTGGCCGACCCGGCACTGTCGGTGCTGGCGCCCACCGGGTACCAGGTAGGGATGGTCGGTGCAAAATGCCTGATGGATCATCTGGACCGTGGGGACACACTGGCGCCGCTACAGCTTGTGGCCCCCAAGCTGGTGAAGAGAGGTTCTATAAAATGAGTGCCTGTGATATTCTTGTGATCGCCAATCTGAATATGGACCTGATCCTGGAGCAAAAGAACTCTCAACAGACCAGCCGCAAGCGCTACGCGGACTCCTTCACGCTTTCGCCCGGCGGAAACGGCTACAATGAGGCAGTAGCCGCCGCGCGGATGGGCGCTACGGTGGCGCTGGCCGGCATGATCGGCAGCGACTCCTTCGGCGCGCAGCTGAAGGCATCGCTGAACGAGGAGATCACCGACAGCCAGCTGGTACGGGTCGTACCCGGCAGTAGCGGCCTATCCCTGATCCTGTCCTCTGCCGGACAGGAGAATATTTATTGGGACATCGTGGGCGCCAATGCCTGTCTGGACGAGGAATATATCCGCGGATTGGAATCCCACATCGCCAAGGTCAAGCTGCTGGTGGTGGGCTTCGGCGTACCGTATGCATCCACGGTGCTTGCCATCCGTTTGGCGCAGAAGCACGGCACCGCCGTAATGCTGGTGGCCTATCAGTCCCGGCCCCTCAGTGACGAGCTGCTGTCCATGGTAGATATTCTTGTGCTGGACTCCCGCGAGGCACTGCCTCTGGCAGACATGGAGGTGACCAATCTCAAAAGTGCCCGCATCGCAGCTGGTATGCTGCTGAAGCGGGGTGTCCGCCAGGCCGTGCTGCTGCACATGAAATCGCGCTTTCTGCTGGCAGCTACCAACGGCGGCTTTACCTCGCTGGAAGCGCCGAAGGATTTTCACATGACGGACGCCTCCGCTATGGACGACACACTTTCCGGCGTGTTCGGCGCCTGCTGGATCAAGGGGCTTGACGTGGAGCAGGCCGCCGAGATCGCCTACGATGCCGCAAATCTGTGCGGCAGCCGGTTCGGCGCGCATTTTTCCATCCCCACCAGCGAAGAGCTGGCACAGCTGATCCGCTGAGGCGGTTTTGCCACTGCAACGAAGGCGAAGCCTTTGCCATATTTCATACTCAGGAGGAAAACCACATGGATTTCATCAAGAGAGACGACATCAAGAAAAACGCTCTGCCTGGCCGAGTCGTACAGAACGCCGTAGGGCACAACTCCGCTGTGCTCAGCGAAAAGATGACGGTCAGCTTTTGCCATTACTCCGCCGAAAGCGGTCCCATGGAGCCCCACAACCACGCCGAGGAATCGGTGGTGGTGCTGTCCTGCAAGGATGCCTATGTGAAGTGGGGCAGCGGCAAGGACTCTCTGGAGCACACGGTGGAGCTGCACGAGGGCGACCTGATGCACTTCCCTCCCCTGGGTGGCACGTGTTCGGCTACAAAGAGGGCGGCTATCTGGACGCCCTGTGCATCTACGGCCAGGTGACGAACATCCGCCCCGAGGAAATTCAGGCAGAGAACGTCTGAGGAGGAAGCGCCATGAGAGCCGTACAACGCCAACCTATCTCCCTGCTGGACAGCTGGCCCGCACCGGATACCGATGCCGTGCGCCAAGCGCTGCGGGAGGAACTGCGCCGCTTTGACCGGAAGGTCGTCGTTCTGGATGACGACCCCACCGGCGTGCAGACCGTCCATGACGTCAGTGTATATACCGATTGGACGGAGGAGACCTTCCGCGCCGGCCTGGAGAGCAACGATCGGCTGTTCTTTGTACTGACCAACTCCCGCAGCTTCTCCGCGGGGGAGACGACCCGCGTCCATCGTGAGATCGCCGAGCACCTGGCTGCCGCGTCTCAAAAAACGGGAGTGCCCTTTGTCCTCATCAGCCGCAGCGATTCCACGCTTCGCGGGCACTTCCCTCTGGAAACGGAAACGCTTCGTACAGAGCTGGAAGCGCTGCTGCCGGAGCGCTATGACGGCGAGATACTCCTGCCGTTTTTCTTGGAGGGCGGCAGATATACCATCGACAACGTACACTATGTCCGTGAAGGTGACACGCTGGTGCCTGCCGGCGAGACGGAATTTGCCCGGGACACCACGTTTGCCTATCGTGCCTCCGACCTGACGGAATGGTGCCAGGAAAAAACCGGCGGCGCCTACCCTGCGGAGCAAGTGGTGTCCATCTCGCTTGACGAGCTGCGCCGCTGCGACTATGACGCCGTCTGCGAAAAGCTGGTGGGCGTTTCCGGCTTCAACAAAGTGGTTGTCAACGCCGTATGCTATGACGATGTAGCGGTGTTCGTTACCGCCTATCTGCGCGCGGCAGCCCGGGGTAAGGTATTTATGTTCCGCGGCTCGGCAGCCGTGGTCAAAATCCTGGGCGCGGTGAGCGATCAGCCTCTGCTGCAGCGGGAGGATCTTATGTGCGCCGATCAGCGGAACGGCGGCATCATTATCGTCGGCTCCCATGTCCGCAAAACCACAATGCAGCTGGAAGCACTGCAAAAGGGCTGCCCGGAGATCGAATACATCTGTTTTGATGTGAACACCGTATTTGACGACGCCGCGTTAGCGGCGGAGCGCCGGCGTATTCTGGACCGTACCAACACACTGTTGGCAGACGGCACGACCGTGGCGGTATACACCAGCCGTATGGTCCTGCGCTCTGAGGATGACCAGCGGGAAAAAAATCTGGCGATCAGTGTGAAGATCTCGGATGCGCTCACATCACTGGTTGCCGACCTGACAGTGCGGCCTGCCTTTGTGCTGGCCAAAGGAGGCATTACCTCCAGCGATGTAGGCGTAAAGGCGCTGCGGGTACACTGTGCGCGGGTCCGTGGTCAGATCGCCCCCGGCGTTCCCGTTTGGGAGACCGGCGAGGAGAGCACCTTCCCGCACACGCCCTATATCATCTTCCCCGGTAATGTGGGCACAGAGGGGTACTCTGTGCCAGGTGGTACAGACATTGCTCAAAAAGTGATGTGCCGCCCACAATATATGAAAACTAAGCAAAGCAAAAGAAAGAACGGATGTCTACAGAAAGGCATCCGTTCTTTTGTTTTTTACTGCGGCAGGCCCGGACGGATGACCGTCCCGGGCCTGCTGGCATAAACGGAACAGGAAAGCTGCGCCGTTTGTCTTCAGTTCTCCTCAGCAGTCGCAGCCTTGGCGGCCTTGCGCTTCTTGATTGCCGCGCTGATCGCGGGGGACACCAGAGACGCAATGGCCAGCACGATGAAGATAATGGCAATGGGGTGCTGCCAAATCGTCTCGGAGGACCCCAGCAGGTCAATACTGCGGCGGGCATTTTTCTCTGCCAGGGATCCGAGGACCAGGCCCAGAATGATAGGCGGCATAGCAAAGTCCAGCTTGATCAGGACAAAGCCGATCACACCCATGATGAGCATCAGGAAAACTTCCTCCAGATAGTGGTTCAATGCGAAGGTGCCTGTAATGCAGAACGTCATGATGACAGGCACCAGATATTTGTTGGGTACATCGATGACCTTGCCGAAAACACGGATCATGGAGAAACCGCAAATGCCCATCAGGATATTGGCAACAAACAGAGCAATGAACACGATGTAAGCCTTGCCGGGTTCCTCGGTGAACAGGGACGGCCCGAAGACGATACCCTGCATCGTCAGCGCACCCATCATGACCGCGGTACCGGCATCGCCGGGGATACCCAGAGCCAGCAGGGGCACGAACGCACCACCGGCGATAGCGTTGTTGGCGGCCTCGGAGCCCGCGATGCCCTCAGGGGAGCCGTGACCGAACTTTTCGGGATGCTTGGAGAAGCGCTTGGCCATGTTATAGCCCACCCAGGAGGCAATATCGCCGCCGGTTCCGGGTACAGCACCGATGAAGGTACCCAGAATGGAGGACCGGACCACCGTGGGAGCGATGGTCTTCAAATCATCCTTGCGGGGAAAGACCCGTTCGATTTTAACGCGCTCATGCAGCGGCTGCTCGTTGTATTTCTCCTCAATGGTCTTGAGCACCTGTGCGAAAGCAAACACGCCGATCAAGATGGGGATCATAGCCAGACCGCCCTTGAGGAAGGAGCTGCCAAAGGTAAAGCGGTACGTGCCGGTAAAGTTATCCACACCCACGGTAGCAAACAGCAGGCCCAGAATACCGCCCATCAGACCCTTGATCACGGATTTTCCGGACACACTGGTGATGATGCTAATGCCGAAAAAGGCCAGCGCAAAGTACTCCGGGGACTTGAAGTTCAGGGCAACCTTGGCCAGATACGTAGCGCCGAACACCAGTACCACGCAGCTGAACAGTCCACCGCACAGGGATGAGAAGGTGGATATACCCAGCGCCCGCCCCGGCTGCCGCATCTGCACGGACATGGGGTAGGCATCCAGACACGTGGCAGCGGAAGCAGCCGTACCCGGCGTATTCAGCAGTGAGGCGGAAATAGAGCCGCCGTAAATGGAGCCGCAGAAAATACCCAGCAGCATCATGATGCCGGCATAGCCGTGCAGCTGGAAGGTAAAGGGCAGCATGATGGACAGGCCCATGGGAGAGGACATACCGGGCATAGCGCCGATGAAAATGCCCAGGATCGTACCTCCCAGAATGACCAGCATATTGATCGGAGTGAAAACAGCGCTGAAAGCAAATGACAATGCGGAAGTATCAATATATTGTTTTCCTCCTTTCTCAAGCCCAGATAGGCGCGGGCAGGGTCAGCTTCATTGCTACCACGAAGAACAGATACACAAAAGCCACCATGCCCACAGGCAGCGCGATCAGCATGACCTTGCTGCGGCAGCCCATCAGATATTCGATCGCAGGGATCATAATGAGCAGCGCCAGCAGCATACCGACGATCTTCATCAGCACCACAAAGCCCACAACAATTCCCAGCATGATGTACACATGGATCATTCCGGGGCTCTTCCAGTCGATGGCCTTCTTTTCCTCGCCGGGTTCTTTTTTAAGCGCCGTTTCGATGATCAGCACCACAGACAGCAGCGCCAGCGCACCGGCCAGAATGCAGGGCCACACCGCGGGGTTTTTCTGCGCCGAAGATCCAATGGTATAACCACTGGATTCATAAAAGATATATCCGGATAACAGCAGCATCACCACGGATACGATATAGTTGTATTTTTTCATGCAAATGACCTCCAGAACATAGGGGATCCTCTCTCCGCAAAACAAGGAGGTGCCTACCGAACATATATGCGGCAGGCACCTCTTCTTATTTTACGCGATGAAGCATACCGCAGCCAAATCAGCCGTTGATATCGATGTCGGCGCAGATATCTTTATAGAAAGCCATCTGCTCGTTGATGAACGTGTTCAACTCATCGCCGTACAGGGTGATGTACTGCATACCCAGGGACTCGATCTGGGTCTTGTACTCGTCGCTCTCAACAGCCTTACCCATCAGATCGCGCAGGGCGGCGACCACATCATCGGGGGTGCCGGCGGGGGCGGACAGCGCCACAAAGCCCTTCATAACCAGGTTGTACTCCTCACCGAAGGTCTCCATGATGGTGGGGGTATCGGGGAAGCTGGCCAGACGCTCATCGCTGAGGACGCCGATCATGGACAGGGTACCGGCCTTGACAGAGGCGGTAGCGGGCGTAGGCTGCAGGAAAGTAGCATCCACTTCGTTGGTCTCAACAGCGGTGACACACTCGGGAGCGCCGTCATAGGTATAGAAATCGAAGGAGATGTCAAAATACTTCTCAAACGCCTTGGCGGCAACGTTGGGGGCAGCACCCACGCCGGAGTCAGCCATCTTCACAACACCGGGGTTGGCCTTGGCGTACTCCACAAACTCCTCCAGGTTGGAGTAGTTGGGGTTGGAAGCGCTGATGACCAGCACATAAGGGTCAGCCATGGTGGCGGCGATGGGGATGTAGTTATCCATGGTCACATCAGTGCGGCCGAAGCAGATGTGCAGCAGCAGGTCGATGTTGGTGGTGCCCAGGGTGTAACCGTCGGGATCAGCCTCAGCCAGAGCCTCCATGCCGATCAGGCCGGCATTACCGGTCTTGTTGTCCACCACGAAGGTGTATTTGCTGTCAAGGCTGGTCGCCACGTTCAGCAGCGCGCGCATGGACATATCGGTGTTGCCGCCGGCGCTGAAGGGAACGATCACATTCACATTTTTGGTGGGATAGCTGGCAGCGGCGTCATTGTTGGCATCGCCGCTGTCGTCAGTCTTGCTGCCGCAGGCCACCAAGGTGGACATCAGCATCATGACCGAGAGAATGATCGCAAGTGCTTTTTTCATGTTGGTTCCTCTCTTCTGAAAAAATAGTTTTTGTATACCGTCGGGATGCGCCCGAAGCATACGCGGCCGCCACGGTCCGGCGGGCCATTCTGCCGAACCTTTATGGTAGTACCGATTATACAAAGGGCGGGGCGCAATGTCAATATCAAAACCGACGAAAAAGATAAAAACATAACATTTAACAAATGAAAAGCGGTTGTTATGTGCAATATTGACCCAAAAACGGTATTTTTATGAAAACTATTTTTGCGAAAACCGTTACATTTACATTTACATGATATTTACATAGAATACAGCAAATCTATACACGTTCTATGCGTGGGGAGGCAGCGCCCGGACGGCGGACATAGGTGAAAACGTGATACGCAGGCGATACTTCGGTGATACACAGATGATACGCAGGTGATACGCGCATGGTACGCATGCGGCATACAGGCGGTACACGCGTGGCACGCAGGCGCCGCACCGCCGCCGGAGAACGCATATGCCCCCGCTTCGCTCCTGCCGGTCGGGTATACGGAGGCGATAGGGGTGACAAGCCGCGCCAAATATGATACACTGATATGGACGACCGCAAGGAGGACACCACCATGCATATCAACTGGTTCAAGGACGAAAATCACCTGGTCTATATCAACGGAGAGACACAGCTGGCAGAGCTGGAACGGACGCTGCACTTCCCCGGTCTGGCGGACGCCGCCAACGAGCTGCGGCAGCATCCCACACCGGAGGGCTTCACCATCAAGGGGCCGATGCGCACCAGCGGCCGTCTGTTCGTGCCGGATCTGACCTTCGGTGAGCACATCGAGATGGGCGAAAACATCTTCTTCTATATGGGAGAGATGCAGGAATGCTACGTCATCTACTGGCTGGACGCGCCGGTAGCGCAATAAGCGGAAAAGGGCCGCCCCGTTCGGGGCGGCCCTTTCATGTCATGTGCAGCCGTTCAATCGCTGGCGCCGGTATGCACGACCTTGCCCATGTTCCACAGCAGCGCCACGCGGCGCGCGGACTCCAGACGTTCCTCGGGCGTGCGGTACTCGGCGTGCGCCGTCTCGGCCCCGCAGTCCATGCAGGCCACGGAGACAGACCAGCCCTGCTCATCCTGCATGGCGCCCACGCCGCGGCAGATGGGGCAGTCCTGCAATTCAATATCAAAAATCGGGTCCATGTACATCCTCCTATGGGTCAGGTTGGGCTCAGTATAGCGCATATAGAGGAGAAAGGCAAGAAAAATATCCCCCCCCTCCCTGCCATGCAAAAACGCCCCGGCGCCGAAAGGCGCCGGGGCGTTTCGCTCCTGTTACTGAATGGAGATGGCGCTGTTCTTGGGCAGCTGCTTCTTCACATTCTTGGGCACGGAGATGGTCAGGATGCCGTCCTCGAACTTGGCGGACACCTCCTCCGGCTCCACGTCCTCGCCTACGTAGAAGCTGCGGCTGCACGCACCGGCGTAACGCTCCTGACGGATGTACTTGCCCTTCTTATCCGTCTCGTCCTTGTCCAGGCCCTTGACCGCCTGAATGGTCAGCACGCCGTCCTTCAGCTCCAGCGTGACCTCATCCTTCTTGAAGCCCGGCAGATCCACGTCCAGCTCATAGGTATCCTCCGTCTCGCGGACATCGGTACGCATCAGGTTCCTGGCGTGCTTGCCGTACAGCGGGTCACGGCCGCGGGGCATCATGCCGAAGGGATCGCCAAAGAAATCATCAAACAAATTCTCACCAAAAATGCTGGGCAACATATGTCATTCCTCCATTCGAAACACTGCCCGGGCGCTGCGGCCATCCGCCGCAGCACAGGGGCTGCTGCCACTGATTTGTATACATTTCATCGCCCCTCGGAGGTTCGCTTCCGTTTCCCTCCCTCAAGGTTCGGCTTTATTATAACGCCGATTTTAGCACTGTCAATAGGAGAGTGCTAATGTTCGCAGAAGTCACGATATTTGTTCACAAAATATGCGATTTCTCTGGCGCAGTGCCGTCCGCCGTGATACAATAGGCACAACATCCCATGCAGGAGGACAGTTTATGGAACAGTTTTACGATAAGGTCAGCGCCTCCGCCGCGTACATCCGGGCGCATATCCCTCAGACACCCACAGTGGGCATCATTCTGGGCAGCGGGCTGGGTGGTCTGGTGGACGCCATGACGGACAAGACCGTCATCCCCTACGGGGATATCCCCCACTTCCCCTGCTCCACCGTGGCGGGCCACGCGGGCAATCTGGTCATCGGGCGGCTGGGCAGTCAGGTGGCGGCGGCGCTTCAGGGGCGGTTTCACTACTACGAGGGCTTCAGCATGAAGGAGGTCACCTATCCGGTGTATGTGCTGGCGCTGCTGGGGGTAAAGACCCTCATCGTCACCAACGCCTGCGGCGGCATCAACCGGACGTTTGTCCCCGGGGACCTGATGCTGCTGTCGGACCACATCAATATGCTGGGCGCCAACTCCCTCATCGGTCCCAACGACGAGCGCTTCGGCCCCCGCTTCCCGGATATGACGGAGGCCTATCCCCACCGCCTGCGGGAGAAGGCCCATCAGGCCGCCGGGACGCTGGGCTTCGCGTGCAAGGAGGGTGTGTACGCCATCTTCCCCGGTCCGTGCTATGAGACGGCAGCGGAGATACGGGCCTATGAGCACCTGGGCGCTGACGCCATCGGTATGTCCACCGTACCGGAGGTCATCGCCGCCAACTATCTGGGCATGGCGGTGCTGGGCATCGCCTGCATCACCAACATGGCCACCGGCATCGCCAGGGAGAAGCACTCCCATCAGGAGGTGCTGCGTATCGCCAACGAGAGCAGCCAGAAGCTCTGTGCGCTGGTAGAGCGCGTCGTGCGAGAGCTGTAACGCAAAAACGCCCTCCCGGCAGGAGGGCGTTTTCTTTTTATTTCTCGTTGACGCGCAGCTCCAGCACATCGGGACGGGCATAGTGGCCCACGCAGTCCAGTTCCATACGGCTGGCGGGGACCTTCTGCATATCCAGGTCGGCGTAGATGATGTCCTCCTTGTCCCAGACGGTGACGGAGGCCTCGTGGCCGAAGGGGTCGATGACGCAGCTGCCGCCCCGGCAGGCGATGTCCGGCAGGGCCGCGATCTCGGCGGTGCCGCTGACGGTCTGGGGATAGTCGCTGCGGCGGAAGACCAGATCGGCGTTGATGAAGTAGCAGTGACCCTCGATGGCAATGTGGCGGATGGTGTCCTGCCACTCCGGATTGTCGTTGGTATTGGGGGAGATGTACAGGGATATCCCCTTCTGGTACAGGGCCACCCGGGCCAGAGGCATATAGCTCTCCCAGCAGATCAGATTGCCCATGGGGCCCCAGGGCGTATCCATCACAGGGAAGTAATCCCGGTCCGCATCGCCCCAGACCACGCGCTCGCTGCCGGTGGGCTTGAGCTTGCGGTGGTTCAGGGCCTCGCCCTCCGGGGAGATCATCATGTTAGCGTTATACAGCGTACCGGTGACGGCGTCGCGCTCGGAATAGCCCATACTGATATAGACGCCCAGCTCCCTGGCGCGGCGGAGGAGCTTACGCATCTCCGGCCCGTCGGCCAGCAGGGAGTTGTCGTAGTACATCTTCCAGTCCTCGCGGCCCACGGCCTTGCGGCTGCCCACGGTGAAGCCGAAGGTCATGCCGTAGGGGTAGCCGGGGATGAACAGCTCCGGAAAGACAATGAGCTCCGCGCCCTCGCCGGCGGCCTCGTCGATGAGCCGCAGGGCCTTCTCAAGACATTTGTCCTTGCGGAACATCACAGGGGTGGCCTGCACCACCGCCACGCGGCAGGTGTTCTTCAGATCTCGCATGGGTCGACCTCCTTGCAGAATGATACCATGATTATACCAGACGGACACGCCGGAACGCAACAGGTTTCGGCGCAAGATGCAGCAGCTGTCGTACAGCGGGGTGAATTCCGCCTCCATGTGCAGGCGGTGCGTGTCGCCAACAGCACGCACAGCACCGGAAGTCAGGATCGTTTCCGTCTGTGCATCATACGCTCAGTTCTCTCTGCTCGCCATGAAAAGAGACGGGCGGAAGGGGTCGGCAAACCCCTCCCGCTCTATGGAAAGCAGACGGCTGACGCCGCCCCGACTTGACCGCAACAGAAATGCCCATCCCTCTGCAGGGATAGGCGGTGCGTTTTGGTAAGAAAAAACGCCGTTTCTGCATCGCAAAAACAGCGTGGTCCTTCCTGTGGTGCCACACGGAGAAAACGCCCGCTGTGCCTGGTCCTCCGACGTGCAATTCTTCTGCCTCGCGCCGCGGAGCTCTCGCTCCCCGTCTGCCGCCTACCTTCTCAGGCTCACGCCCAATGGCTGACTTTCGTCACACAGCTTTCGCTGTTTCGGTGCATCCTTGCGCTCACAGTGCCGTTCGCGGTGGGTTTTGACCCATTTCCTTTTAGGCTGCCGCCTGGCCAGACCTGGCCTTTGCAGCGGGCAGCCGCACGACTTCACCGGACCCTATTCACTTAACAGTGGTAGTATACCACCAGAAAGCGCCACTTGTCAACGACATTCGACGAAAACGCAGCGACCAGGGCGGCGTCAGCCGTCTCCTGCCTGCAGATACACCGACCCCGCGGCGTCAGCCGGCCCATTGCCGCTTATATACACCGACCCCGCGGCGTCAGCCGCGGGGTCGCCCAATTCCTTAATGATGGAAATTCGTCTGCTGCACCGGCTCCGCTTCTCCGGCAGGCCCAGCTGCGCCTTGCCCAGGGCGATGGACTTCATCAGAAAGGCCATGTTGCGGCCCAGGGTCCGCATGGTCTGCAGGCCCTCCTTGTCCTGACGGACCTCCTCCGGCGTGTTGCCGTAGACCATGTTCCAGTACTGGCTGCTGGCCACGGGCATACCGCAGATGGTGAAGTACTTGTTCAGCGCGTCGAAGGTGGCGGTGTTGCCGCCACGGCGGCAGGACACCACCGACGCGCCCACCTTCATGGTCTTGTCGATGTGGGGCGTGCTGAAAAACAGCCGGTCCATAAACGAGATAGCCCCGCCGGCGGGGGAGGCGTAGTACACCGGCGAGCCGATGACCAGCGCGTCCGCCGCGGCGAGCTTGGGCGCCGTCTCGTTGACCAGATCGTCGTACACGCAGCGGTGGGTCTTTTTGCAGCTGGCGCAGGCGTTGCAGGCATGGGCGGTCTTGCCCGCCTGTACGATCTCCGTCTCGATGCCCTCGGCCTCCAGCGTGTCGGCCAGCTCACGCAGGGCGGTGTAGGTGCAGCCGTGCTCGTGGGGGCTGCCGTTGATGAGCAATGCCTTCATATCCTGCCCTACCCCCTTAATAGCCGAAGAGCATGGAGCGCTTGATGTCGCTGAGCTTATGGGCACCGCACATGGCCATGGTATCGGCCAGTTCGGCCTTCAGCTTGTCCACGTAGACCTGCACGCCCTCGGCGCCGCCGCCGTAGACCATATTCACGAAGGGGCGGCCGATGAGCACCGCGTCCGCGCCCAGGGCCAGAGCCTTGAACACGTCCAAGCCGGTGCGGATACCGCCGTCCACCAGAATAGTCATCTTGCCGCCCACCGCGTCGACGATGGCGGGCAGGACCTCCGCCGTGGCGGGGCACTGGTCCAGCACGCGGCCGCCGTGGTTGCTGACCACGATGCCGCTGGCGCCGGCCTCCAGCGCCTTCTTCGCGCCGTTCACGGTCATAATGCCCTTGAGAATGAAGGGCTTGCCGTTCATCAGCTTGACGATCTCCTTCAGCTCCTCCACAGTCTTGCTGCCGGCGGGGGGCGTCAGGTTCTTCAGGAAGGGCAGGCCCGCCGCGTCGATGTCCATGGCCACGGCAATGGGGTCCGCCGCGCCCACCAGCTCCGCTTTCTCGCGGACCAGGTCGATATTCCAGGGCTTGATGGTGGGCACGCCGCAGCCGTGGTTCTTTTTCAGTGCCCCGGCCGCCGCCTGGATCACGGCGGGGTTGGTGCCGTCGCCGGTAAAGGCGGCGATGCCCGCGCCGGCACAGGCGGACACCAGAATGTCATTATAGGTCAGATCGTCGTACTTGTCGCCGTAGTGCAGCTGCATGGCGCCCACCGGCGCGGCAAACACGGGCAGGGCCACCTGCTTGCCGAAGAAATTATAGCTGGTGTCCACGGGCACGTTCTCGCAGATGGTGTCCATGTTGACGCACAACTCCTGCCACTTCTGATAGTTGCGGATGAAGCCGGTGCCGATTCCCTTGGCGCCGGGGCCGGGCACGGTGTTCTTGCAGGCCAGGCCGTTGCACACGGGACAGGACTTGCAGTAGGGTCCCATACAGGTCCGCGCGTTGGCTAAGATCTCCTGATAGGTCATGGTATGTATCCTCCTTGTGAAAGACTGCCGCAGGATGTCGAACTGCGTCGCATTGCGTCGTTTTTTATCGAATACCGGCGATGAACACGCCGGGGTCCTTCTCACGCTGAGCCTTGGCCCAGGCCAGCATTTCGTACACGTCCACCGCGCCGGTGACGACCGCGCCGTTGTCCCATATCTCCGCCGTGCGGTCCCGCAGGAACGCATCCGGTGCGCTGGTGCGGACGTAGTAGGGGTGCGCCTCGCCGCTGGTCAGGAACATGGGCACAGCCCTGTCGGTGTAAAAGCCCCGCTTGCCGGACAGCACCGTCAGGCAGTCCTGCACCACGTTCTCCGCCGTGGGAAAGCGCCCCGCGCCCTGGCCGTAGAAGCTCTGGCGGCCCAGCTGCTCGGCCTCATAGGTGATGAGATTGAAGTTGGCGGGCACCGCCGCCTCCAGATCGCCGGCACCCACCAGCGTGGGCTCCACATAGGCGCACACGCCGTTTTCCGTGCTCTCGGCCCGGGCCAGCAGCTTACAGGCGAAGCCGTGGGCCCGGAAGGCCGCAATATCCGCCGCCGTCACTGTCCGGATGCCAAAGGTGGGGATGGCTGTCTCCTCCAGCGCCGCGTCGAAGGCGATGTTGGCGGAGATGCACAGCTTGCGGCGGATGTCGTCGCCGTCGATGTCGGCGGAGGGGTCCGCCTCGGCGTAGCCCAGGTTCTGGGCCTCCTTCAGAATGGCGGGGAAGTCCACCGGAGCCTTGTGCATGGCGTCCATGATAAAGTTGGTGGTGCCGTTCATAATACCGCCCACGGCGCACACCGTATCCAGCCGCTTCACGCGCTCCAAATTCGTCAGCCAGGGTATGCCGCCGCCCACGGCGGCGGTGCAGCGCAGGGCCGCGCCCTTCTCCCGGGCCAGTGCCGTGAGCTCCGTGTAATAGGCGGCGATCAGTGCCTTGTTGGCCGTGACCACATTCTTGCCCCGTGCCAGCGCGGCGGAGACATATTCATAGGCCGGGTGCAGCCCGCCCATGACCTCCACCACCGTGTCGATTTCCGGGTCGTTGAGGATGTCGTCGGCGTTGAAGGTGACCACCTCCTCCGGCAGGCCCTCTTTGGGACTGCGGAGCAGCACACGCTTCACATTCAGGTCATCGCGCGGCGCGCACAGCGCCCACACGCCGCCGCCTACCACGCCAAAGCCCAGCAGACCGATATGCATCATAGTCGTTACCTCCTTGGGTCGTCCCGCCTGCGCGGGCGTCATTTTGGCCCCATTGTACCCGCCGGAGCGCTGCCTGTCAAGCCGGAAAAAGCCCGCAGACAACGGCCTGCGGGCCTTTTTCATCCGATAAGCTTTTCGATCTCCGGCTGGGAGACAAAACCGATGGACTTGTTCACCAGTTGGCCGTTCTTGAACACCAGCAGCATGGGGATGCTCTCCACGCCGTAGGCCGCGGCCAGGGACATATTCTCGTCCACATCCACCTTGGCCACGGTGACGTCCGGCCGGTCAGCGGCCAGCTGCTCCAGCACGGGGCCCAGCATACGGCAGGGGCCGCACCAGTTGGCCCAGAAATCCACCAGCACTGTGCCGCTGTTTTCCAGGACCTGCTCCCGGAAGTCGCTCTCGTTTACATGGATCAATGCCATCTCCGGCACCTCCTTGTCCTTTGTTTTATACTTTTTTTCTCCAGGCACACCAGCTGCACGTTCGGGATGCCGTTAAAGGTCCCGGCCACGATGCCCGCCTCGGTGTAGCCCAGCTTTTTGTACAGCGCCCGGGCGGGCGTGTTGCGGGCGTTGGTGTCGATCCGCAGGTACGGCCGATCCGTTTCCCGGGCCAACTGCTCATAGAAGGCCACAAAAGCCGTGCCGTACCCCTTACCCTTCACAGTGGGGTCCACCACCAGTGCGTGCAGCACCAGCACCTGCTCCGGCGGCGCGTCATGCCGCCAGGTACACTGGCTGTATTGCGCCATCTGGTTCTGGTCCAGCTTGGCGGCGGCCGCAACACGTCCCCCGTCCTCCAGCACATACAGTGTGCCGGCAGCCAGCGCGTCCAGAGCCGTCTGCTCCGTGGGGTATACGCCCCGGGTCCAGCCGGTGGACAGCTCGCCGCGCTCCTCACGATCCAGAAGCGCCCCGTAAATGGCGGTCACAGCGGGGATATCCGCCGGAACCGCTTTTCGTACCAGCATAGTATGTCCTCCTTACCTCGTCAGTAACCAGACCGCCAGTGCCAGCTGTGCCAGCAGTATGGCGGGCACGCCCCAGACGAAATACCAGTGCTTCGTCTTGTGGTGAAACACTCGCATACCCAGCAGCGCACCGACACTGCCGCCCAACAGCGGCAGCAGGAACAGCGTCTTTTCCGGCACCCGCCATTTCCCCTGCCTGGCCCGACGCTTGTCCGCACCATACACGAAAAATGTCACCAGATTGATAAGTACCAGATAGACCAGCAGCGCCGTACCGCCGCCGGAGGCAAACACCGTCACAGGTCCGTCCGCGCCGCCGACAAAGCCCAGCGACGGCTGGCTCATTTGGCCAGCTTGGCCAGCTCGCAGGCCGTGGCCGCAGCCAGCTTGGCGTTGTTATACACCAGCTGAATGTTGGCATCCAGGCTGCTGCCGCCGGTGATGTCCTTGATCTTGGCCAGCAGGAAAGGCGTAGTGGCCTTGCCGTGGATGCCCTGCTCCTTGGCCTCCTCCACCGCCTCGTCGATGGCCTTGTTGATCACGTCGTCATCCATAGAGTACTGCTCGGGGATGGGGTTGGTCACCAGCATACCGCCCTCCAGCCCCAGCTCGCGCTTCACATGGAAGGCCTCGGCCAGCTGCTTGGGGGTGTCCAGCCGGTAGTCCACCTTAAAGCCGGACTTGCGGGTATAGAACGCGGGCAGCTCCTCGGTCTGATAGCCGATGACCGGCACACCGTGCGTCTCCAGATACTCCAGGGTCAATCCCAGATCCAGGATGGACTTGGCGCCGGCGCACACCACCATCACCGGGGTATGGGCCAGTTCCTCCAGATCGGCGGAGATGTCCATGGTGGTCTCGGCTCCGCGGTGCACGCCGCCGATACCGCCGGTGGCGAACACCTGGATGCCAGCCATGGCGGCGATCATCATGGTGGTGGTCACGGTGGTAGCGCCGTCGCGGCCCTCCGCCACCAGAATGGGCAGATCGCGGCGGCTGGCCTTGGTGACGCCGGCGCCGGTCTTGCCCAGATAGTCGATCTCCTCGGGGGTCAATCCTGCCTTCAGCCGACCGCCGATGATGGCGATGGTGGCGGGCACCGCGCCGCCGTCACGAATGATCTTCTCCACGTTCAGTGCCGTCTCCACATTCTGGGGATAGGGCATACCGTGGGAGATGATGGTGCTCTCCAGCGCCACAACGGGCTTGCCGGCCTTCAAAGCCTCCTGCACCTCAGGGGCCACGTCCAGATAACGGTTCATAACTTGTACCTCCTTATGTCATGCAATATCGTTTACGCTTTTTTGCTCATGCCTGTATTGTCCAAAATATAGTCCACATTCTCCCAGCTCATGCCGGGGTGGATGGTCTCCGCCGCCGTACAGGCCAGCGCACCGGCCCCGGCGGCCTTCCGCGCGCACTCCGCCAGTGGTTTCCCGTGGGCGATGCACGCGGCCAGCGCCGCCGCCATGGCGTCTCCGCCGCCGGTGGCGTTCACCACCTGCACCTTCGGGCAGGGCAGGCGCACGTGCCGCCCCGCCTGGTCCTCGGCGTACAGGCCATCGCTCCCCAGGGAGATATACACCTGCTGAACGCCCTTGTCCAGCAGGACCTTCGCGGCCTTTTGAACGTCTGCCTCATCGCGGATGGTCACGCCGCTGAGCAGCTCCGCCTCCATACGGTTAGGCTTCAGCGCCGTCAGCTTATCCAGCACCGGCAGCAGCTTCGGCGCCTTGATGGTGCTGACCGGATCGGCCAGGACAGGCGCGGTGCAGTGGCTGCACAGCCACTGGATAGACGCCTCCGGCAGGTTCGTCTCCACCACCACCAGATCGGCATGGTTGATATAATCCAGCCGCTGCCGCAGGAACTCCGGCGTGATGTGCTCATAGATGGCCATGTCGTTCACGGCCAGGGCCATGTCGCCGTCGCAGCCGTCGATAAACAGATAGGTGCCCGTCCGGCCGCCGGGAATGGTGGCGCTGTGGCTCAGGTCAAGGCCGATATCCGCCGCGTTCTCCCGCACAGACTGGGCAAATCCGTCCTGCCCCAGCACGGTGATCATGGACACCTGCTCACCCAGCAGGCAGAGGTTGTGGGCGATGTTTCGTCCCACGCCGCCCAGAGAGGTGGTCACCCGGCCGGGGTTGGAGTCCCGGGCCACCAGCGGCGCGTCAGACACCGCGCCGATATCCATATTCACGCCGCCAACCACGGCGATGTAGGGCGCCTCACGCAGCAGATAGCCGCGGCCGGCAATGTAGCCCTTCCGCATCAGGTTGGAAATGTGGACCGCGGCGCTGGACCGCGTAATACCGGCCTTGTCGGCCAGCTCCTGCTGGGAAATACACGGGTTTTCCCGTATCCATTCCAGCAGCTGCCGTTCTCTTCGGGTCACACAGCCACCTCCTAAGCAAGTGCATTTTTGTAATCATACGTTTATTATATCAACAGATGCAGCTTTGTCAAGAGGCAAATTTCCGCAAAAAAAGCGGCGCTTTCCGATGTGGGAAGCGCCACTTTCTTTCAGCTGTAAACCGTTGGTATCACAGCGTTTTTGGCGGTATGCCGCGGGTCCCGTTTGTGGGGTCCACAAACAGGGGAAGGGACGGGGGAAAGGACGTGAAAAAAAGGAAGGCGAGGGCGGCGAGCAGGTGGAGCAGAATGCCCAATATCTGGAAAGAAACGGACGAGAGGCGGGCGCTCTTTTGCAGGGAGGCACTGACAAAATATGCCAGCAGCACGGCGGCCTGAAAGATCAGGATGTTGACCACGCCCACGCTTTTTCCCAGGATACCGGTGTAGGTATAGAACAGGGCCGGGATGGCGGCGAGGCCGGCGAGCAGGCCGATGGCCCTGGGAAAAGCGCCTGCGGCACAACGGTTTACGACGATCGTGACGACGGTCCACACCAGCCAGGGAACGGCCAAAAGCTTCATGTGCTCCCAGGTGGATTCGTTGACGGCGGAGAGATACGCGGCCCAGCCGGCCTGGCCTGTCCAGTCGTAGACAAAGTGCAGCAGGTTGCCGAAAAGCAGAGTAAACAGCATTCCCGCCGTCTCAAGGGTACGGCGTTCCCGTTCTTTTCTCATTGAACATTCTCCTTTCTTTCCCTTTCTCTTTCACATATCTATCGTGTACGTTTTATACACCTCTACGCGGCATTATATACACCTTTGGTATATGTTTATACGCGGTATATGAATGTTCGGGCGGCGGAGCGCACAATTGCGCAGACAGGGGTGGAATTCTGCGGGAAGTGTGCTATACTGTTCCGTGAGAAAGGGTGAGCACCATGACCGTTACGGAAAAGCTGGCCGCGCTGCGGCAGAATATGGAGGCGCGCGGACTGGCGGGCTGCATCGTCGTCACCGACGACTTTCACGGCTCGGAGTATGTGGGAGCGCATTTTAAGGCCCGGGAGTTCCTGTCCGGCTTCACCGGCTCAGCGGGAACGCTGGCGGTGCTGTGGGAGGGCGCATACCTGTGGACGGACGGGCGATACTTTTTGCAGGCGGAACGGCAGCTGGAAGGCAGCGGCATACAGCTGATGCGCGCCGGCCAGCCGGGCGTGCCGACGCTGTCCCAATTCCTGGCGGAGCAGCTGCCGGAGAGCGGAGCCCTGGGCTTTGACGGCCGGACCGTCAGCACACGGCTGCACCGGACGCTGGAAAAGGCGCTGGCGGACAAGCACATCCGGCTGGACGGCGGCTTCGACCCGGCGGCTGGCGTTTGGACGGACCGGCCCGACCTGTCCACCGCGCCGGTATGGGCCTTCGACAGCGGGGTGACGCGGCGGGAGAAGCTGACGGCCCTGCGGCAGGACATGGCGGCGCAGAAGGCGGAATGGCTGCTGCTGACCGATCTGACGGACGTGGCCTGGGCACTGGAGCTGCGGGGCGGCGACGTGGCATGCACGCCGGTATTCCTGGGCTTTTTGCTGGTGGGCACGGACAGCGCCGCGCTATATGCCCAGGCAGAGAGCTTCGCGCCGGAGATACGCGCCGCGCTGGCGGAAGACAGCGTAGCGCTGCGGCCCTACGGGGATATCTACGACGCGCTGCGGGCGCTGCCGGAGGGCGCGCGGGTGCTGGCGGACAGCGCCACGGCCAACAGCCGCATCGCGGAATGTCTGGCCCACACGGCGTGGACAGACACACCCAGCCCCGCTGCCCGCCGCAAGGCGGTGAAGGCCGGGAGCGAACAGACGGGCTTCCGGCAGGCGCACTTGCAGGACGGCGCGGCGCTGTGCCGCTTCCTGTATGAGATGAAATCACGGCCGGAGGCGTACACCGAGCTGTCCGCCGCGGCGCTGCTGCACCGGTACCGGACGGAACAGGCGGATTTTCTGGAGGACAGCTTCGAGACTATCGCCGCCTATGGCCCCCACGCTGCCGTGGTCCACTACGCCCCCACACCGGAGACGGACGTGCCGCTGAAGGCGCAGGGACTGCTGCTGGTGGACAGCGGCGGACACTACGCCCGGGGCACGACGGACGTGACCCGCACCATAGCGCTGGGCCCCATCACGGACGAGGAACGCCGGAGGTCCACACAGGTGCTGCAGGGCCACATACAGCTGGCCATGGCACAATTCCCCCAGGGGGTCATGGGGGAAAATCTGGACGCACTGGCCCGGGGCCCGCTGTGGCGGGAGGGCCTGGACTATGACCACGGCACCGGGCACGGCGTGGGGTGCGTGCTCAGCGTACACGAGGCGCCGCCCTCCTTCCGCTGGCGCATTGCGGAGGGGCTGGCACACCCGGCACTGGAGACGGGCATGGTCATCTCCGATGAGCCGGGATACTACGCCGCCGGACGCTTCGGCATACGGCACGAGAACCTGCTGCTGGTGCAGCCGGCGGAGGCGGCGGGCTTTCTGCGCTTTGAGACGCTGACACTGGCGCCCTTCGACCGGGACGCCCTGGACCCGGCGCTGCTGACGGCATCGGAACGGGACTGGCTGAACGGCTATCACAGGCGGGTGTATGCACAGGTCGCCCCGCTGGTGCCGGCGGAGGTCCGGCAATGGCTGCGGGAGGTCACCGCGGCGCTGTGACAATGGCAAAAAAGGAAGCACCCTGACGGGTGCTTCCTTTTTTTCAGTTTTCGTCGGTCTTTTCTTTTTTCAGCTGCTCCAGCTCGGCACGGAGCATACGGTTCTCCGCCTGGAGCTGGTCCAGCTTGCGGTGCAGCGGCGCCAGCTGGCGCTTCAGCTCCGCCGCCACCGCGCCGCGGTAGATACCGTAGCGGCCGGCCACGGAGACCACGGTCAGCACCGCCGCCGTACCGCCGGCGATGAGGCCCACCTTTTTTACATCCAGCTTACGCAGGGTATTTACCGCCGCCGGCAGCTTTTTGCCCGGCAGGGGCGCCACCTCGATCTCGATATGGGGCAATTTTTTCAGTTCCATGCTTCTATCACACCCTCCTGTATCCGGGCGGTCCGGGCCGCCGCGTATTTCTGCTTCTATTATACCCGACGGGCCGCCGCTTGGCAAGTACGGACCGTCGGGGACCGCGGCGCATACACTGGACTGCGGGCACGACCCGCGAAATTAAACACAGGAGGTCCTATCATGGCAACTTTCACCAACCAGGCAACGCTGACCTATAACGGCCAGACCACCACCTCCAACGTGACGGTGGGTGAGCTGACGGAGACGCTGACCGCCGCCAAGACCGCCGTGGTGCCCACCTACGGCACCGACGGCCGCGTGACGTATATCCTCTCTCTGGTCAACAGCGGCACCGCACCGCTGACGGGGCTGACCATTACCGACGATCTGGGCGGCTACGCCTTCAACGCCGGGACGGTGTATCCCCTGTCCTACACCGCCGGGTCTGTGCGGTACTATCAGAACGGCGTTCTGCAGGCGGCACCCGCCGTCACCGCCGGGCCGCCGCTGACGTTCACCGGCATCACCGTGCCGGCGGGCGGCAATGCCGTTATCGCCTATGAGGCTGTGCCCACGGCCTTCGCGCCGCCGACGGCGGAGGGCACCGTCACCAACAGCGCGTCCGTCACCGGTGCGGGGCTGGCAAACCCCGTTACCGCCACGGAGACGGTGGCACCGGAGGCGGCGCCGGCACTGACCATCAACAAGTCCCTCTCCCCCACCACGGTGACGGAGAACAGCCGCCTGACGTACACCTTCACCATCCAGAACACCGGCAACACGGCGGCGGACGCCGCGGCGGCCATCGTTATCACCGACACCTTCGACCCGCGACTGACGGACCTGACGGTGACGCTGAACGGCACGGCGCTGACCGCCCCCACCCAGTACACCTATGACGCGGCTACCGGCGTATTCGCCACGGCGGCCGGCGTGGTCACGGTGCCCGCGGCCACCTTCACTCAGGACGCCGCCACCGGCGCGTACAGCACCACCCCCGGCACGGCGGTGCTGACCGTCACCGGCACGGTGTAAGCAAGAAAATATCCCCCGGCCTTCGGCCGGGGGATATGTATTATTCAAGTGCGTCGTGGCTCTCGAACACGTCGTGGATGCTGCCGTAACGGTCGGCGGGCTTGTCCGGCTCCGCCGGAGATGCGCCCTTGGCCATTTGCAGCTCCTGCCACTTCTCGCGGGTAATGAGCAGCTGGCGGGGCTTACTTCCCTCGAAGGGGCCCACATAGCCGCGCTCCTCCATCTGGTCCACCAGGCGGGCGGCGCGGGAGTAGCCCAGCTTCAGACGGCGCTGGAGCATGGACACGGAGGCCTGACCCGTCTCCAGCACCACCTCTACGGCGGCGGAGAGCAGCTCGTCGGCATCGTCGCCGTCGTCGGACACGTCGCCGGAGGGGACCTTGCCGCCCTTGTCGGCCTTGGCGTCCACCGCCTGCTGGATCTTCTCGATCACGTCCTGGTCGTAATGGGCCTCGCCGGCCTCGTCCTTGACGAACTTCACCACACGGTCGATCTCCTCCGGGGTGATGAAGCAGCCCTGAACACGGGTGGGCTTGGTGTCGCCCAGAGGGAAGTAGAGCATATCGCCCTTGCCCACCAGCTTCTCCGCGCCGGTGGTGTCCAGAATGATGCGGGACTCCATGGAGCTGGCCACGGCGAAGGCGATGCGGCTGGGGATATTGGCCTTCATCAGACCGGTGATCACGTCCGCCGAGGGACGCTGGGTGGCGATGACCAGGTGCATACCAGCGGCACGGCCCATCTGGGCCACACGGCAGATGGACTCCTCCACCTCCTTGGCCGCCACCAGCATCAGGTCGGCCAGCTCGTCGATGACCACCACCACGGTGGGCAGCTTTTTCACGTCCTCATCCGTCTCGGACAGGGCGTTATAGCCCGCCAGGTCCTTGACGCCCTTTTCAGAGAACATCTTGTAGCGCTTCATCATCTCGAACACCGCCCATTGCAGGGCGCCGGCGGCCTTTTTGGGGTCGGTGACCACGGGGATGAGCAGGTGCGGGATACCGTTGTAGGGGCGCCAGCTCCACCATCTTAGGGTCCACCATGATAAAACGGACCTCGTCCGGCGTGGACTTGTAGAGCAGGCTGACGATGAGGGAGTTGGTGCAGACGGATTTACCGGAGCCGGTGGTGCCGGCGATGAGTACATGGGGCAGACGGGCGATGTTGCCCACGATGTTGCTGCCGCCGATATCCCTGCCCACGGCAAAGGCCACCGGGGAGGGATGGTCGATGAACTCGCGGGATTCAATGACGTCGCGGATCCGCACGGCGGTGACGGTGCGGTTGGGGACCTCGATGCCCACGGCGGATATCTTGTTGGGCACCGGGGCGATGCGGACGCCGCTGGCACCCAGCGCCAGGGCGATATCGTCCTGGAGGTTCGTGATCTTGCTGAGCTTGACGCCCTGGTCCAGGGTGAACTCGTAGCGGGTGACGGAGGGGCCATGGATGACCTCGCCGGCGCGGGCGTCCACGCCGAAGGAGCGCAGGGTGTCCGCCAGTCGCTTGGAGTTGTTCCGCAGCTCGGCGCCCACCTCGGTGTAGTTGCCGCCGCGGTTCTGCTCCAGCAGGGTGATGGGCGGGTAGCGGTAGGTCTCCTCCCCCTGGGCCAGCTCCTGCTCGATGGCGTCGCTGACCTCCTGGGCGGCGCTCTCCACCTCCTGCTGCAGCTGGGCTTTTTTCTGCTTGTCGCTGAGGGGCTTTTTCGGGGCAGGGGCCTCCGCCGGAGCGGCGGGCGGTGCAGGTTCGTCGCTGAGGGGCTGGGGCGCAGGGGCGGGGCCGCCCCGCAGCACCTGATCCGGCGTGCGGATATCGTCGCTGCGGCGGGGGAAAAAGGAGCTGGCGGGCGGAAGGACCGTGTCGTCGCGCTCGCCGTCCAGCGGGATGTCGATATTGGGGCGCCTGCGGCCCTTGGCAGGCTTTTTTGCCGGGGCGGGGGCGGCGGTGGGGGTGAAACCCTCTGGGAGGGCTTCGTCATCCGCGTCCTCGTCGTCACGGCGCAGGCTCTCGCCATAGCTGCGGACGCGCTGTGCGGCCTCCTGGGGCGTCAGGTGCAGGGCGCCCAGCAGGGCGGCCAGCAGCAGCACCACGAACACGATGATGGACACCACCTTGCTGACCAGAGCCTCGCAGCCCACGGCCAGACCGCCGGAGAGCACGCCGCCGCACTTGAGGGCCTGTCCGTCAGCCCAGAGGGTCTTGACGCTGTCCAGGCCGAGGGTGTAGGCTGTGCGGCACAGGGCCAGGTGGCACAGCACGCCCACCAGCAGGGGCAGCAGCGCCACGCAGGTGGTACGCAGGACGACGGGCCGTCCCCGATGGCCCAGCTGGATGACGGCAATAGCCGCCAGCACCGGGGCCGTCAGGTAATAGCCGTAGCCCAGCGCGCCCTTGAGCACCCTGGCGATCCACACCAGGAGGAGGGCGTCCACGTTGAAATAGCTTACCAGCACGCACAGCGCCAGCAGGGCGCAGACGATGCCGCCGGCCATACGCGCCGCGGCGTTATACGCCGGCGGAGGCGGCGGGGCGGGCGTTTTTTTGCGGCTGTTTCCTTTCTTTTGTGTCGATGCCATAGTCTATCTACCTCACTTGATGCCCTGCAGAACAAGGGTCAGCACGCCCACCGCCCAGCAGTAGTAGGCGAAGGCACCGAAACGGCCCTTGTCCGCGATATACTTCAGAAGCCGGATGCACAGATAGCCCGTCACGGCGGCCACGGCCACGCCCACCAGGTACATGGGCACCTCCGCGCCGACGATGCCGGCCTGCACCGCGTCCTTGATGGACAGGATGTTGGCGCCCAGCACGGCGGGGATGCTCAGCAGGAAGGAAAAGCGCACGGCGAAGCGACGCTCATAGCCCACGAAGCACCCGGCGGTGATGGTCATGCCGGAACGGGAGACGCCGGGCAGCGTGGCCACCGCCTGCCCCACGCCCACCAGCAGGGCGTCCAGCCAGGTGGCGCTGCGCTCGGTCTTGCGGCCCCGGCGCACCCGGTCGCACAGGAACAGCAGGAAGCCGGTGAAGATCAGCGCCGCGCCCACGAAATACATATTGTCGCCCAGGCCCTGCACTGTCTTGCGGATGGGCAGCACCGCAAACAGCGGCAGCGTGCCGACGATGATCAGCAGGATGAGCCGACGGGCGGGCGGCACCGGTGTGGGGGTGCTGCGGTGCGCCAGGTCGCCGATGCCCCGGAAGAACTCCACCACCATGTCGCGGATGTCACCCCAATAGGCGGCGAACACCGCAATGAGCGTGCCCAGGTGGAGCAGCACGTCAAAGAACTCCGGGATGCTCCCCGCGCCCTCCATATTCAGCAGATTGCGGGCAATGGCCAGATGGCCGGAGCTGGAGATGGGCAGGAATTCCGCTATGCCCTGCACCAGTCCCAACAGGATCGCTTTCAGATAGGTCATGACACACCTCACGTCATTATACACTCCCGCAAAACGGGAATACTGTTCCAATATAGGAAGAGTATACCACATGGGGCAAAAAAATGCCACCACTTATTTCTTACCTGTCTGTCACCCGGCTGTCATTTTACCGTCACCCTGCACAAAGGATGCCGGTTATTTTTGCCATTCTGCCTGTTGTTGTTCCCCGTGCTTTTGTGGTATGATAAACTATGTATAATCAGAGGCAGGCGAAGGGAGTTTCCTCCGCGGAATATATACTTCAAAGGGGGACGGCTTCCGAAAACGGGGTCTTCCCCTGTCTGTTTCCCAGATCAGGAAAGGCGGTGAGTAAACTGTACCGTGAAAAAATAGACCAGCTGCAGGCGGCGGAGCAGCGGCTTCTGGAGCAGAAGGCCGAGGCCCAGCGCGCCGCCCGGGCACTGACCGAGCAGGCCCGCCGGGACGGCGACGGTTTGGTGCGTGAGGCGCAGAACGCCGTGAAGGTGCTGGAGAACGAAGCCATGCAGCGGGCCGGTGAAGCCGGACAGGCGGCGGACGCCGCCCTGCGAAGCGACGCCGAGCGCACCTGCACAGCCATACGACAGCAGGCGGAGCAGCGCATGGACACGGCTGTCCGCGCCATCGTGGAAAAGGTGGTGAAGCGGTAAATGCCCATTGCAAAAATGAAGCGCCTGCAGGTGCTGGCGCTGGAGCGGGACCACGACGCGCTGCTGCGGCAGCTGGAGCGTATGGGCTGCGTGGAGATCAGTGAGCCGGACGCGCCGGATGCGCCGGAGAGCCTGCGGCGCTGCGACAGCGAGACGGCGGACTGCCTGGCCCGCCAGCGGCAGGTACAGGCGGCGATCGATGCCCTGCGGCGGGCTGCGCCGCCCAAGAAAGCGCCGCTGCTGGCGCCCCGCCCCGCCATCGGCGAGGCGGAATACCTGAGCGAGACGGGGCTGGCCGACGGGCTGGCGCTGGCCCGCCAGGTCAACGAGGCAGCGGGACGATTACAGCAGCTGACGGCGCTGGCCGCCCAGCTGGAGACCGACCGGATCACCCTGGAGCCCTGGCTGAGTCTGGACCTGCCCCTGGAGCTGACGGAGACACGCTACTGCGACGTGACCCTGGGCGTACTGCCGCCCTTCGTCCCCTGGGACGAACTGTGTGGGCAGGTACAAAACGAATATCCGGAGAGCGAGCTGCATCTGCTCTCCGCCGACCGGCAGCAGCAGTGCGTGCTGCTCATCACCCACAAGGCAGCGACGGCACCGGTGCTGGAGCTGCTGCGGGGCCGGGGCTTCGCAGCCTCACCCCTGAAGGGCCGCACCGGCACGCCGGAGGAAAACCGGCGGCGGGACGCGGACCGGCTGGCAGAGGTCAAGAGGCAGCAGGAGGCCCTGCGAAAGCAGCTGGATAAGCTGGCGGAACGGCTGCCGGAGCTGTATCTGTGCGCCGACCGGCTGGCCTCCCGCCTGCAGCGGGAGGAAAACCGCCGCAGACTGCTGACCGACGGGTGCATCGTGGCATTCGACGGCTGGGTGCCGGAGAAAAAGACGGCAAGGCTGACGGCGTATCTGGACACGGCGGACTGCGACTACACCCTGTCCGACCCCACGGCGGAGCAGATACCGGAGGTGCCGGTGCTGCTGGAGGACAACGCGGTGGCGCGGTCCATGAACTGCATCACCGAGCAGTACTCCCTGCCGGCCTACGACGGCGTGGACCCCAACCCGGTGATGGCACCGTTCTTCATCCTGTTTTTCGGCATGATGATGGCGGACATCGGCTACGGGCTGCTGATGCTCCTCGGCTCATGGCTGTTCCTGAAGAAAAAACGGCCGGACGACCGCAGCTTTATGGAGATGATCTTCTGGTGCGGCGTGACCACCGTGGTCTTCGGCGCCATGACCGGCAGCTTCTTCGGCGACTTCCTGCCGCAGCTCTTCAAGTTCTTTGACCCGGAGAGCACCTTTGCCCTGCCGGCGCTGTTTTCACCCCTGGACGACACCATGGCCATCATGGTGGGCTCGCTGATCCTGGGCGCCTTGCAGGTGTTCACCGGCATGACCGTCAGCGTGGTGGAAAAATGCAAAAAGGGCTGCTTTATGGATGCCCTGTTTGACGAGATCACCTGGTGGATCATTCTGGCGGGCACGGGTCTTGCGGTGCTTGGCATCGGCAGTGTATCCGGCGTGCCGGTGGTGCTGATCGCGGGCGTTCTTATGCTGGTATACGGCGCGGGCCGGGGCAAAAAGGGCTTCGGCAAGGTGACGGGCTTCGTGGCGGCGGTGTACAACGGCGTGACGGGTTTCTTCAGTGATATCCTGTCCTACGTCCGGCTGATGGCGCTGATGCTGTCCGGCGCAGTGCTGGCCCAGGTGTTCAATATGCTGGGCGCCACCACCGGCAACGTGGTCACCTTCATCATCATCGCATTCGTCGGCAATATGCTGAACCTGGCGCTGAACCTGCTGGGCTGCTACGTCCACGATATGCGCCTGCAATTTCTGGAATTTTCGGACGCTTCTACAAGGACGGCGGCAAGGCCTACCGTCCCCTGCGCGTCCGGGCCAAACACGTAGAGATCATTAAGGAGGATACTAAATCATGTTAGCTTTTCTTGAATCTGTGGGCGGACTGGGTTTCGCCATCCTGGGCGCGGCGCTGACCGCCGGCCTGTGCTGCATCGGCTCCGCCAAGGGCACCGGTATGGTGGGTGAGGCCGCCGCCGGATTGACCAGCGAGGATCCCGATAAGTCCACCAAGTGCCTGATCCTGCAGGTGCTGCCCGGCACCCAGGGCCTGTACGGCTTTGTGGCGCTGTTCCTGGTGCTGGGCCAGACCGGCCTGCTCAGCGGCAGCGTGCTGGATCTCTCCCTGACCCAGGGGCTGTCCTTCTTCGCCGCCTGCCTGCCCATCATGCTGGGCGGCTGGCTGAGCGCCATCTTCCAGGGCCGCGTGGCCGCCGCGTCCATCAACATCGTGGCCAAGCACCCGGAGGCCGCTACCAAGGGCATCATCTACTGCGGCATCGTGGAGTTCTACGCCATCCTGTCTCTGGTGGCGACCATTATGATCTCCCTGAACATCATGAAGTAAGGCGGGTGCGCCTATGAACGGTATCGACAAGATCATCGCACGCATGGAGGCCGACACACAGGCCGAGTGCGCCGACATCGCCGCCCAGGCGGCGGCGGAGGCCGAGGCCATTCTGGCCCAGTACCGCGCCGAGGCGGACAAGCTGCTCCGCGAGGGCGAGGCTCGCTGCAAGGTGCTGGAGCGCGAGCAGGTGGAGCGCCTGGAGGGCGGCAGCCGTCTGGCCTGCCGCCAGCGGGTACTGGCGGAGAAGCAGCGGATACTGGACGAGGCCTTCGCCCGCGCCGCCGACGCGCTGCTGAAGCTGCCGCGCCCGGAGTATATCGACCTGCTGGCATCGCTGGCCGCGGAAAACGGGCAGGGCGGCGAAGCGCTGGTGTTCTCCGCCGCCGACCGGGACACGGTGGGTCAGGCGGTGGTGGACGCCGCCAACGGCAAAAAGCCCGGCGCGGGCTTCACCCTGGCTGCCGACACCCGGGAGACGGGCGGCGGCGTGGTACTGCAGCGGGGCCGCATGGAGATCAACTGCGGCTTTGCCGAGCTGCTGCGCCGGGCACGGCAGGAGGACTCCTCCGCCGTGGCCGCCGTGCTGTTTGACTGAAAGGGGGCGTCCCTTTGACAAAACGGAGAAAGGACACGGACTATCTGTTCCTGTCCGCCCGCATACGCGCCATGGAGCGCCGGCTGCTGACGGCACAGCGGCTGGAGCAGCTGCTGACGGCACCCTCCGTCGAGGCGTGCGCCCAGCTGCTGAGCGAGTGGGGCTACGCGCCCGTACACGATGAGCCGTCCCTGCAGGCGGCGCTGAGCGCGCAGCGCGAGGCGGTGTTCGCCGACGTTTCCCGCTTTATGCCGGAGGCGGAGGTGCTGGACGTGTTCCGGCTGAAATACGACTACCACAACATCAAAACGCTGCTGAAAGCGCCGCAGGATGCGGAGCGTCTGCTGATCGACGCCGGGACCGTACCGGCAGAGACGATGCGGAAAAAGCACGCCGAAAACGGCGGCTGGGACTTTCTGCCCGCCGACATGGCCGCCGCGGCCGATGAGGCCCAGCGGGTGCTGGCCGAGACGGGCAGCGCCCGCAGCAGCGACTGCATCCTGGATCGGGCCTACTTCGCGCGGCTGGAAAAGCTGGCGGCGGACAGCCACATACCCTATTTGCAGGACTATGTCCGCGCCATGATCGACGCGGCGAACCTGCGCTCACTCATCCGCACCCAGCGGCTGGGGCTGGACGCCGGCTTCCTGCGGGAGGTGCTGTTCCCCGGCGGCAGCGTGACGCCGGAGGCGATCCGCGCCGGAAGCGGCAGCGGCGCTGCCGCGCTGTGGCGGGCACGGCCTCTCGCCCGGGCGGCGGAGCTGGGCGACGAGGCCGCCAAGGGCGGCAGCCTGACCGCCTTTGAAAAGGCCTGCGACGACGCGGTGCTCCGCGCCGCCGGCGCGGCACGCCGGGTACCCTTCGGCGTAGAGGTGGCGCTGGGCTATCTGGCGGCAAAGGAAGCGGAGTGGACGGCGGTGCGTACCGTGCTGTCCGGCCGGATGGCCGGTGTGCCGGCGGAGGCGCTCCGGGAAAGGCTGCGTGAGCAATATGTATAAGATCGCCGTTATTGGGGACCGGGACAGCGTGCTGGGCTTCCGTGCGCTGGGGCTGGACGTGTTCCCCACCGAGGATACCGACGCGGGGCGCAGAACGCTGCACCGCCTGGCGCAGGAGGACTACGCCGTCATCTATATCACCGAGCAGCTGGCGCAGCAGCTGACCGCCGAGATCGCCCGGTATAAAGACTCACCCCTGCCCGCCGTTATCCTCATCCCCGGCAAGACCGGTTCGCTGGGCATCGCCGGGGCCGCCCTGCACGACGCGGTGGAACGCGCCGTGGGCGCGGATATTTCCTGAAAGGAGCAAGAGAATGGGTAAGATCATCAAAGTCTCCGGCCCGCTGGTGGTGGCGGACGGCATGGCGGACGCCAACATGGCGGACGTGGTGCGCGTAGGTCCCCAGCAGCTGATCGGAGAGATCCTGAATATGACCGGCGACCGGGCCTCCATACAGGTGTATGAGGAGACGTCCGGTCTTGGTCCCGGCGCTGATGTGGTCACCACCGGCGCACCCCTGAGCGTGGAGCTGGGCCCCGGCATGATCGAGGGCATCTATGACGGCATCCAGCGTCCGCTGGAGGAGATCGTCCGCCGGGTGGGCAGCAACATCACCCGCGGCATTCAGGTGCCGCCGCTGGACCGCGACAGGCTGTGGGACTTTACCCCCACCGCCGCTGTGGGCGACACCGTGGCTGTGGGCGACATTCTGGGCACCGTGCCGGAGACGGAGTCCGTGCTGCACAAGATCATGGTGCCCAAGGGCGCCGAGGGCACGGTGGCGTGGCTGGCCGAGGCCGGACAGTACAACATCACCCAGCCCATCGCCCGGGTGAAGTTGGCCAACGGTGAGGTGCGTGAGCTGACCATGGTGCAGAAGTGGCCCGTCCGCGTGGGCCGCCCCTATAAAAAGAAATTCCCGCCGGTAAAGCCTTTGCAGTCCGGCCAGCGGGTCATCGACACCATGTTCCCCATCGCCAAGGGCGGCACCGCCGCCGTACCCGGTCCCTTCGGCTCCGGCAAGACGGTGGTGCAGCATCAGCTGGCCAAGTGGTCGGACGTGGACATCGTGGTCTACATCGGCTGCGGCGAGCGTGGCAACGAGATGACCGACGTGCTGCGGGAATTCCCGGAGCTGAAGGACCCCCGCACCGGCGAAAGCCTGATGAAGCGTACAGTGCTGATCGCCAACACCTCCGATATGCCTGTGGCCGCCCGTGAGGCATCGGTCTACACCGGCATCACCATCGCGGAGTATTTCCGCGACATGGGCTACGATGTGGCCGTCATCGCCGACTCTACCTCCCGCTGGGCCGAGGCCCTGCGCGAGATGTCCGGCCGGTTGGAGGAGATGCCCGGCGAGGAGGGATATCCCGCCTATCTGGCCTCCCGTCTGGCGCAGTTCTATGAGCGCGCCGGCGTGGTGCAGTGCCTGGCCAGTGACGAGCGCACCGGCTCCCTGACCGCCGTGGGCGCCGTGTCGCCTCCCGGCGGCGACCTGAGTGAACCGGTGGCACAGGGCACCATGCGTATCGTCAAGGTGTTCTGGTCCCTGGATGCCTCGCTGGCCTCCCGCCGCCACTTCCCGGCCATCAACTGGCTCAACTCTTACTCCCTGTATCTGGACGCGGTGACGCCCTGGTTCAACGAGAACATGGGCGAGGACTTCATCCGGAACCGCAACCGCGCCATGCACCTTTTGCAGGAGGAGAACGAGCTGAACGAGATCGTCCAGCTGGTGGGCAAGGATTCCCTGTCCGCCAACGACCAGCTGACGTTGGAGATCGCCCGGATGGTGCGGGAGGACTTCCTGCAGCAGAATGCCTTTATGGACGTGGACTCCTACTCCAGCTTTGACCGGCAGATGCAGCTGCTGGGGCTGATCCTGCACTACGAGTCCCTGTGCCGCGGCGCTGTGGACAAGGCCGTGGCCCCATCCGCGCTGTACGCCATCCCCGCCCGGGAGAAGCTGGGCTGGGCCAAGTACGCCGCCGCAGAGGAATACGCCGCCAACTACGCCGCCGTCCGCGCTGATATGGAGCGCGAGATCGCCGAGCTGATCCGAAAGGCTGGTGAAGAGGAATGATGAAGGAATACCGTACCATCCACGAGGTGTCTGGTCCCCTGATGGTGGTGGACCACGTGGAGGGCGTCACCTATGACGAGCTGGCGGAGATCCAGCTGCACAGCGGCGAGGTCCGCCGCTGCAAGGTGCTGGAGGTCAACGGCGACCGCGCCGTGGTCCAGCTGTTCGACTCCTCCGCCGGCATCAACCTGCGGGATGCCACCATCCGCTTCCTGGGCCACCCCTTGCAGCTGGGCGTATCCGCCGATATGCTGGGGCGCGTGTTCAACGGCATGGGCGAACCCATCGACGGCGGCCCCGCCCTGCTGGCGGAGGAATACCGGGACATCAACGGCCTGCCCATGAACCCGGCGGCCCGTGACTATCCCAACGAGTTCATTCAGACCGGCATCAGCACCATCGACGGGCTGAATACCCTGGTCCGCGGCCAGAAGCTGCCCATCTTCTCCTGCTCCGGCCTGCCCCACGCCAATCTGGCGGCGCAGATCGCCCGGCAGGCCAAGGTGCTGGACGAAGGCTCCAACTTCGCCGTGGTGTTCGCCGCTATCGGCATCACCTTTGAGGAGTCCGAGTTCTTTGTGCGGGAGTTCCAGCGCACCGGCGCCATCGAGCGCACGGTGCTGTTCACCAACCTGGCCAACGACCCCGCCGTGGAGCGTATCGCCACGCCCCGTATGGCGCTGACCGCCGCGGAGTATCTGGCGTTTGAGAAGGATATGCACGTCCTCGTCATCCTCACGGATATCACCAACTACGCCGAGGCGCTGCGCGAAGTCTCCGCCGCCAAGAAGGAGGTCCCCGGACGCCGGGGCTATCCCGGCTATCTGTACACCGACCTGGCCAGTATGTACGAGCGCGCCGGCCGCAAGCTGGGGTGCAAGGGCTCCATCACCATGATCCCCATCCTGACCATGCCGGAGGACGACAAGACCCACCCCATCCCCGACCTGACCGGCTACATCACCGAGGGGCAGATCATTCTGAGCCGCGACCTGTACCGCAAGAACATCCTGCCGCCGGTGGACGTGCTGCCCTCTCTGTCCCGTCTGAAGGACAAGGGCGTGGGCGCCGGCAAGACCCGGGAGGATCACGCGCCCACCATGAACCAGCTGTTCGCCGCCTACGCCAGCGGTAAGGAGGCCAAGGAGCTGATGACCATTCTGGGCGAAGCCGCCCTGAGCCCAACGGACCTGCTGTACGCCAAGTTCGCCGACGAGTTCGAGAAGCGCTACGTCTCGCAGGGGTTCGACGAGAACCGCACCATAGAGCAAACACTGGACCTGGGCTGGGAGCTGCTGCGTATGCTGCCCCGCAGTGAACTGAAGCGCATCAAGCCGGAGATGCTGAACAAGTATCTGCCGGTGAAGGAGTGAGCGCCATGGCGGGAAAGACTGTCAATCCCACCCGGATGGAGCTGACCCGGCTGAAGGGCCGGCTGAAGACCGCACGCCGGGGCCACAAGCTGCTGAAGGACAAGCGGGACGAGCTGATGAAGCAGTTTATGGACGTGGTGCGGCGCAACCGCGCGCTCCGCGCCAAGGTGGAGCAGGGGTTGAAGGAGGCCAACGCCGCCTTCACCGTGGCCGCCGCCCTGATGGGACCGGAGGTGCTGGAGGAGGCCCTGTCCTGCCCGCGGCGCAGCGTGTCGCTGGAGGTATCCACTCGGAATGTTATGAGCGTCAACGTGCCGGTGTTCACCTTCCAGACCGACAGCGGCGACGACGCGCTGCTGCCCTACGGCTTCGCCCAGACCAGCGGCGAGCTGGACGCGGCGCTGGAGAAGATGCAGGCGGTATTCGCCGATATGCTGGAGCTGGCGCAGGTGGAAAAGACCATGCAGCTGCTGGCCCAGGACATCGAAAAGACCCGCCGGCGGGTCAACGCGCTGGAGTATGTGATGATCCCGGAGACGGAGCAGAACATCCGCTATATCACCATGAAGCTGGACGAGAACGAGCGCGGCAACACCACACGGCTGATGAAGGTCAAGGAGATGGTGCTGCAGGACGCGCACCACTACCAGCTGTAATGCGCACAAAAAAGCACCGCCGAGGGCGGTGCTTTTTGCTTGCCATGCCGTACTCCGTGTGCTATGATGGTAAAAACACGAAAAAGGGAGAGAATATCATGCGAAAGAGATGTATTGCGCTGGTGCTGTGTCTGCTGGCGCTGGCGGCGCTGGCTGGGTGCGGCGAGAGCAGCGCCAAAACAGTGACCTCCAACGGTGTGGAATGTTACCGCGTGGACGGCGTGTGCTATCCGGCGGTATTCGGCGAACCGCAGCTGACCGGGGAGGAGATCACGGCGCTGTTGGACGGCGGGGACACCGCGGAGATGGCGGTGACTGTGAGCACCGTGCCGGACGCGCTGCGGCTGCTGAAGGCACGGCAGCAGGACAGCGAGGATATCGACAGTCAGGACGCGGAGACCACGCTGCTGCGCGGCAGCAGCCAGCCCCGCGGCTGGGTGGATGCGCTGCTGTATCTGCTGGCAGGGGACTATGAGGAAAGCGGGCGCATCGATCTGTATTCCAGCAGCAATTATAGCGCCTATGCCGCCATAGCGCAGGACGGACTGTATTATGCATTTGACCCGTTTGAGATACGCGGCGACTGCTGGCTCGTCCTCTCCGGCGAGAACTATGTGAACGCGGATGCACAGAAGCTGGCGGATATGCTGCGGACAGCGTGCGGCTTCAGTACGTCTGCCTACACGGCAAACGCGTACCCCGTTCTGAGCAAAGAGGAGCAGGAACAGCGGAAGGCCTTTGAGCAGCGGGAGTACACTGACGAAGAGATACAGGCGCTTGCGGATGCGGGGATCTCCTTTGCGGAGGCCTGTGAAAAGATCTCCACGGTGGCCGACGCCGCGCAGTTTTTGGAAGCGCGGGGCTACAGCTTTGCTCCGGATGACGCCGGCATAGGGGCGGCGCTGCGGTATCAGCTGAACAGCGGTGCCTGCGTGGGTACGTCGGCGCTGTTCGGTGCGCTGCTGAACGGCGACTATGACGAGGTCGGTTACGTCTATGTATTCTGGCTGGAAAGCGAACACGTTTTCAATTACGTCAAGCAGGACGGCGTATATTATGCCTGTGACTTTATCTATGGACCGGTGACGCAAAGCGGCACGGACGCACGCCGGAGCAGCATCCGCTACAGCGGGGAAAGCCTATCCGGGCTGTTTGACGCATACGCACAGCAGGAGGGCAGCGACATCGGCAACGCAGTGGCCATCATGTACACCACGGCCTACTGCGGCGATCCCACCATGCCTACCGTTTGGCTGCGAGATTCGGCGGACGGACATCAGTCCACGATCTATCTCAGTAATGCGGAAAAAGACACCCAGCAGATATTGCTGCTGCGGGACGGATATACCTTCACCTTCTGAAAAATACGCCCGCCGGTGGTAATCCCGGCGGGCGTTCTCTTTTTGCTTATTGCTCGTTCCACTGTGCCAGGGCGCTGCGGGCGGCGGACTGCTCCGCCTCCTTCTTACTGCGGCCGGTGCCCTGGCCAAGCTCTCTGCCGTTCAGCGTCACCCGGAAGGTGAACTGCTTGGCGTGGTCGGGGCCAGAGGTCCCCGTCAGCTCATAGTGCAGCACCTGGCCGCTTCTGCGCTGGACCAGCTCCTGCAGCTCCGTCTTATAGTCCCGGCGGCGCTCCTCCACCACCTCCTCACGCTCCTTGTCCAGCAGGACGCGGTGGATGAGGTCGCTGGCGGCGTCTATCCCGCCGTCCAGATACACGGCGGCAAATACGGACTCGGTGGCGTCGGCCAGTATGGAGGGCCGGCAGCGGCCGCCGCCCTGCTCCTCGCCCTTGCCCAGCAGCAGATAATTGCCCAGGTCCAGGGACTGGGCCACCTCGTGCAGGCTCTCCTCACACACCAGGGCGGCACGGATGCGGGTCAGGTCGCCCTCCGGCAGCTCCGGGTGCTTTTTGAACAGGTGCTCGGCGGATACAAAGCCCAACACGGCATCGCCCAGGAATTCCAGACGCTCGTTGCTGCGTATGCCCTCGCTGCGGTGCTCGTTGGCGTAGGAGCTGTGGTACAGGGCGGCACGGAGCAGCTCCGGGTCGCGGAAGGTGTAGCCCAGCTTTTTTTCCAGTTCTTCCATAGGAACCTCCTGAAAAAATACGGCCCTGCCGGGCCGTATTTTCTGTCGTTATAGTCGGATCAGCCCAGCTTGCTGTTGAGATAGCGGACGCAGTCGCCGACGGTCTTGAGGCCGGCCAGGTCTTCTTCGTCGATCTCGCCGATGTCAAACTCCTCTTCCATCGCCATGACCAATTCCACCAGATCCACAGAATCGGCACCCAGGTCGTCCACGAAAGAGCTGTCCATGCTGATCTCGTCGGCATCGATAGCGAACTGCTCGGCGATCAGATCCTGCATCGTCTTGAAGATCTCTTCCATAGTCAAGGGTATTCCTCCTTCTTTGCTTGTTATCTCCGAAAATAATACGGCAATCGTGTGACAGTGTCAATACCTTTTGGTAAATTTATACGGTGGGAAGCTGCATTTTGTCTATGTGCGCCGCGATGGCCCCGGTAATACCGCTTTCGGCCACCTGAATGGCCTGCCCCACCGCGTTCTCGATGGCCTCGGCGTTGGAGCCGCCGTGGGCCTTGATGACCGGCCTGGAGATGCCGATGAAGGCCGTGCCGCCCACCTTGTTGGGGTCCAGCCGCGCTTTAAAGGCGTTCAGCCCCGGCATGACCAGCAGGGCGGCAAGCTTCGTCAGCAGGGTCTTTTTTGAACATTCCCTTCAGGGCGCTGCCTGCGAAGGAGCCCACGCCCTCGATGGACTTGAGCATCACGTTGCCGGAGAAGCCGTCGGTAACGATCACGTCACAGCCGCCCTTGATGGCGTCCTTGGCCTCGATATTGCCGATGAAGTGCAGATCGCCCCGGGCGTCCGCCGCGCGCAGCAGGGCCAGGGTCTGCTTTTGCAGGTCGGTGCCCTTGCTGTCCTCCGCGCCGATATTCAGCAGGCCCACGCGGGGCGTCGCCACCCCCAGCACCCGCTGGGCATAGAAATTGCCCAGATAGGCAAACTGGAGCAGATACTCCGGGGTACACTCGGCGTTGGCGCCGCAGTCGATAAGCACAGCGCTGCCGGTGGTGGTGGGGATGACCGGCGCCATAGCCGCACGGCGGATGCCGTGGATACGCTTGGTGATCAGCGTCGCACCGGTCAGCAGCGCACCGGTGGAGCCGGCGGACACCACGGCGTCGCCCTCTCCATCGCGCAGCATAGTCAATGCCGCGCCCATGGAGGTATCCTTCTTCCGGCGGAACACGGTGGCGGGATCATCACACATCTCCACCGTCTCCGTGGTGGGGCGGATGGTCACACCCTGCGGCAGCGTTGCCGCGCCGCACTGGGCGGCCGCGGCCCGGATGGCCGCCTCGTCGCCGGTGAGGACGATGTCACAGCCAAAGCGGCTGTGGGCGCTGAGCGCGCCCTTGACGATCTCCAGCGGGGCGTTGTCGCCGCCCATGGCGTCGATGATGATCTTCACAGAGAGAGCACCTCCTCTTTCATGGTATCCAGAATGGCCAGCGACCGCCGGCTCAGCTCGGCATTTTTGTTGCGTTTGCCCTTGACCCGGTGGTCCAGCGGCGGGATAATGCCGAAGTTCACGTTCATGGGCTGAAAGTCCGCCACGCTCTCGTTGCTGACATACAGGCCCAAGGCGCCGATGGCCGTCTCACGGGGAAGGTCGAGGGGCGCCTGTCCTTTCAGCCGCCGTGCCAACTCTATACCCGCCAAAAAACCGCTGGCACAGGACTCCACATAGCCCTCCACGCCGGTCATCTGACCGGCGAAGGCGATACGGGGGTCGCTTTTCAGCCGGTAGTACCGGTCCAGCAGCCGGGGCGAGTCCAGATAGGTGTTGCGGTGCATCACGCCGTAGCGCACGTACTGGGCCTCCCGCAGGGCGGGGATCATGGAGAACACCCGCTTCTGCTCCCCGAACTTCAGGTGGGTCTGGAAGCCCACCAGATTGTAGATGGTGCCATCGGCGTTGTCCCGCCGCAGCTGCACCACGGCGTAGGGCTCACGGCCGGTCTTGGGGTCCACCAGGCCCCGGGGCTTCAGAGGGCCGTAGCGCAGGGTGTCCTCGCCCCGGCGGGCCATGACCTCCACCGGCATACAGCCCTCGAACACGCCGCTGTCCTCAAAGCCGTGGACCTCGGCCTCCTCCGCCTTCACCAGCTCCGCCCAGAAGGCCTGATATTCCTCTTTGGTCATGGGGCAGTTGATGTAGTCCGGGGTGCCCTTATCGTAGCGGGAGGCGAAATACGCACTGTCCATGTCCACGCTGTCGAAGGTCACCAGCGGGGCCGCCGCGTCAAAGAAGTTCAGCGTATGGCCGCCGCCCAGCTTTTCCGCAATGGCATCCGCCAGCGCGTCAGAGGTCAGCGGGCCGCTGGCGATGACCACATTCCCCTCCGGTATAGCGGCCACCTCGCCGGGGACCATGGTGATATTGGGGTGGCCCAGCACGGACTCGGTGACCATGCGGGCAAAGCCCTCCCGGTCCACCGCCAGCGCACCGCCGGCGGGCACCGCCGTGGCGTCCGCGCAGCGGAGGATCAGACTGTCCAGCCGCCGCAGCTCCTCCTTCAGCAGGCCCACGGCGTTCTCCAGCCCCGCGCCCCGCAGGGAATTGGAGCAGCACAGCTCCGCAAAATAGCCGGTCACATGGGCGGGGGTCTTCTTCTCCGGCTTCATCTCCCGCAGCACCACGGGAATGCCCCGCTGGGCCAGCTGCCAGGCACATTCGGACCCGGCCAGGCCCGCGCCGATCACAGTTACGCTTTCCATTTATTCTTCCGCTTTCTTGGTCGTAGTCTTTTTTGTGGTCGTCTTCTTGGCCGCGGCAGGCTTCTTGGCCGCTGTAGTCTTCTTGGCAGCAGCCGGCTTCTTGGCAGCCGTGGTCTTTTTCGCAGCGGACTTTTTCGTCTCGGGCTGCGCCGCAGGCTTTTCCTCCGCGGCCGGCGCACTGTCCTCGGCAGACGCCGCGGCGTCATCGGTCTTGCGGCGGCGATAGCCGCGCTTGTCCTCCGGCAGGAAGTTCGGGCACTCGGGATTGGCGCAGAAGGGCTTGTTGAAGCCCTTACCGGCCTTCTTGAACATGGTCTTGCCGCACACAGGGCAGTCGTCCTTTACCGGCACATCCCAGGTCATGAAGTCGCAGGCGGGGAACTTGTCGCAGCCGTAGTAGGTGTAGCCGTTGCGGCTGGTCTTTTTCAGGATGCGTCCGCCGCACTTGGGGCAGCGGCCGGGCATTTCCACCACCAGAGGCTTGGTGAACTTACACTCCGGGTAGCCGGGGCAGGCCAGGAACCGGCCGAACCGACCGGACTTGACCACCATGTTGCGCCCGCACAGGTCGCACTTCTCCTCCGTCACCTCGTCAGGGACCTTCAGGTACACGCCCTCCATGTCCTTCTCGACCTTTTCCAGGTTCTCATGGAACGGCACGTAGAACTGGCGGATCAGGTCCTTCCACTTGACCTGGCCGGCCTCCACATCGTCCAGCTTCTGCTCCATACGGGCGGTGAACTTTACATCCACGATGTCCGGGAACCGCTGGCACATCAGGTCGTTGACCACGCCGCCCAACGGTGTCAGGCGCAGGTACTTGCCCTCCTTGATGACGTACTCGCGGTCCAGAATAGTGGACACGGTGGGCGCGTAGGTGGAGGGGCGGCCGATGCCGTTCTCCTCCATGGTGCGGATAAGGGTGGCATCGGTATAGCGGGCCGGGGGCTGGGTGAAATGCTGCAGGGGCGCAAAGCCCACCGCCGTCACCTGCTCGCCCTCCTCCAGCGGCGGCAGGGGAGAGTCCTTCTCCTCCTTGTCGTCGTCCCGGCTCTCCTCATATACGGCGGTATAGCCGGCGAATTTCAGGTTGCTGGCAGAGCACCGCAGGGCATGGGCACCGGCGGCGATCTCCACGGAGATGCTGTCATACACGGCGTTGGCCATCTGGCTGGCCAGGAAGCGGCTCCAGATCAGTCGGTAGAGGCGGTACTGCTCCGGCGTCAGGTCGCCCTTCACCTGCTCCGGCGTCAGCGCCGGGTCGGAGGGACGGATGGCCTCGTGGGCATCCTGGGCCCCGGCCTTGGTCTTGTACTTCCGGGGCACGTCGGGGCAATAGGCCGCGCCGTAGCGGGACTGTATCAGCTCGCGGGCCTGGGCCTGGGCCTCGTCGGAGATACGCAGCGAGTCGGTACGCATATAGGTGATCAGACCCACGGTGCCCTCGCCGGTGATGTCCACGCCCTCATACAGCTGCTGGGCAATGGCCATGGTCCGACGGGGCGTCATATTCAGCTTGCGGGAGGCCTCCTGCTGTAAGCTGGAGGTGGTAAAGGGCGGCGTGGGGCTGCGCTGCTTGTCGGTACGCTTCACGGTCTTGACCGCGAAGGCCTCTTTTTTCAGCTCCTCCACGATGCGCTGGGTATCCGCCTCGTCCTTAGGCTCGTATTTCTTGCCGTCCACACCGTAGTAGTGGGCGGTAAAGGACGCGGCGGCGTGGTTTTGCAGGTGTACGTCCAACGTCCAGTACTCCTGGGGCACGAAGGCCGCGATCTCCTGCTCACGCTGGGCCACCAGCCGGATCGCCACCGACTGCACACGGCCGGCGGACAGGCCGCGGCGGATCTTCTTCCACAGCAGGGGGGAGAGCTGATAGCCCACGATGCGGTCCAGCACACGCCGGGCCTGCTGGGCGTCCACCAGGTCCTGGTCGATGGCGCGGGGGTGCTGGATGGACTCCTGCACCACCTTCTTGGTGATCTCGTTGAACGTCACGCGCCGGGCCTTGTCATCCGGCAGGTCCAGCAGGTGCTGCAGATGCCAGCTGATGGCCTCGCCCTCGCGGTCCGGGTCGGTGGCCAGGTACACGGTCTTGCTCTTGTCCGCCGTGGTCTTCAGATCCTTGATGATATCCTCTTTGCCCTTGATGGGCCGGTAGTTGGGGGTAAAGTCACCCTCCACGTCCACGCCCAGGGTGCTCTTAGGCAGGTCACGCAGGTGACCCATGCTGGCCTTGACCACATAGTCCGGCCCCAGATATTTGCCAATGGTCTTGGCCTTGGCCGGGGACTCCACGATGACCAGGTTCTTCTTTGCTGCCATATTGTTACTTACTCCTTTTTGAGTTCCACCGTCCGCAGGAAGCTCCGCGCTCCCTGACGGCAAACGTAGCCGTCGATCTCCAGCACCGTCAGCGCCGACAGCACACGGCGCACCGGCAGCTCGGCCAGCAGTGCCGCGTCATCGGTAAGGGTGGGTATATCCGCTTGCAGAACGGACAGCACCGCGATCTGATCGTCGGTGAGTCCGGCGGTGTCCTGTGAAATATCCAGCACCGGCAGTACCGGCGTGGTGGGCGCGGGCGTCTCCTGCACCGGAACGGCAGGCGTGTCGCTCTCCGGCTCCGCGCCCTTGGGCAGAGGCGGGATCGTGGCCCGCAGAGGCCGCAGCTTATGGGGGAAGCGGCTCTCATAAAAGCTCAGCACGTCCCAGGCCTCGCACACCAGGCCCGCGCCCTCGCGTATCAGGGCGTTGCAGCCCCGGCTCTTGGGCGCGTCGAAGGGTCCCGGCACGGCAAAGACCTCGCGGCCCTGCTCCAGTGCCGTGGCGGCGGTGATGAGCGCGCCGCTTTTCTCCGGGGCCTCCACCACCACGGTGGCGAGGCTCAGCGCGCTGAGCAATCGGTTCCGCACCGGGAAGTGGTCGCCCCTGGGCTCCGTCCCGGGCGGGTACTCCGACAGGATGACGCCGGTGGCGGCGATGTCCTCATACAGCCGGCGGTTGGCCGCCGGATACACCACGTCCGCGCCGCCGCCCAGCACCGCGGCGGTAAAGCCGCCGGCGCGCAGGGCGCCCTTCAGCGCCTCGCCGTCGATGCCCTTGGCCATGCCGGACACCAGCAGCGCCCCCTGTCTGGCCAGCTCATAGCCCAGCTGTGACGCCGCGCGCACGCCGTAGGGCGTGCAGTCCCGGGTGCCCACCACCGTGACGGCCACCTCATCATCGAACAGGGGAAGGCTGCCCTTGCCATACAGCAGCAGGGGCGGGTCGTAGATGTTCCGCAGCCGCGCGGGGTATCCCGCGTCGTCCATGGTCAGCAGGAACTGGCCGTCTCTGGCGCAGTCCTCCAGCACCTTCTCCGCCCGGTCCAGCGATTTGTCCGCCAACAGGGCGGCCTGTAGTTTCGTAATGCCCTCTGCCAGCAGCAGCTCGCCCTCCGGGGCAAAATAGATCTCCTCCGGCGAGCCGAAATGCGCCAGCAGCTGCAATTTCGCCCGTTCCCCCAGACCCGGCAGTGTGGTCAGCCACACCCAATACTTCAAAGCCGCCATCTCAATTCCCCTCCTCCGCGCGATAGGCCTCCCACAGCAGCACCGCCGCCGCGGCCGCGGCGTTCAGCGACTCGCAGTGGGACGACATGGGGATACGCAGCGTCTCGCGGCACAGCGCCAGCACCTCCGCGCTGACGCCCCGGCCTTCGCTGCCAATGACCAGCGCGCAGCGGCGCAGATCCCGCTGCCGCACGTCTACCGTGTCGTGACGCAGGGCTGTGCCGTACAGCGGCAGCCCCGCTTCTGCCAACAAGCCCGGCAGGGCCTCCAGCCCCACCGCGTACAGCGGCAGGCGGAACACCGCGCCCATGGCGGCGCGCAGCGTCTTTGGCCCATAGGGATCGGCGCAGCCCGGCAGCAGCAGCGCACCGGTGCAGCCGAAGGCGTCCGCCGTCCGCAGCACCGCCCCCACGTTGCCCGGGTCCTGCACACCGTCCAGCACCACATAGCGGCCCGGTGACAGGCGCGCAGGCGCCGCCATATCCGGCAGGGCACACAGGGCCAGCATCCCCTGGGGCGTGGGCATGGGCGAAATGGACGCCATCACGTCCGCCGGCACCGTCACCCGCCGCACATTCTCCGGCAGTCCCTCCGGGAAGGCCACACCATCCGCGGCGATGACACACTGCACGGACACGCCGTGCTGCACCGCCTCGCCCACCAGCTTGGGGCTATCGCACAAAAACACCCCGGCCTTCCGCCGGAGCGCCGCCGTATCCAGCCTGCGGACCTGTTCCAGCAGCGGATTGCGCCGGCTGGTAATGCGCTCTGTCATAACGGTGCCCCTCCCCTCTCAGAATATTCTTTATAATATAGGTATCCTCTGCGAATGTCAACAAAAAATAAGGGAACGCGGTACGGCGTTCCCTTATTGCGTACTCAAACCGCGTGTCCCTGCGCCCGGATGATCTCCGCCACCTGTGCCACACACTCCCGGCAGATAGCATCCTCCGGCGCCTCCACCATTACGCGGAGCACCGGCTCTGTACCGGATTCACGCACCAGAATACGGCCCGTATCGCCCAGACGGCGGGCCACGTCGTCCACAGCCTTCTGCACGGCCGGGTCCTGACGGGCGGCAGCCTTGTCGTGCACCCGCACATTCTCCAGCACCTGGGGATAGATGGTCAGTCCCTCGGTGAGCTTGCTCATGGGCTGCTTGCGCTCCAGCATGACTTCCATCAGCTTCAGGCTGGTCAAAATGCCGTCGCCGGTGGAGGCGTACTTGGAGAAGATGATATGCCCCGACTGCTCGCCGCCCAGGGCGCAGCCGTTTTTGCTCATATACTCGTATACGTACTTGTCGCCCACAGCGGTTTTGGCATAGCGGATCCCCAGCCGGTCAAAGGCCCGGTACAGTCCGAAGTTGGACATGACCGTGGTCACCACCGTGTTGTGGGGCAGCTCGCCCAGTTCCTTCATATGGCGGCCGCAGATATACAGGATATGGTCACCGGTGATGATCTGGCCCTTTTCGTCCACCGCCAGACACCGATCCGCGTCGCCGTCGTAGGCAAAGCCCACGTCCAGGCCTTTCTCCACCACGAAGCGCTGCAGGGCCTCGATATGAGTGGAGCCCACGCCGTTGTTGATATTGAAGCCGTCTGGCTCATCGCCCATGACGTAGGTCGTGGCACCCAGTGCGTCAAAAACGCTTCTGGCGATCATCCAGGCGCTGCCATTGGCACAGTCCAGCCCCACCTTTTTCCCCTTGAAGGAGAACATCCCCAAGGAGATGAGGTAGCCCACGTAGCGGTTGCGCCCCGCGGACCAATCCACCGTGCGGCCGATATGGTCCCGCTGCGCCAGGGGCAGCGTCTCCCAGGTCTGGCCGAACACGCTGAGCTTCCCGTCCAGATAGTCCTCGATCAGGGCGATGGTGTCCTCGTCCATTTTCTCGCCGGACCGCCCGATCAGCTTGATGCCGTTGTCATAGAACGGATTGTGGCTGGCGGAGATCATAATGCCGCAGTCGAAGCCCTCCGTCCGCGCCACATAGGACACAGAGGGCGTGGTGGTCACGTGCAGCAGATAGGCGTCCGCGCCGGAGGCCACCAGCCCGGAGGCCAGGGCGTACTCGAACATATAGCTGCTGCGGCGGGTGTCCTTACCGATGACCACCTTTGCCGGCTCGCTGTCACCGCCGCGGCGCTTGCATTCACCGCAGTACCAGCCCAAAAAGCGGCCCACCTGATAGGCGTGGTCCGCCGTCAGGGTCACATTGGCCTCGCCCCGGAAGCCGTCCGTGCCGAAATACTTGCCCATTTTTCTTCCTCCCCTGTCAGCGCTGGGCGGCAATGTCGCCGCTGCGCTTGTAGATGCTCGCCGCCGGCACGGTGCCCCGCACCGAGGACAGCGGATATACCCGGCTGCCCCGTCCGATGACGCTGCCGGGGTTCAGCACACTGTTGCAGCCCACCTCCACGCCGTCGCCCAACATGGCGCCCACCTTCTTGCGTCCGGTGTCGATGCGCTCCGCGCCGTCCGTGACCACCACATGGGTCTTATCGGACTTCACGTTGGAGGTGATGGAGCCGGCGCCCATGTGGGATTTGTAGCCCAGGATGGAATCGCCTACATAGTTATAGTGGGGGGTCTGCACGCCGTCAAAGAGGATGACATTTTTCAGCTCCACGGAGTTGCCCACCACGCAGCCGGCACCCACCAGGGCGCTGCCCCGGATGAAGGCGCAGTGGCGCACCTCCGTCTCCGGCCCGATGATGCACGGCCCGGTGATGGACGCCGTGGGCGCGACGTGCGCCGTCCGGTGCACCCACACCTCCGGGCCAAAGGGCAGATATTCGCTGTCCAGCTGTGCGCCCAGCGCACGAATGCAGTCCGCCAGGTCGGAGAGCGCCTCCCAGGGATAGGTAAAGCGGGCCAGGTAGTCCCCCGCCAGTGTATGTGTCAGATCATAAAGGTCGTTGATGGTGTACATAGTCTCCTCCTTCGCGCCTGTGCTACTGTACGCACCGCGCCGGGATGTTATGTGCTAAGTATACTATCCGGTGTGGCATTTGGCAAGTGGGGGACAGAAAAAACACCCCCGCGCCGCTTTGGCGCAGGGGCGTTCTCAGCCATTTCAGTTGTCCAGCGGCTTCATTGTCGGGAACAGGATCACGTCGCGGATGGAGTCGGTGCCGCAGAGCATCATGGCGCAGCGGTCGATGCCGAAGCCCAGGCCGCCGGTGGGCGGCATACCGTACTCCAGCGCCATGACGAAGTCCTCGTCCATCATGTCGGCCTCCTCGTCGCCGTTGGCGCGCTTGGCGGCCTGCGCCTTGAAGCGCTCGTACTGGTCGATGGGGTCGTTCAGCTCGGAGAAGGCGTTGCCCATCTCGCAGCCGCAGATGAACATCTCGTAGCGCTCTGTCAGCTCGGGCTGAGTGGGGCTGCGCTTGGCCAGCGGGCTGACCTCCACGGGGTACATGGTGATAAAGGTAGGCTGGATCAGCGTCTCCTCCACCTTCTGGTCAAAGGTCTCATACAGGGCGTTGCCCCAGGTATGGGCCACGCCGTCCATGTCCACGCCCACGCTCTTGGCCAGCTCCACGCCCTTGTCGGCATCGCCGATGCAGGCCATGAAGTCCGCGCCGGTGACGTTCTTCACCGCGTCGGCCATGGTAACGCGCTGCCAAGAGGGGGTCAGGTCGATGTCGTGACCCAGCCACTGCACATGGTAGGTACCCAGGATCTCCTTGGCGGCACCGGTGAGGATGCCCTCCAGGATATCCATCATGCCGTCCAGGTTCGTGTACGCCTGGTACAGCTCACAGGTAGTGAACTCGGGGTTGTGCTTGGTGTCCATGCCCTCGTTGCGGAAGATACGGCCCACCTCGTACACACGCTCCAGGCCGCCCACGATCAGCCGCTTCAGGTGCAGCTCGGTGGCGATACGCATATACATATCGATATCCTGCGCGTTGTGGTGGGTGATAAAGGGCCGGGCGTTGGCGCCGCCGGCGATGGGGCTGAGGACGGGCGTCTCCACCTCCATAAAGCCCAGACCGTCCAGATAGCGGCGCAGGAACGCCACGAACTGGCTGCGGATCTCGAAATTTCGCTTGCTCTCCGGGTTCATGATCAGATCCACATACCGCTGGCGGTAGCGGATCTCCTTGTCGGTCAGGCCGTGGAACTTCTCCGGCAGGGGCCGCAGGGACTTGCTCAGCAGCGTGATGTCGTGTGCACGGACGGACATCTCGCCCCGCTGGGTGCGGAACACCTCGCCCTTGACGCCCACGATGTCGCCAATATCGTACTTCTTAAAGTGGTTATAGTTGTCCTCGTCCATCTCGTCCTTACGGGCGTAGATCTGGATACGGCCGGTCTTGTCCTGCAGGTCGCAGAAAGACACCTTGCCCATACCGCGCTTGCTCATCAGGCGGCCTGCCACGGACACAGCCTGCCCCTCCATGGCGTCAAAGTTATCCTTGATATCCTGTGTGTGGTGGGTCACATCAAACCTGGTGATGGTAAATGGATCGCGTCCCTCATCCTGCAGCACCTTCAGCTTGTCGCGGCGGATGCGCAGCAGCTCGCCCATGTCCTGGGCCTGGGGCTGTTCGTTCACGTTGCGGTTGGTCTCGTCTGCCATAATGCAGCCTCCTTCGTCTATCCGTACCGCCGTTGCCGGCGGTGCTTATCTTTCAATACTGTCGATACGGTAGTGGATCACGCCCTTGGGCGCCTCCACGGTCACTTCATCGCCCGCCTTGCGGCCCATCAGCGCCTTGCCAAAGGGTGAGTCCTCGCTGATGGCGCGGCTCATCACGTCGGCCTCCTGAGAGCCGACGATCTTATAGGCGGGCAGCTGCTTTCGCATATCCAGATTGGTAACGGTGACGGTACAGCCGATGGATATCTTGTCGGAGTCCATCTCGGACTCATCCACGATCACGGCGTGGAGCAGAATGTCCTCCAGCTCGGCAATGCGGGAGTAGAGCTTGCCCTGCTCGTTTTTGGCCTCGTCATACTCGCTGTTTTCGCTGAGGTCGCCAAAGCCGCGGGCCTCCTTGATCAGCTCCGCCACCTCGTCGGCACGGGTGGTCTTGCTGTAATCCAGTTCCTGTTTCAGCTCGTCATACCGAGCCTGGCTCATTTTGAATTCCTTTGCCATGCTGCACACTTCCCTTTCTATCCATAAGGATACCCTTTTAGGGCTATAAACAATATGTCACGTTGCATTATAGTGACTTTCCGTGCGTATGTCAAGCAAGTCTGTGATATGAATGTCGGATATCTGCCATTTTCCGGCCGCCGTCAGCACCGCGGCCAGAGGCTCCGTCACCGGCACCGCCAGCGCCGCCGCCCGGGGCGATGTCCATACCGGCGTCTGCCGCGCCCCGCAGTCCTCCGTCAGATATATCGCCGGGCCCTCCGTATCCTCCCGCACATCGCCGCACACCACCGTCAGCGCCGCCCGCCGACCCCCGTCTCCGGCGGCGATCCCCCAGCGGTACAGCAGCTCCGCCGCCAGCGCCGAAGGGTCCTCCATGTCCAGCCGCACATACCGCGCCCGCCGGGCCAGCACCGCCAGCGCCGCCCGGGCCGTCTCCTCTCCGCCGGGGCCGCAGCGCAGCACCGCGGCGGCGTTTTGCAGACCGCCGGGGCAGAGAATATCCAGCAGACTGCCCAGCAGGGCGCAGGCCACAGCGGCAGAACATGGGTATGATGCAGCGTCACCGGGGCCGCCAGCCGAAAGGAGGTAAACATCGGCGCAGATACACGGCCGGCGGTCCGCCGCATACTGACGCCCCGGCGCGGCCATGGCGGCGGCGCCTCCCTCCCCCCACACAGAAAGATAATGGAGATCCAGCCGCCCACCGTTATGCGGGAAAGCACTGTCTTTTCCCAGCGTCATGCGCCGCACGATCATGCGGTTTCCGCTTCTCCTCCCATCGCATATCCCAAAAAAAGCGCTGTTCCATTCTATGGCCCGGCGGCGGGAGAAAGACGGTATTTACCAGGCTTTGATGTAGCCCGCCAGATAGTTCAGCGGGTTATACCCCGGTACACGACTTGTTCAGCCGTTGACCACGGGTGGTGGTTCTCCCAGATCTCATAGTGGACGTGCGGGGCCGGTAGAGATGCCCGTGGAGCCGCACAGGCCGATCACGGTACCCTGCCACATCTGCCCTGTGACACCAGACGCCACGCTCAAATGGGCGTACAGGGTGGTCAGGCCGCCGCCGTGGTCAATGACCACATAGTTGCCGTAACCGCCCCAGCTGTACTGGTGAACCCACTACGGTGCCGGACTTCACGGCATAGATGCTGCCGGTAGGAGGACGCCGATGTCCACGCCCATGTGGGTGGTTGGCGCCGGGGGTGCTGCCACGCCCGCCGTAGGAGGTGATGAGCCGGCAGTCCGACGGGCGAGATGATCTTTTAGGAGGGCGTTTCGACGGGCCGCTAAACCGCCGCTGCCTCCACTGTTATCGCCGCCGTTGTTCCGGCGATCAGCTGCTCGGGCCTGGATCTGGGCGTCCAGCTCATCGGCTCCGCCTCCTGAGCGGCCAGATCGTTTCTGGCCGTCCGCCGTTTCGTTGTACAATGAGCTGGGTGGTCTGCCTCCAGCTGGCTGTCCAACTCGCCTGACGGCTCTCCAACTGGGAGCGCCTTGGCCTCCAGCGCCTGCCGGTCGGCCTGCATCTGCTGGCCGCAGCTGCCTGCAGGTCGTTGATGACGCTCTGGTCGTGCTCGGCCACTTCGTTGACGAACTCGATGCGGCTCAGCAGGTCGGCCATGCTGGTGGCCTTAAACAGCACCGACCAGATAGGAGGCTGCCCCCCCTCCTCCTCCTCCCGCACCTGACGGCAGAACAGGTCGTACTGAGCTCCTTCCTTCTGCTGGTTGTCCGGGCGAGCTCCGCCTCGGCGCGTCGATCTGCTGCTGGGCGTTGGAGATCTGCTGCGGAGCAGATGTCCGCCTGCTGATCCAGCAGGTTTTTCTGCTCCAGCGCATCGGCCTTGTTGGCCTTGGCATCGGCGATCTGCTTCTCCAGTTCTGCTGGTTTTCCTGCTCCTCCAGCTTCTTCTGGTCCTCCTCCGACTGTGCCTGCAGGTCTGCGATGGTCCAGCATCAGCCGTTCGGTCGGGCGCAGAGCGCGGACGTGAACGGCGATGCGGCACCACCCCATGAGCAGTGCCAGCAGGCCGCACCATTTTTTCTTTCTTCATGCAAGCGCTCCTTTCTTTACACCCGGAGGAACCGGCGTATGGCGGTCAGGCTGCCGCCCACACCCACCAGGATCCCTACCAGACCGAACACACCGGCCACCGGCCCCCAAATTTTCGGAAGGACACCACCCGCAGCAGCTGCAGGGTATCAGACCCAGAAATACCTTGGAAATGGCGTTATACAGCAGCCACTGCAGCCCAAAGCCGATCATAGCGCCAATTACGCCGATGAGCAGCCCCTCAAATACGAAGGGCCAGCGGATGAAGCCGTCGGTGGCGCCCACCATCTTCATGATGGCGATCTCATCCCGCCGGTCAAAGGTGGTGAGCTTGATGGTGTTGCTGATGATGAACACCGACACCAACAGCAGTATGGCGATCAGCGCGACAGAGATGACGCCGGCCACGTTGCGGACTGTGGTAAAGCCGTTGGCCACCGCCTCGTCAGCGCGGGCCTTGTCAATGCCGGGGATATTGTCCACTGCGGTCTTTGTCTCCATGATTCGGTTCGGATCCGTGACGTGTATCACAAACCGATGGCGGAACACCGTGGCGTCCAGGTCGCCGTACACACCGCCGTCATCGTACTTCTCCACGTAGGCGTCCCGGGCCTCCGTCCGTGAGACGAAGGTACAATCGGCCACGTTCTCCGTGCTCTCGATCTGTGTTTGCAGGGCCCGGGCCTCGCTCTCCTCCAGCGTCTCGTCCACGAAGGCCACGATGGCGTTCTCCTGCTGTAGGTCCGCCAGGTTTTCGTTGGCATTGTAGGCCACCAGCGTAATGTGCCCATGATCAGCAGGCACGCCACGGTAACGCCGATGGCGGCGAAGGACATGAACCCGTGGGAGAACATATTGCCCGCGCCTTCTTTGACGAAAAATTTAAAATCGTGCTTCATATCACACCTCGTAGCTGCCCAGGCCGTCGCCGATGACCTGCCCATCGTTCAGCAGGATGATCCGCTTGTTGAAGTGGTTGACCAGGCCCCTCTCGTGGGTCACCACGATCACTGTGGTCCCCAGGGCGTTGATGCGCTCCAGCAGCGTCATGATCTCCAGCGACCGGCCCGGATCCAGGTTGCCGGTGGGCTCGTCCGCCACGATGGTGCTGGGGTTATTCACCAGCGCCCGGGCAATGGCCACACGCTGCTGCTCACCGCCGGAAAGCTGGTCGGGATAGCTGTTCTCCTGCACATGTCCGCCAGCCCCACCAGCTCCAGCACATAGGGAATGCGGTTCTTCAGCTCCCGCGGAGACGCCCCCACCGCCCGCATGGCCAGCGCCAGGTTGTCCCGCACGGTCTTATTGCCGATCAGGCGGAAGTCCTGGAAGATCACGCCGATCGTCCGGCGCATATAGGGGATCTGTTTTTCAGCGATGCGGCTCATGGAAAAACCGTTGACCATCACGCTTCACCACAAGGATCACGTCCGCCTTGCGGATGGTGGGAGAGACGATGGGCTACCAGAAAGGAGGTGCGGTTCGTCAGCAGATGGTCAATGGCGTTCTGGATCAGCTGCTCCGTCTGAGTATCAATGGAAGAGGTCGCCTCATCCAGCACGAAGATGCGAGGGTCGGCCAGCACGGCACGGGCAAAGGAGATCAGCTGCTTCTCGCCGGTGGAGAGAGACGGTCGCCGCCCTCACCCACATCGCTGTCCCAGCCATTTTCCAGCTTGGACACCACCGTATCCGCCGACACGGCCCGTGCGGCGGCCTCCACCTCCTCATCGGTGGCGTCCAGGCGGCCGTAGCGGATGTTCTCCTTCCCCGGGCCGGAGAACAGGTGGGGCGTTTGCAGCACATAGCCGATGTTGGAGTGGAGCCACAGCTGGCTGCGCTGGCGGTAGTCCACGCCGTCAATGAGGATATGTCCCTCCGTAGGCTCGAAGAACCGGCAGGCCAGATTGATGAGGGTACTCTTGCCGGCCCCCGTTTCGCCTACGATGGCCACCGTGGTCCCCTGAGGGATGTGGAGGGAGAAGTGCTCCAGCACGTTCTCGCCGCCGTCGGGATAGCGGAAGGTCACATCCCGGAACTCGATCTCGCCCCGCAGCGGCTCCCAGTTCTCCCGCTTGGGGTGGAAGGCGTCGCCGTATTTCTCAATGACCTCCGGGGTGTCCTGAATTTGCGGCTGTTCGTCCATCAGGTCGGTTACCCGCTCGATGGAGGCTTGCAGAGATGAACTCCGCCAGATTGGCGGCGGTCATCTGGATGGGCTCAAAGATGCTGACGGCATAGGTGGTAAAGGCCGACAGAGTGGCCAGCTCCAGCGCCTGATTCAGCACCATATAGCCGCCCCGCAGCAGCACGATAGACACCGCCATGGTGCCGAAGAACAGCACCAGCGGGATAAACACCGCATTGAGCCGGGCTGCCCGGATGCCGGAGTCGTGCATCTGTCGGGTGAGACTGCGGAAGGCGTCGGCGGTCTGCTCCTCCGTCACCAGCGTCTTGGTGGTGCGTGCGCCGGTGATGCCCTCGTTGAAGGCGCCGGTGATGCGGGGTTCAGCTTACGCACCTTCCGGTTCCAGTGGAGGATGCGGTTCTGAAAATACCCTGTCAGAATGGCCATCACCGGAACGATGGCGATAACTGCCAGCGCCAGCCTCCAGTTCAGAGCCAGCATGGCCGCAAAGGTCCCCAGCACATAGAACACCGCCCACAGGATATCCGTGAAGTTCCATGCCAGCATGCTGGAGATGCGGTTGGTGTCGCTCATGACACGGGTCAGCAGATACCCACCGGGGTCACGTTATAAAAGGAGAAGGACAGGGTCTGCAAATGGTGGAACGAGACCCACGCATATCCTTGCCCAGATTCATCTCGATGTGCATGGAGTTCGAAAAAGATCACCACCGACAGGGCCTGCACCAGAATGACCGCCAGATACGCCAGCGCATAGGGCACCAGCCCCCCGTCAGGGTGTTCTTTTCGATAAAATTCTGGATGGCGTACTTCTGGAACAGGGGCAGCACCACGTCCACCAGAGCGCAGATGCCGTTGAACACCAGCATGGACACGAAGGCGCCCCGATAGGGCCGCAGGAACGGCCCCAGCCGCTTCCAGATCTTCCAGTCGAAGGATTGGGTATATTCCTTTTCGTCAATGGCTGCCATGCTCGCTCCCCCTTCCTCCAGCAGCGCCCGGTCGGCACTCTGCATCTGAATGTTGTAGATATCCCGGTAGATGCCGGGCTTTTCCACCAGCTGGGCATGGGTCCCCAGCTGCCACCCGGCCGCCGTCCAGCACCAGAATGCGGTCGGCCTGCATGAGGGTGGTGACCCGGTGGGAGATCAGCAGCACCGTGGCATTGCCGGTGGACCGGCGCAGGGCGGTGCGGATCTTCTCGTCCGTCTCGGCATCCACGGCGGACAGGGAGTCGTCGAAGATCATCACCGGGGCCTGCTGCATCAGCATCCGGGCGATGGCCACCCGCTGCTTCTGCCCACCGGACAGGGTCACGCCCCCGCTCCCCCACGATGGTGTCATACCCCGGGAAGGGAGGTCACCGATCATCCACGCAGGCGATGGCGCCGCACGGCGCATGGCATCCCTCCGGCGCATCGGGGCGCACGGCCCGGATGTTCTTCCAATGGTCTGGGAGAACAGGAAGGGGCTCCTGCAAAAACAAGACCGATGCCGCCGCAGGTCGCTGCGCCGGATATGCCGCAGGTCCACGCCGCCGATGGTGATGCGGCCGGAGCCCTCCGGCACGTCGTACAGCCGGTCCAGCAGATGCACCAGCGTGCTTTGCCGGAGCCGGTGCCGCCCAGCACGGCGAAGGTCTCCCTCCCGGATGGTGAAGGACACGTCCTCAGACCGGCTGCCCCTCGTAGCCGAAGGTCACATGGTCAAACACAATGTCCCCGCCGGGGAAGGGAACGTCATCGGGCTGATCCTGCCCTCCGGGGAAGCGGAGGATGTAGCCCACACGGTCCATGGATACCCCGGCCTTGCTCATATCCGACAGCACCCGGCCCAGAGAACGCACGGGCCACGCCAGGGACTCGTTGTAGCTGACGAAGGCCACGAAGGCGCCCAGAGTCATGGCTCCCGCCACGCTCGTGGATGCCCGCCAGAATGATGACCATCACCTGCAAGCACGTCAGCAGCGTCCCCGACGCCCAGTACACCGACAGGAGCTTTCCCAGATGGATCCACAGTCCGGCGTACCGCTCGCTCTTGGCCTGAAATTTGTCCTCCTCATACTTCTCCCGTCCGAAGGCCCGCACCACCCGCACGGCGGTGAGGTTCTCCTGAGCGCAGGTGGTCACCTGCCCTCGGCCTCGTCGGCGGTCTTGAACCGGGAGGAGATCTTCCGGTAGAACACCCCCGACGACAGGCCCACAATGGGGATGAAGGCCAGAGCGATCAGGGACAGCTTCACGTTCATGCGGAACATGATCCACAGATACAGGATGATGAGGAACACCGTTCGCACCACCTCCACCAGCTGGTTGCACACGAAGGTGCGGATCACGTCCACATCGGAGGTGCAGCGCTGGATGATGTCGCCGGTGGGGTGCTGCTTTGCCACGCAAAGGGCAGGTACTGGATGCGCCGGTACAGGTCATCCCGCAGCCCCTTGACGTAGGCCTGACCCACGGGACAGCTGGGCCCGCTGCCCGAAGCTGCACAGGCCCCGCAGCAGCGCCGTCACCATGACGGCCCCCCTGCCGCCCACCACAGCGCCGTGACAGGCTCCTGCCGCAGCGTCTCCAGCGGCAGCACCCGCAGCAGCAGCGCCGGGCAGCTTGGCCCTCGGATCCCAGAATGGAGTCCACCGTGATACGGATGATCTGGGGCGTCAGGGCGTTGAGCGCCATGGACAGGCACGCACACAGCAGCGCCGCCGCAAAATGTCCCCAGCAGGGGCGCAGATAGTGCCAGATGAGCCCGGCCTTCTCCCGCCCCGACAGCTTGAATGTCGATCGATTCTCTTCCATAAGCCTCCTTTCTCTCTCCCGGCGGCCCGCAGGCCGCCTGTCCAAACGCCGCCGGCGTCCGGCAGCGTACAAAAAATGCGCCCCCGGACGGGGACGCACACAGGGTACGGTCACATCGACCCCTTTATCGGGGCCGATCCGGCGGCGCACACTAATGATCCCCTTACTGGTCAGCTTGCTCTTCGTCATGGTGTACGCCTCCTTTCGCTTTATAGTGAGTACAGTATAACGCCGTATGAGTATCCTGTCAAGAAAGTTTTCTGCCCCGGCGGTGGAGGGCCGTCCCACCCTCTGCATTTTTGGAAAAATAGGTATGATATAAGAGAAAGATTGTCCTCTGCCATGGCGGAGGAGAAAAGAAGGGTTGTTTTTATGACAAAATCGACATTGTATCGGGTTTTCTGGCGCCGGTAAGACCACGCTCATTAAAAAGATGCTGTCGGAGGCCTATCAGGGTGAGAAGCTGGTACTCATTGAAAATGAATTCGGGGAGATCAGCATTGATGGCGGTTTTTTGAAGGATGCCGGGGTGCAGATCAGCGAGATGTCCTCCGGGTGCATCTGCTGCTCTCTGGTGGGCGACTTTGGCCAAGGCCCTGCGCCAGGTCCATGAGCAGTTCGCCCGACCGTATCCTCATCGAGCCGTCGGGCGTGGGGAAGCTGTCCGATGTGATCCTGGCGGTGGAGAACACCGTGAAGGATGTGCCGGAGATGAAGCTGAACTCCTTCGTCACCGTGGCCGATGCCACCAAGGTGAAGGTGTATATGAAGAACTTCGGTGAGTTCTACAACAATCAGATCGAGTCTGCCGGCACCATCATCCTCTCCCGGACACAGAAGCTGTCTCAGGAGAAGCTGGAGGCCGCCGTGGCTTGCTGCGAGAAGAACCCACCGCCGCCATCCTCACTACCCCGTGGGACCAGCTGGACGGCAAGACTCTGCTGTCCGCTGTGGAAAAGGTCTCTCTGGCCGATGAGCTGCTGGCCAGATGCAGGCCGAGCACGAGGCCGAGGAGGAAGAGCATCACCATCATCACCACGACCATGATGAGCATGATGACCATGACGAGCATGAGCATCACCATGACCACGACGAGGACGAGGGCCACTGCCGGGACGATGATGACGATGACGACGAACATGAGCATCACCATCACGAGGGCTGCTGCCACCATGACCACGAGGAACATGACCACCATCATGACCACGACGAGCATGAGCATCATCACCACCACGACGGCGAGTGCGACGACCCGGCGTGTGCCTGCCACCACCATCATCACCATGCCGACGAGGTGTTCACCAGCTGGGGCGCCGAGACGGTCCAAGGCTTTACGGAGGAGGACATCCGCCGCATCCTGACGGCGCTGGATACCGGCGACTACGGCGCCATCCTCCGGGCCAAGGGGATCGTTCCCAGCGGCGGCAAGTGGCTGCACTTCGACTATGTCCCCGAGGAGCAGGACGTCCGCTACGGCAGCGCCGACTACACCGGCCGCCTGTGCGTCATCGGCGCCCAGCTGAAGGAGGACAAGCTCAAAGAGCTGTTCAGCCTGTAACACCTGTAAGGAGCGAGGAACTATGGATATTCCTGTCTATCTCATCGCCGGCTTTCTGGATTCCGGCAAAACCGGCTTCATCAACGGTATCCTCCGGGACGGCTTTGCCGAGGAGGATCGTACCCTGCTGATCTGCTGCGAGGAGGGGGAGCTGGAGTACGACCCCCGTGTGCTGGGCAATGTGTTCACCTACACGGTGGACGAGCAGAGTCAGCTGACCCCGGAGCTGTTCAAGAAGCTGGAGAAGCAGTACCGGCCCAAGCAGGTCATCATCGAGTATAACGGTATGTGGATGATCGAGCCTCTGTACCGGGATGGCCTGCCTGCCAACTGGATCCTCTACCAGATCATGTGTCTGGTGGACGCCAGAAGCTTCGAGATGTATGTGAAGAATATGGGCCAGCTGATGATGGAGAAGATCAGCAACGCCGATATGCTGATCTTCAACCACTGCAACGAGGAGCTGCGGGCCCAGCCCGCAGCCGCAACCTCCGTATGGTGAACCGCCGGGCAGACATTTACCTGGAAAACGAGGACGGCACCAGCGAGGAGTACGTCACTCCGGAGATGTCCCCCTTCGATCTCTCCGACGGCCATCTGGATGTGCCGGACGACGACTACGGTGTCTGGTATGTGGATATGATGGACAACCCCGACCGCTACGACGGCGTCACCGTGCGGTATAAGGCCGTCATGTGCCACTCCAAGAAGTTCAAGGGGTCCACTGTCCTGGCCGCTTCGCCATGGTCTGCTGCGAGAACGATATGCAGTTTTTGGCTTTGGTGGCCAAGGGCGAGGGACTGGAGAGGTTCAAGAACCGCCAGTGGGTGGAGATCACCGCCACGGTGAAGAAGGAACCTAACGACGCCTATCAGGGCGAGGGTCCGGTGCTGTATGTCACCGCCATCGCCCCCTGCGAAAAGCCCAAGGAGGAGGGCGTCTCCTTCTGACGATCCTCCGGCCTAATTGTGTGTAAACCATGTGAAAGAGAGAAAAGGAGAGCTACCCCATGACCCAAAAAGAAAAGACCTTTCTGGACCAGACCGCCCAGCGTCTGCACCTGATGGTGGACGGCGAGAGCAGCATCCTCTTCGGCAGCGTCGGCGGCTACCGGACCATGCTCTGGCGCAACGATCAGGGCCTTGCCGTTATGACCCTGTCCCTGCACAAGCTGGGGCAGGAGCCGGATCAGTCTGCCATCCGCCAGTTTGTAAAGGGGACCCGTCTGGTGATGGGCTTCTCCGTCCGGCGCAGCCGGGTGGAGCTGACCCTGAATGTCCGCTTCGGCAATCCCAATCAGGTGGAGAAGCTGGCGGAGGCTGTAGCCGCCGTGGTGGAGTTTCTGCACGCCTCCGGCTATGACAACTGCTGCCAGAACTGCGGCAGCGCCGTGGAGACGGACCCCTGCATCATGACCGGTGTCCCCTCCCTGCTGTGCGACAGCTGCTACCAGCAGCTGGGCCATCTGCAGGAGCAGAACCAGCAGGCGGAGCTGGGCAAGACGGAGAACGTGGTGGCCGGCACCGTGGGTGCGCTGCTGGGTTCTCTGCTGGGCGTGGCGTGCATCGTGCTGCTGGGCCAGCTGGGCTACGTGGCGGCAGTCAGCGGTATCGTCATAGCCATCTGCACCATGAAGGGTTATGAGCTGCTGGGCGGCCGGTTCTCCACCGTGGGTCTGGTGGTCAGCATCGTGCTGATGCTGGGCATGACCTATGTGGGCTACCAGCTGGATTGGTCCGTCGCCGTCTATAACGAGCTGAAGGACTACTACGAGCTGAGCCTGTTGGACTGCTTCCGCATGATCCCGGAGATGCTGCGTCAGGAGATCATCGATTCCTCCACCTACATCGGGGAGCTGGTGAAGCTGTATGCCTTCACGCTGCTGGGCGCCATCCCCACGGCCATCAGCTCCATGAGAAGCCGGAAGCTGAAGAAGGTCACTTACCGTCTGCGCTCCCAGCGCACCAACGCCGCCCCGGAGCTGTAATAAACCAAAAACGGAGGCCGCAGGCATTGCCTGCGGCCTCCTGTTTATTGTTTCGCCTTGGCTTACGCCTGATAGAACAGCTCCGCCAGATCGGCGGTGATATCCTCCGTCCAGCTGCACATGGTCACGCAGCACATATAGCCCTCCTGCTTGATGCACACCAGCGTCTCATACATGGGGACGTCGTCCATCTCGCCGGAGATAACAGCGCCCTCCCGAACCAGACCGGCGAACTGCACCGGGGTCTGCTCCACCTTCACGTTGGACAGCCCCATGGAGGTCAGAGCATCTTCCAGCTTGGGTACGGCGATCTCCAGATAGCCCGCCTCGTCCAGCAGCTTGCCGTACAGAGCGCCCAGATCCTCATACACCACGTTTATGGTCACAAGGCCCTCCATGGCGCTGGCGAACATATCATAGGTGCTCTTGCCATCCTCCATGGCCTTCTGCATCTCCTCGCTGCTCTCGGCCACCACGCCGGACAGCTCTGCCAGCTGCTCGTCGGTGTAGTAGGTCCAGTCATCGCTCAGCTCGCAGCCGATGCCCACGAAGGTGTTGGTGTAAATGCCGTTTTCAATCGTGCCACGCTGGAAGCCGGATTGGCTGTCGCCGCCGTCTCCGTCCTTCTTACCGCAGGCGGCCATGCTCAGCACCAATACCAGCGCCAGCAGCAGACCTGCGGCCCGTTTCATCTGCTTCATCGCTTCTCTTTCCTCCGAATCATGTATTTGGGGGTCGCTATACCATATGGTATGCATCCATCCTACCATATTTCGACACAGCCTGCAAGAGAAAAGCGCATCAGGGGCGGGCGCAAATGCGCCTGCCCCTGATGCGTCTGCCCTGCAGACTTCCGCTACAAGTCCTCCAGATCGTCCTTTCCCCAGACGCATGGTGCGCCAGCGCTCCGGCAGCTCCGGCCCGATGAGAGGAAACAGATTCTCCGTGTGGGAGGTGGGCTGGATGTTGTAGGTGCCGTACTGGTTTACCAGATCGAAGGTGCTCTCCGGCACGCCGGGGAAGTCGTGGATATCCGGGCCGGGTCGTGAAAGGGCTTTTCTTTCGCATGGCATGGACCTCCTGTTTTTAATTGCCGCCGGTCATGACGGCAGGGATAGTATGCCCCGTTTTAGGCACCTTGGGAGGGTTGTCAGCCGGAGAAAAATCTGCTATAATCAACTTTCCGAGAGAGTATGTGCAGAAGAGACGGAGGTATGTATGGCAAATTTTACCAAGCAGGCCATTGAAACGGCGTTTTTTGCAGCTGCTCAACGAAAAGCCCCTGAACAAGATCAGTGTCCGGGATATTGTGGAAAAATGCGGCATCAACCGAAACTCCTTTTACTACCATTTTCAGGATATCCCCTCCCTCATCGCTGAGATCATCACCGCCTACACCGACCGGCTCATCGAGGAGTATCCCACCATCTCCACACTGGACGAGTGCTGCGAGATGGCCTTCCCGCTATGCGCTGCGCAACCGCAGCGCCGTGATGCATATCTACCACTCCGTGAACCGTGATCTCTTTGAGAAGAGCACCATGCGTCTGTGCGAGTACGCCGTCACCACCTACATCGATACCGCCTTCCCCAGCACCAACTGCCGGAGGCAGACCGGAAGGCGGTGATCCGCTTCATCAAGTGCCAGATCTTCGGAATGTGCATCGACTGGATCAGCGACGGGATGCAGGACGAGGCGCTGGAGGAGCTGCGGCGTATCAGCCGCCTGTGCCACGGCCTGCCGGAGCTCATCATCGAGCGCAGCCGGGACGACCATTGAAAATTTAGGCAAATACCCTGACTGCCTAAAAACTGGGCAATTTGCATCCGGGTGTCTGACTTTCAGACACCCGGTGTTATTTTATCCATTTTCTCCCGGCCCCGAAAGCGATATACTCAGACCATCAAAAGTGAGGGAGATGCGTATCATGCGTTCTGTGACCCCTATGCGAGCGGCCAAAACAGGATACATCATCATGTCGGTGCTGCTGTGCGTGCTGGGCGTGGTGCTGTTTGTGTGGCCCGGCGTGTCGGTGGCCGTCATCGGAGAGCTGCTGGGCATCGGGATGATCGTGTTTGGTGCCGTGAAGGTGGCGGGGTATCTGTCCCGTGACCTGTTCCGGCTGGCCTTCCAGTACGATCTGGCCTTCGGCGTGCTGCTGATCGCCTTGGGCATCGTAACACTGACCCATCCCGGCGAGACCATCGGCTTTCTGTGCGTGGTGTACGGCATTCTGGTGCTGTCGGATGGGCTGTTCAAGGTGCAGATCGCCGTGGACGCCAAGCGCTTCGGCATCGACCGCTGGTGGGCCATCCTGCTGGCGGCGGCGTGCGCCGGTGCTGGGCGTGCTGCTGGTGCTGCGGCCCGGCGAGGGGCGCAGGCGCTGACCATGCTCCTGGGCGCAGATCATCCGCCACCAGCAGCCGGACGTCATCGAGACAGATGAATTTGAGTCAAGTGAGAAAGGACCGAGATGCAATGGGATTGTCTAAAGCGGTGGTAAAAAACCGTGTTCTGATCCTGATGATCGCATTGATCCTGCTGGTGCCGGCGGTGTTTGGGATGCTGGTACCCGGATCAACTACGATATGCTGAATTATCTGCCGGCGATATGGATACCGTCATCGGGCAGGAGACGTTGAAGGAGGACTTCGGCAAGGGAGCATTCTCCTTCATCGTCGTGGAGAATATGCCGGAACAAGGACGTTGCCGCCCTGCAGGAAAAGCTCGAATCCGTGAGACCATGTGGAGACGGTCCTGTGGTACAACTCCCTGATGGACACGTCCATCCCATGCAGCTTCTGCCCGACAAGCTCTATGACGCCTTCAACACCGGCGACGCGACGATGATGGCCGTGTTCTTCGACACCGCGACCTCCGCGGACGAGACGATGGACGCCATCCGTGAGATTCGCTCCATTGCGGGCAAGCAGTGCTTCGTGTCCGGCATGACAGCTCTGGTGGTGGACCTGAAGGATCTGTGCGAGCAGGAGGAGCCCATTTACGTGGCTCTGGCCGTTGGCCTGGCCTGCGCCGCCATGATGGTCTGCTGCTGGACGGCTGGCTGGTTCCCTTCGTGTTTTCTGGCCAGCATTGGCATGGCCATCGTGTATAACCTTGGCAGCAACTGGTTCATGGGAGAGATTTCCTACATCACCAAGGCACTGTCCGCCGTGCTGCAGCTGGCCGTGACGATGGACTACTCCATCTTCCTGTGGCACAGCTACAATGAGCAGCTCGCGACCCTGCAGAGCGACCACAAAGGAGGCCATGGCGGTGGCCATCCACAACACCTTACCTCCGTCATCGGCAGCTCAGTCACCACCGTCGCCGGCTTTGTCGCCCTGTGCTTCATGTGCTTCACGCTGGGACGCGATCTCGGCGTCGTGATGGCAAAGGGTGTCCTGCTCGGTGTGCTGTCTGCGTCACGGTTCTGCCGTCTATCATCCTGCTGCTCGACAAACCCCTGCAGAAGACCAACCATCGCTCCATCCCCGAAGATGGGACAGCTTTGCCAAGGGCGTGTGCGAAGATCTTCCCCGTGTTTCTGGTGATCTTCGCCCTGCTCGTTGCCCCCCGGCCTACATCAGCTATGATAAGACGAACGACGAAGTATACTACGACATGGGCCAGTGCCTGCCGGAGGACATGGAGTATGTTATCGCAAACAGCAAGCTCTCCGAGGAGTTTGACATCGCCTCCACCCATATGCTGCTGGTGAACGCCGACCTGCCGGACAGCGACGTCCGGAGCCATGATCGACGAGATGGAGCAGGTGCACGGGCGTGAAGTATGTGTTGGGCATGGAGAGCGTGGTAGGTCCCATGATCCCCAGAGGTGCCTGCCGGATTCCGTCCGCTCTATTCTCAAGAGCGACAAATGGGAGCTGCTGCTCATCAACTCCGAGTATAAGGTGGCCTCGATGATGTCGATCAGCAGATCGATCAGCTGAACGCCATCCTGAAGAAATATGATCCGACCGGTATGCTCATCGGCGAGGCCCCGTGCATGAAGGACATGATCGAAACTACGGACCACGACTTCAAGGTAGTCAACGCCATCTCCATCGCCGCCATCTTCCTCCTCATCATCCGCTGGTGGAGGGAAGCTTCTCCTGCCCTTCATCCTGATTGCCGTCATCGAGCTGGCGATCTTCATCAATCTGGGCCTGCCCCATGTGCTGGGTCAGTCGCTGCCTTTCATCGCCCCCATCTGCATCAGCACGATCCAGCTGGGCGCGACGGTGGACTACGCCATCCTGATGACGACCCGCTATAAGGCCGAGCGGCTCAATGGCGGGACAAGAAGAAGGCCGTCATGACCGCCCTGCGGACCTCGGCCCCCTCGATCATCGTCAGCGGCATGGGCCTGTTCGCCGCAACGTTCGGCGTGGCGCTGTATTCCAACATCGATATCGTGGGCTCCATGTGTATGCTGATGGCCCGTGGCGCTATCATCAGCGTGCTGCTGGTGCTGCTGGTGCTGCCGGCGCTGCTGATCCTGTGCGACGGCATCGTGTGCCGCACCACCCGCGGTATGACCCATCTCATTGGTAAACAGGAGGTTGTAAAATGAAAAAGAATAAATTTCTGGCTGTGATCTTAGCCATGGCGGTGGCCGTAGGCGCCGCCGGCGTCACCACCGCCGTGGGCAAGGACGCCAATGATGCCGAGGCCCCGTCCACCGTGGTGACGGCCGCCTCCGCCTCCGACACGGAGGCCGTCAAGGATGAGACGGTGTACGTCATGACCGCTGCCGACGGCAGCACCCAGAAAGATCCTGGTCAGCGACTGGATCAAGAACGCCCTGCCGTCGCCGAGGCCAGAAGGCCATCGAGAGCCTGAACGACGCCCAGCAGGACGCAAACGTGAAGGACGACTGCTGGACCGGCACCATCCAGAAGGAGCTGCCGGTGAGCATGAGCATCCACTACACCCTGGACGGCAAGACCGTCACCCCCAGCGAGCTGGCGGGCAAGAGCGGCAAGGTGACCATCCGCTTCGAGTATGAAAACAACCAGTATGAGGTGCGTACCGTCAACGGCGTCAGTCAGAAGGTGTATGTCCCCTTTGTGGCCCTCACCGGCGCCCTGCTGGATACCTCCCACTTCTCCAATGTCACCGTCTCCAACGGTAAAACTCAACGACGGCGACCGCATCGCCGTCATGGGCATGGCCTTCCCCGGCCTGCAGGAGGATCTGGGCATCAGCAAGGAGCAGCTGGACCTGCCCGACTATGTGGAGATCAGCGCCGACGTAACGGACTTCACGCTGGAGACCACCCTCACCGTCGTCTCCAACAGCCTCCTCAATGAGGTGGATACCGACGACCTTTACCTCCGGCGATCTGGGGAGCCTGTCCGATTCCTGGGCAAGCTCACGGATGCCATGGATCAGCTGATGGACGGTTCCTCCCAGCTGTATGACGGACTCTGCACGCTGCTGGACAGCTGCGGACAGCTGTCTGACGGCGTGGATCAGCTGACGGACGGTCTGGATCAGCTCAGCTCCAACAGCAGCGCCCTGAACGCCGGGGGGCCAAGCAGGTCTTTACCTCCCCTGCTGGCTATGGCCGATGAGCAGCTGCAGCCCCAGCTGGCGCAGGCGGGCATCACCATCCCTCCCTGACCATTGACAACTACACCACCGTGCTGGGCGGCGTGCTGGCCCAGCTGGACGAGGCCGGTACGCTGGCCGAGCAGGCCGCCCGTGAGCAGGTGACTGCCGCCGTGGAGGCCGCACGGGATCAGATCCGTGCCGCTGTGACCGAGGCCGTGCAGCAGCAGGTAACGGCGCAGGTGACGGAGCAGGTGCGCCAGCAGGTGCTGGGGCAGGTGCTCAACGCCATGGGCTACACCATGGAGCAGTATCAGCAGAGTCCTGAGCTGAAGGCGCAAGTGGATGCCGCCGTGGAGCTGCAGATGCAGACTCCCGCCATGCAGCAGACCATCTCCAAGAATGTGACGGCCCTTATGGGGACGGAGGAGATCCGGCAGAAGATCGACGCCGCCACGGAGCAGCAGGTGCAGCTGAAGATCGAGGAGACCATGGCCTCCGACGAGGTGCAGCAGAAGATCATGGCCGCTACGGAGCAAGCCTCCGCCGGTGCCGTGCAGATCCGCAGCCTGAAGCAGCAGCTGGACCAGTACAACGTGTTCTACATGGGCCTGAATAGCTACACCGCCGGTGGGATCAGGCTGCCGCCGGTGCTCGGCAGCTCCAGAGCAATATGCCTGCCCTGCTGGATGGCGTGAAGCAGCTGCGGGACGGCGCGATGCAGCTCTCCGACGGACTGAAACAGTTCAACGAGGGAGGGGGTGGAGAAGCTGGTCAGCGTGCTGGGCGACGACGTGGAGGGGTCTGGCGGGCGCCTGACCGCCACGGTGGAGGTCTCCGCAACTACCGCAGCTTCTCCGGTCTGACGGACGGCATGGACGGCGCTGTGCGCTTCATCTACCGCACCGAGGCCGTGGAAAGGCCGAGTGATCCTGTTTCCTTACAGGTAAGAAGGCGGCAGCCCATAGGGCTGCCGCCTTTGCGTCGGGAGGGCATTGCCCGCCATCCTCTCCGTCATCGCAAAAGCCGCCGCTGGCGGGCTTTTTGTGCGCTCTTGGCCCTTCCGCACCCCCCGCACCCAACGGAGGTGGGCGGCATACAATGGTCTATCCTTAGGGAAGGGGGGAGGCGTGGTGGGCATAAGCATATACCGTGGCGCTGGCGGGAAACCCCAATGGGGAAAAAGCACCGTATTCAACCGCCTGACAGGGCTGCGCCAGCACACGGGCAACTGGCCCGGCAAGACCGTGGAGCGGGCAGAGGGTTATTTTTCGCAGGCGGGGCAGCGGTTCCGGCTGGTGGATCTGCTGGGGACCTATTCTCTGGCGGCGGATTCGCCGGAGGAGGAAGTGGCCGGGGCGTTTTTGCAGAGCGGGCAGGCGGATGCCGTCATTGTGGTAGTGGACGCCTCCTGCCTGCGGCGGGGGCTGATCTTGGCCCTGCAGCTCCGTCGCCAGCAGACCTGGCGGCTGGTGCTGTGCGTGAATCTCATGGACGAGGCGGCCCGCCGGGTGTCACGCCCCAGATCCGGCGCTTGGGGCAGCTGCTGGATGTGCCGGTGGTGGCCACCGCCGCCCGCAGCGGAAAGGGGCTTGGCGGAGCTGCGGCATCAGGCGGCGGAGGTGTGCCGCCGGGAGCCATGGGAGGACGGCTGGAAGCTGACCTACGCCCCTCCGGTGGAGGCGGCGCTGGGACTGCTGGAGACGGGAATGTCCCGCCGCCGTGCCGTGGCGCTGCTGTGGGAAGCCCGCCCACAGAGGGAACAGTCCCTGTGGCAGAGGGCGCAGCAACGGCTGGGAGCGCTCTCCGGCAGGCCCTGCGGGACAGCCTGACGGCGTCGGTGGTGGCGCTGGCGGAGGAGATCGGGCGGCAGTGCGTCCGGTGCGCCGGGCCAGACCCCCACGCCCCGGACCGGCGGCTGGATCGGCTGCTGACCTCCGGCTTACAGGCTTTCCGGCGATGCTTTTTGCTGCTGGGGCTGGTGTTCTACCTGACCATACAGGGGGCCAATGCCCCTCCCGGCTGCTGAGCCGGTGGCTGACGGCGCTGGAGGAACCACTGCGGGGTCTGCTGGCAGGAGCGCCGTGGTGGGTGCAGGGGCTGTGGTGGACGGCATCTACCGGACGGTGGCGTGGGTGGTGGCGGTGATGCTGCCCCCATGGCCATCTTCTTTCCCCTGTTCACGCTGCTGGAGGACGCCGGGTATCTGCCCAGAGTGGCCTTCTGCATGGATCGGTGCTTCCGGGCGGCGGGCGCCTGCGGGCGGCAGAGCCTCACCATGGCCATGGGCTTCGGCTGCAACGCCTGCGGCGTCACCGGCTGCCGGATCATTGCCAGCCCCCGGGAGCGGCTCATCGCCATCCTCACCAACGGCCTTCATGCCCTGCAACGGCCGCTTCCCCACCCTCATCGCCCTGATCGGCCTGTTCTTTCTGGGGATGCCGCCGGACCCCGGGGCGGTCGGCACTGGCAGCGGCGATGTTTTTGGGGGTCATCGTGTTCTGCGTGGCCATGACGCTGGCCATGTCCAAGCTGCTGAGCGCCACGGTGCTGCGGAGGACAGCCCTCCTTTTTTCGCTGGAGCTGCCGCCCTATCGCCTGCCCCAGGTGGGGCGGGTGCTGGTGCGCTCCCTGCTGGATCGGACGGTGGTTGTGCTGGGACGGGCGCTGACGGTGACCATGCCCGGCGGGCTGATCTGGGGATGGGGACCACATGGACGCCGGGGCGTCGTTGCTGGAGCGGGCCGCCGGGGTACTGTCCCCTCTGGGACGGCTCTCATGGGGCTGGACGGCATGGTGTTGCTGGCATTTTTTCTGGCCTTTCCGCCAACGAGATCATGCTGCCCGTTCTGCTGATGGGCTATCTGCACACCGGGACGCTGACGGAGTGCGGTGGGCTGGAGGCGCTGCGGGCCATTTTGCTGCACAGCGGCTGGACCACCGAGACGGCCCTGTGTAGATGGCCCTGTGCCTGCTGCACTTCCCCTGCGGCACCACCTGCCTCACCATCCGCCGGGAGACCGGCGGCTGCCGGTGGACGCTGCTGGCCATGGTGCTGCCGACGGCGGTGGGGATGGCGGTCTGTATGCTGATCCATGGAGCCTTCGGGCTGCTGGGATAAACGGGCAAAGGAGCGGAATCGCCTCCCGGCTCCCTTTGCAGTCAGGCCTCCATGTGTTTGCCCAGAAAACCCGCCACGGCTTGAGCCAGTTTGTACTCCCCCTCGCCGGGAGACGATCCTCCGCTGAGATAAAGAGTACCAGCCCCAACACGTCGCCGCCTGCATTGGGATGGGGGCGGCCACCGCCGCCGCAACTACTGCCCGGCGCTCGGAACCGGCAGCCGCTCCTGTCCGGCAGGGTACTGATAGATCTGCGCTGCTCCATGATCTGCTCCAGCTGCGGAGAAAGTTCTTGCCCAGCAGCTCCCTGCTTCCCGGCCCCGGCTACGGCCACGATGCCGTCCCGGTCGGTGACAGCGGCGGTGAAATCCGTGTTGCGGGCCAGGGTGTCGCAGTAATTGGGCGGCGAAGTCCCAGCCCGCCGATGAGAGGGAGTACTTCTTGAAAATGACTTCCCCGTCCCGTGTGGTGTAGATCTCCAACGGGTCGCCCTCACGGATACGCATGGTGCGGCGGATCTCCTTGGGGATCACGACCCGGCCCAGGTCATCGATGCGCCGCACGATCCCAGTTGCTTTCATCTATATACATCCTCCAGCTGTTGAGTTTTGTTACCGGCGATGGTGGGTGTGCTTGCCCTCTTCATCGGCGGTATGCCTATTTTCTGCAATGGCGGCAAAAATATGTAGCCGCCGCTGTTGGGGTTTCTGGAAAATGCAGGGGCTGCGGGATCGTGTGCGGGTTGGAGGAATGTGCTGTATCCGCTGATCAAAGAGACACAAATGTAGGCAAAAAAATCGAGTGTCCACATCCAACTCTCAGGTTGGTTATGAACACTCGATCTGGTTGCGGAGACAGGACTTGAACCTGCGACCTCCGGGTTATGAGCCCGACGAGCTGCCAACTGCTCTACTCCGCGATATTCAGAAGGACCGGATGGTGCCGGTGACCGGACTCGAACCGGTACGGTATTGCTACCGGGAGATTTTAAGTCTCCTGTGTCGCCATTCCACCACACCGGCGGATATCGGCAACACTAATATACCACATCCCCGGCCCGGTGTCAACACTTTTTCCCGAAAACACCAAAAATTGTGGAGTGCCCCGGCTAAATATGCGGTCTGCCTCATTTTGCTGGATAAATAGATGCTGTATCCAACGGCGTTTGCGGAAAAAATCGTTGTATCTTATGTTAAAATGCTGTATAATATTTAGGGTTTTATGCGTTATGCACCGGAGAGGAAAACACACGATGAACGATCGCAAAGGGCTTCGGATCAAACTTCGGTTTTCTGATGGCTGCTGTGGGCTCGGCTGTGGGGCTGGGCAATATATGGGGCTTCCCCAACAAAATGGGTGCCAACGGTGGCTTCCCTTCCTGATCCTGTATCTGGCGCTGGCGCTGTGCTGCGGCGTTATCATCATGCTGGGTGAGCTGGCGCTGGGCCGCAAGACGGGCCATGGCGCTGTGGGCGCTTACAGAGCATCTCCAAGCGCTTCAAGTGGCTGGGCTGGCTGGGTATTGCCGCTGCGGCGCTGATCTTCAGCTTTACAGCGCTCTTGGCGGCTACTGTCTGCGCTATGTGGTGGGGAACTTTGGCAACCTCATCGGCGCCGAATTTGGCACTAACGGAGTGGGCGGCGCCGACGTGTTTCAGGGGCCGCTGAGCCAGCCCGACGTGTCCATCGCCTTTGCGCTGGCCTTCATGCTCATCACCATGCTGGTGGTCATGTGCGGCGTAGGCGGCGGCATCGAGCGGGTCTGCTCCGTGGGGATGCCGGCCCTGTTCTTCATCCTCATCATCTGCATCATCGCTCCTGCACCCTGCCGGGTGCGGCGGACGGCCTGAAGTATATGTTCGTCCCCGGCTGGGCCGTGGCCAACGGCATCATCGACGAGGCTCCCGGCTTCTGGAGGGTCCTCACCGCCGCCGGCGGGCAGATGTTCTTCTCCCTGTCTCTGGGCGCCGGTGTCATGATTACCTACGGCTCCTATTTGGATAAGAAGCAGGATCTGGGCAAGAGTACCATGATCATCGTGGGCATGGACACCGTGGTGGCCCTGATGGCCGGTCTGTGTGTCATTCCCGGACGCTTTGCCCTAGACCCCAACGGAGCTTTGGGCGGCCCGGAGCTGCTGTTTATCACCATGCAGAACGTGTTCGATAAGATGGGACCCGCCGGTCCCGTGTTCGGCATCCTGTTTTACCTGCTGGTGTTCTTTGCCGCCATCTCCTCCTCCATCTCCATGCTGGAGGTCATCGTGGCCCATTTCTGCGATAAGGCACGGGAAAAGGGCAAGGGCGACCGCCGCAAGCTGTATTCCGCCATTGTGGTGGTGATCTGTGCGGCCCTGTGCGCTCTGGTCTGCGCCGACGGTATGGGCAGCAATCACATCTCCCCCGGCGGAGCTGCTGGGTCTGGCCGGCGCCAAGCTGCCCGGCTGGAGCACCAGCTGGCTGGGGCTGTTCGACAGCGTGGCCGAGGGCCTGCTGATGCCCTTGGGGGCGCTGCTCATGTGTCTGATGATCAGCTGGGAGCTGAAGCCGGATGCCCTGCGGCAGGAGATCCTCCTCAACAGCGAGAACCGTCCTTGGGTCTATGATTTCTTCCGTCTCTGCGTGAAGTATATCACGCCGCTGTGTATGCTGATGATCCTGTACGGGCAGATCTCCGATTTCTTCATTGTCTGATAAATAAAACCAATAGGGGGACGCCATGCGTCCCCTATTGGTTTTATGGGGCCGTCATCAGACCCCGGCGTGCTTTCCGACCCGTATCCTTCTTGTCATCACCTCTGGTCAGACGCAATGTATTTTTCGTCTCCGTGGAGAAAAATTCCGGGAGTGCCGGTATCGAAACAGGCCCCGTCCATCGGACGGGGCCTGTGGCACTGTGCGATATGCAGTATTTTCATTTGCATATCTCGTCAAATTATGCTAATATTGCTTTCGTAACTTCTTTTTATCATAACGTGTTTTTGAAAAGGGGAGGGACTACATACTCAAAGGCTTTGAAACTATCCTATGGATATTATGAAAATATTTGACTGGATGGATAACGAAAAGTAAGGGAAATCAATATGTCAGTGCTATCCATTATTTCTCTTTTGTTAAGCATTATTGGCGTTATCATTTATGGCTTATTGTCTTCGAGTTCTTCATCAATTGGATTATTTGTTACCATTCCACTACGGTGCCGTAGCTCTGGGTGCCCCGGGGGTCGCCGCTGCTTTTCAGGAAGGAATCGTACACCTTCTGGGCTGCGTCGTTGACGGGCCCCTCAAAGGCCGTCCAATAGGCGGAGTTATCCCGCAGGTCCGCCACCACCGTGTCGGGCAGCAGCACCCGCACGGACTGCCACGCCTCCGGATCCGCCCGGTACAGGGCGTTGGAGAGATAGGTAAAGCCCATGAGCCAGCCGGAGTAGCGATAAGCGGCGCTGTCCGCCGT
>VOFB01000727.1_pt1 | contig 77873 bp, 134 predicted proteins | sample 5384141 | NCBI WGS metagenome assembly VOFB01 (sample SAMN12384721, study PRJNA508395) | human gut metagenome | isolation source: healthy gut A | host: Homo sapiens | reverse complement strand
CAATGCCATCATGTATGTACTCAGTGTTCCCTATGTGGAGGAATCGCAAGGTTACCACCGGAGACTATGTGAATAATACAAATATTGAGATTGTAAAATGAAAAAAATCCTTGAAATCTGCGAGGAGTACAACTATAATTATATAAATCTAAATGAAGTTCTCTCAGACGGCAACCAGTCTCTAATAGAGGGGAGCACTGCAGACGGAATTCATATGTATGACACCTACTTAAAAAATATGGCTGGACTACTTGAAGACTCACTATGTGGAGCCAGACTCCACATCCGGCAGTACAGACAGCAAAGGAAACACCTAGGGACAGACCGGTTCCCAGGAATCTACGGAATCCTCCACATCTGCTCAGCCAGATGGAGTAAATGAATAAATTATGAAAAGTTAAAGGAGATTAAAGCAATGAAGAAGTATTTATGTATCGCATTAGCTGCAGTCATGATGGTATTCTCACTTACCGCCTGCGGAGGAAAAGGGTCCGCAAAGGAAGTGACTGCTTCCTGCAGATGAGCTGGCAAAAAAGCTGGCCGAAGAAACGGTTACCAGTGACAAGCTTTCCGCCGTATCTTCAGATATACTGGCCTCCACTTATTTTGTGGACATGGATCAGGTGGAAGACAGCGCTGCTTATCTATCACAGGAGCCTCTTCCTGTGAGGCTGTAGTGATCAAATGCAAGGAAAGCTCCTATACCTCCGAAGTGGAACAGCTTCTCAAAAAGCGCGTGGAAAGCCAGTCCACTCTCTATGCATCCTATGCTCCGGACGAGGCGGCGAAACTAGATTCCGCTATCATCAAGGTTTCCGGCAGCTATGTGGTGCTCAGCGTGGCAGATGATACAGAAAAGGCATCCAGTATATTGTCAGATGCAGGTTTTTAAGTGTCAAAACGACCGGGTCATTTTTCAAAGTGACCCGGTCGTTTTTTTTTGACCAGGTCATTTCCGAAATGACCTGGTCGTTTTTGACATTTTTATTCTTTTCCAAGCATTACCTGTCTGGTGCAGACCTGATCCAGCAGCCCGGCGCTGTGACTCACTGCGATCAGGCCAATCCCACGTCTTCCTGCCTCCTCCAGCAGAAAATTCCAGATCTGGCTCTGCGTGATGAGATCCAGCATGGTACTGATCTCATCACACAGCAGAAATTGGGTGCTCTTTCCCAAAGCCCTTGCAATACAAAATCTCTGCAGTTCCCCTCCGGACAACCCGCCGGATACCGTCCCATCCACTCTTCCTCGATCCCTAACTGCCGGACAATGCGTTCCTCCACCTGATCTCCCTCTGCAATCACTTCCCTCATCCTCAGTCTGGGATTTACCGCCTGCTCCGGGTGCTGCCAGATCATCTGTACCGGACAGCAGCCCTTAATATCTCTCAAAGGCTTTCCATCCAGGAGAACTTCGCCCCGTCGGGTTTCTGGTATCCACCCAGAATTTTTACACAGAGTGGTTTTCCCATAACCGCTGGGCGCGATCAATCCCACCACCTCGCTGCTGTCCACCTCAGGTCAAAATGCTCCAGAATCTGCCTGCCATCGTTAGTGTATTTGAAGGAGAGATCCTTTGCCTGCAGCTTCATGCGCTCCTCCCCTCTCCATCCCTGTTTCCAATTGCTTCTTTCTGTCCGCATCCTGATAGTGAATGCAACGTACATATCCATCCCCGGCCTTTCGATAGGGAACCGCATCGGCGCACGCCTCGGTAAACTGGCTGCACCTGGGTCCAAAGGGGCAGCCCTTGGGCATGTCCTTTGCGTAGGGCTGTATTCCCTTTATAAACTGAAATCCATTTTTGGGCATAGCACGCCAAAGAGCCTTAGTGTAGGGATGCTTCAAGGTCGCTTCCTGCGCAAAGTCCTCTGCCCTGGCATCCTCCAGGGTGGTACCGGCATAGAACACAACGATCCTGTCCGCCACCTGGGCGGCCAGCTCCAGATCATGGGTAATCAGCAGTACGCCGGCCCCTTCATCTGCCAGCTGTCTGAAATGGCCCAGAGCCCGTTTTGCTACATCAATATGCAGCCCTGGTGTGGGTTCATCAGCTATGATCAGCTTCGGCTGTTCCATTAGAGCTGTGGAGATCAGGACTCTTCTTGTCATCCCCCTGAAAGCTCAAAGGGATACTGCTCCTCCACCTCTTTTTTGAGATGGTAGTGGTGAAAAATGGAATCATTCTTCTCCCTCAGTTTCCTGTCCCGTCTGCCTTTGCGCACCTGGGAACCGATCTTCATCAGGGGATCCAAATAGGGAGGTGCTCTGGGGCACCAGTACAATTTCACCGCCTCTAAGTTGCTCTGCCCGTCTCTGATCCAGGATTTCCCCCCGATACCGAATCTCACCGCTCATCGAACTGTTGTAGGGAAGGATACCCAATACCGCATGGGCCAGCAGGCTCTTCCCAGAACCGCTAGAGCCCACCACAGCCACCATCTCCCCCGGTGGACTGTTACATCCAGATCCCGGATCACCTGAAGGTCCGACTGACGGAGCCCCTGCTCGTACTGCCGAAAAGCTGATAGATAAATTTTTAATCTGTAAAAGTGTATTTTTTCGCATCTCTTTTCAATCATATCTGCCTCTCTTTTCTCATCTGTGGGCGCTGGAAGGGTCCAGGAGTTTTCTGAGGCTCTCCCCAGTCACGTCAAACAACACCACGGTCAGCACCAGCATTGCCCCTGGAAACAGAGCCAGCCACCACTTTCCGGTCACCAGGTACTTCATGCTCTCAGAGAATGATTCCAATGGCCGGCTGTTCCGTGGAAAGGCCAAATCCCAGAAACGTAATGCTGGACTCATGGAGAATCGCATGTGGAAACAACAGGATCAGTCCCACCATGAACTGTGGCAGCAAGTGGGGAAGCATATGCTTTACCGCAATCTTACACTTGCTGTGTCCCAGGCGCTGAGCAATCTTAATGAACTGGCTCTCCTTTAACTGGAGTACCTCTCCTCTTATTACTCTGGCCAGGGAGGTCCAATGGGTGATGGCGACTCCCACAATCACTCCCTTGAGCCCTTTTCCAAGAGCCACGCAGATTAAAATCAGCAGCAGCAGATGGGGCACGCCCATGACCAGGTCAATGACCCAACTGATGACAGCATCCGCCTTCTTTCCTAAGGTAGCGGGTGCAATTCCCAAAACCAGCGCAACCAGGGCGCTGATTCCCGCTGCCAGCACCCCGATCAGGATACTCAGGGACAGACCGCGCAGCGTGCGCACAAACATGTCTCTGCCCAGCCAGTCTGTGCCAAAGAGATAGGGCCAGGAGGGCGGCAGGTTTTTCCTGGAAAAATCCGTCGCCTGCGCAGCCTCCTGACAGAACAGGCCCCCCAATAGTCACTGACACAAGAAAAGCCAGGGACAGTGTCAGATAAATCATTGTCTTTTTTCTCTGGTTCATCTCTTCCCGCCTCCTCTCCGGATACGCGGGTCAATCACCCCATAGAGCACATTTGCGATAAAGTTCCCTCCGAACACAAAAAAGAGCGCTTATGATGGTAATCGCCATCAAAAGCGGAACATCACTTCCCAGGCCTGCTGTCACTGCAGCCTGTCCCAGCCCCTGGATAGGAGAACACCTGTTCCACCAGCACAGAACCGCCAAAAATCTCACTTATGGATGCAAACTGAAGCGTCATGGCAGGAAGGGCGATGTTGCGCAGGCCATGATTTTTAATAATCTGAAGGGTGCTTTCCCCTGGCCCGGGCAAACAGTACATAGTCACTTTCCATGACATCAATCATCTTTTCTCTGGTATGCAGGGGTGATATTGGAAATTCCAGTGATACTTAGAGCCAGGGCAGGCAAAATAGCGTGCTGCACCCTGTCCAAGAAGGTGACGCCGCTGGCTTCCACCCCCGATGGGCACACTCAAGCCCACAGGCAGTACCTTAAGCCACACTCCAAAAATCATCAGAAGCATCAGAGCCAGCCAGAATGCCGGGGTGCTGGCCACCACCAGGAGTATCCCTTGATTACCTTGTCCGCCGTCTTCCCCTGTTGACCCCTGCAATGATTCCCAGAAGAAATCCCAGAAGACCTGAGATAAGCCAGGCAATGACCATCAAAAACAGGGAGTTTCCCAGCTTTACCGCAATCACGCTGGCTACACTCTGGCGGTAAAGCAGCGAAGTCCCCATGTCCCCGCGGATAAAGTCCTTCGCCCATGCCAGATACCGCCCAATGGCGGCTGGCCCACTCCCCAATATTCCTGAAGCTTGGCAATCTGCTCCTGACTCATACTGCCCAGAGCAGCCTGCCCCACATTGGCCTGGAGAGGATCAACGGGTGAAGCGGAGATCAGCACAAAAGCAACTATGCTGACCCCCACCAGGAGCAGAATCATTCTCATGAAATTTTTACCGATGAATACTGCATTTTGTCTCAAAGTATACCCCTTACTCCCAGTTCCACTCGTCTACATTATTTACGATAGACCATCCATGTCCATGGGGATGAATTTTTGTTCTGCCACCTGAAGACCGGCCCGCACAAAGTACAGATGGTCCACATTGCACAACCAGATCCAGGGAATATCTCCCTCCTGGGTGATTCCTGTGCTTCCATCCCACTGAGCCTTCTGCCACAGTTCATAGGATTCCTCCAGGCTGGATGCCTTCAAAGCCTGGTCCATATAGCTGTCCACCGTCTCGTTGGCGTAAGGGGAATACTGGGCAGTGCCCGTATCCTTTATAGTATGATAAATATTGTAGAGCTCCATGGGGGTGTGCGCTCCCCCATCCCCACATGAGGGGCTGTGACTGCGCATTGTCATAGGCCACATCCCAACCGGCTCCTCTGTTGTCACCTCGATCCCCAGCTCTTTCAGCTGGTTCTTAACCGCTTCTGCAAGCGCCTGGCGGACAGAGTCCTCGGGATTAAACATCAGGGTAAAGGCTGCCTTCACATCATCCTTTTCCCCGGATACCGTCGCTTCCTTCCTTCCATCCCGCATCTTCCAGAAGTTTTTGGCTCCTTCCAGGTCATACTCCACCTGGGCCTCTGCATTATACCAGGGCATTTTGTGTCACACACGCTGTAGGCAGGCGTTCCGTGTCCGCTCAGCACATTGTCAATCATCTCCTGGCGGTTAATCCCGATATTGATGGCGCGCCGCACCTGCACATCCTTCAGGAAATCATTTCCATACGTAATTCCATCCTTCTCCTCTGCAGCTATCGCGGGAAGGTTGAACCCCCGGTTATCTACAGAGGCTACAGAGAGCAGTCCAAAGCCATCCACCGCCTGATCCGCATAGGAAGCGGCGGTATGGGCCACATCCACCTGCCCCGCCTGGGCTGCGGCCAGGGCTGCCTCCTCCTCCATAAAGAGTACAGTCAGCTTTTTGATTTTAGGAGCCTCCCCCGTAATAATCCGGGTTTGCTTCAAAAATCACCTGCTGTCCCTTGTCCCACTGCTTCATGATATATCTTCCGGAGCCAACCGGATGCTGTCCATAATTCTCATCATAGGCGTGCTCCGGTACAATTCCCACAATCGCCATGGTATAGGGCCAAATAGAAAACGGCGTTTCCATATGAAACTCTACGGTGGTGTCATCTACAGCAACCGCTTCTTTCAACATAGTGAAGTCATTGACTGTACTCTTCTCCTTCACATTATTATATGTAAAAGCCACATCGGAAGCTGTCAGCGGCTCCCCGTCCGTAAATTTCACATTATCCTGGATCTTAACCGTCCAGATAAGGCCGTCCTCACTGCTGGAATAATCCGTGGCCAAATCTTTCTCAATCTTCAAATCTGTGGTGGTCGTAGTCAAAGTGCTCTGAATCAGAGGCTCATGTACATGCTCCCCTGCCCCCCAACCGTATGCGGGATCAAATCCGGACTCAGGCTCAGAGCTGGTGGGCATGGTCACCACCACGGAATCCTTCTCGGTAACCGTCTTTCCGCCGCTCGCCGCCTCACTGTTCTGTGCTGTCTCTGTCGTTTTATCCGTGCCTGACTGCGAACATCCTGAGAGCAAGCCCACTGCCAGACATCCTGCACATAATATACTGATAATTTTTCTCTTCATAAGTACTCTCCTTAGATTTGTCGAAACTTTAACAAGCGCTTATGAGTAAGAGTATACCAGCTGATTTTCACGGGCACAAGCCGGTCGGGGGGTTATTTTTTCTTTTCTTTCACATAAAAAATCAGAGCAGTCTGTAGACCTCAGGAAATGCCTGCACACTCCTCCTTAAGATTCCCTGGACATAGGCAATCAGGATTCCGTAGTTTGTCATGGGAATACCGGCATCCCTGGCACAGGCAATCCGATACTTTACTTCCCGCTCATTCAGGGTACATGCCCCCGCAGTGGACAATGAGCCGGTACCTTGACAGATCCTCCGGGAACTCCACACCGCTGGTAAAGGTAAACCTCAGCTTTTTCCCGGTATGCGCCTGCAGCCACCCAGGCAGCTTGACCGTTCCGATATCCTCACACTGACGGTGATGGGTACATCCTTCACAGATCAGCACCTGATCCCCGTCCGTCAGCTCTTCCACTGCCCGCACCCCTTCCACAAATGTCTGAAGCTCCCCCTTGTAACGCGCAAACAGTATTGAAAAAGAGGTGAGCATAATATCCTCCGGGTATTCCTGGAGACCTGTGCAAAAACCTGGCTGTCCGTAATCACCATACGCGGCTTTTTGCCAGATCTTCCAGGGTTTGTCCTAGTTCTCTCTCTCACCACGATAGCTGTCCCGCCGGACTCCAGTATATCGCGAATCGTCTGCTGTTGGGGCAGGATCAGACGCCCCTTGGGGGCCGCCTTGTCGATGGGCACCACCAGCACTGCGAAGTCAGAGGGTGAGAGCAGATCCCCACAATCCTGCGCTCTGTAACTTCCTCCGGCCTTTGTGCTGCAATCAGCTCTTTCAATTCCCGTACATTTTCCCCTGTCTCACTGCTGACAGCAATGCTGTTTTTGGGGACAGACAAAATCTTGAACCAAATCCTTCTTATTATATACCAACACATAGGGGATCTGCTTGTCCCGGATGCGCTCCAGCAATGCCTCATCCTCCTGTGTCATCCCGGTAACTGCATCCACCACCAGCACCGCGATATCTGTCTTGTTGAGTACCTGATAGCTTTTCTTAACGCGCAGAGCGCCCAGCTCCCCTCATCATCGATCCCCGGAGTATCGATCATTACCACCGGTCCTAAGGGAAGGAGTTCCATGGCCTTGGAAACCGGATCTGTGGTGGTCCCCTTCACATCCGAGACAATCGCCAGGCTCTGTCCCGTCATTGCATTTATCACACTGGATTTCCCGGCATTCCTCTTTCCGAAAATACCGATATGTACCCTCTCTGCCGAGGGTGTGCTGTTCAATCCCATCCTGTTCCTCCTCAATGTTAAAACCGGAAATCCCGCTTGCCCTGTTCTATATCCCGCAGATTTCTCTTGGCAATCTCTCTGATCTTATCTCTGGGCACCTTATCAATCTCCCTGGCAATCAAAGCCTCCCCGATCTTCTTCGTATCCTCAGAGGCATAGTCCATGAGATATTCTTTAAGCGTCATCAGGGCGTTTGGATGGCAGCAGTTTTGAATCTGACCGCTCTTGCAAAGGCTCATAAACCGGTCCCCTGTTCGCCCCTCCCGGTAGCATGCTGTGCAGAAGCTGGGTATGTAACCGAGGCGCATCAGCCAGTTTACCACCTCATCCAGGGTCCTGGTATCGCTCACATCAAACTGGGCTGAATTGTCCTCCTCCGGCTCCGGTTCCACATAACCTCCCACGCTGGTGCGGGACCCGCCGCTGATCTGGGAGATCCCAAGGTGAAGCACCCGCTCCCTGCATTTCTGACTCTCTCTGGTGGACACAATCATGCCGGTATAGGGTACCGCGATACGGATACAGGCCACCAGCTTCGCAAAGGTATCGTCGTCAATTCCGTTGTCAAACGCGTCCGGATCAATGTCATCCGCATGGCGGATACGTGGAACGCTGATGGTATGCGGTCCTACACCAAAGGCTGCCTCCAGATGCTCCGCATGCATCAACAAGCCTGCGAACTCATAGCGGTAAAGCTCCAGTCCAAAGAGCACTCCGATCCCCACATCGTCGATCCCCCCCTCCATGGCCCGGTCCATAGCCTCAGTGTGGTAGGCATAATTGTGTTTAGGTCCCGTGGGATGGAGCTTTTCATAGCTCTCTTTGTGGTAAGTTTCCTGGAACAGAATATAGGTGCCGATGCCGGCTTCCTTCAGCTTCCGGTAGTTCTCCACCGTGGTAGCCGCAATATTCACATTTACTCTGCGGATCGCCCCGTTCTTGTGTTTAATGCTGTAGATGGTCTGAATACTCTCCAGTACATATTCGATGGGATTGTTCACCGGGTCTTCCCCTGTCTCCAGCGCCAGCCTCTTGTGCCCCATATCCTGAAGCGCGATGACTTCCCTGCGTATTTCCTCCTGGGTCAGCTTCTTGCGCACAATATGCTTGTTTTTGCGTGGTACGGACAGTACACACAGCCATTCACACAATAATTTGATAAATACAGCGGTGCGAACATAACAATTCGATTGCCGTAAAAATCCTTCTTGATCTGCTCTGCAAGAGCGTAGATCTCCTGGTTTTCTCCTCAATATCACAGTCCAGAAGCACCATGGCCTCTCTGTGGGAGAGTCCCTTCCTCAGTCTTGCCTTCTCAAGTATTTTTTCAATAAGTACCTCATTGTGCCTGTTGGCTCGGGCGTACTCAAGGTATCCAGTATCTCCTGATGGTCAATAAATTCTTCTGCCTTTCCAGATTTTACATTATACATTGTTTTTCCTCACTCTCTTCTTTTGCTTTTATGTAGTTTTTTACAGCCTTTTCGTCTGACACTATCCTTCCCGCACAGCTTCACAGGCTTTGCACAGACCGCTTTGCAGTGGCTTTACCGGATCTCCCCTTGTGAATGCCACCTGGTAACCGATGGTGCGAACGCGCTCTCTGAGCTCCTCAAGGGTCTCCGCCGCCTCCGCGCCTGTGCTGATCTTATTGTCATAGAGCATATATTTATCCCTCACCTCCACTGGGGAGAGATTGGGCATAACCACATTGGCGCCTGCCAGGATACCCAGCTCACGTCCTCTGGGATGGATGGTTCCCAGGGCGGTCGTGGCCGGAATCAAAAGCCTCCGGCAGCATCAGGCGCAGTAGTCCCACCATAAACAGGGTCAGTTCCAGAGTTCCACTCTGCATTTTACAAAACGGCGTGTCCCTGTGGGAGATAAAGGGGCCAATCCCCACCATCTGGGGGAGAGCTCTTTGATAAAGGCCATATCCTCTGCCAGATACTCCGGCGTCTGCCAGGGGTGACTCCACCATGAAGCCAGTCCCCACCTGATAGCCTATCTCCTTTAAATCATAAAGGCAGCGTATACGCTCTTTCAGACTCAGGTTCGGGGATGCAGCCTCCGGTAGTGGACTTCGTTGGCTGTCTCGTGGCGCAGCAGATACCGGTCCGCCCCTGCGTCAAAGTATTTCTGGTAACTCTGTCTGGACCGCTCCCCAACCGAAAGGGTAATGGCGCAGTCCGGATGCGCCTGTCTGATACTGCGTATCAAATACGCAAGACGTTCGTCCGTAAAATACTCATCCTCCCCGCCCTGGAGGACAAAAGGTGCGGAATCCCAGCTCATATCCACTCTTGCATCTCTCCAGAATCTCCTCATAATGCAGACGGTATCTGGGGATGTTTTCATTTCCCATCCGGATACCGCAATAATAGCAGTCATTGCGGCAGTAGTTGGTAAACTCAATCCATCCCCTTATGTAGACTTCTTTTTCCGTAACAGCTCTGCTGTACTTCCCTGGCTTTTTCAAACAGATATTCGGCGGAATCCCGGGTTCTCTGTGCAATCAGTGCCGCAAATTCTTCTCTTCTTAAGTTCTGAGTCTCATACAGCTTATCAATCAATGTCTTCTGCTGTACAGGCATCATATTCTTCCACCTCCCTTTTCCATCATTCTGCCTGGGGCAGTTTGGAATAGACCGTCTTGCTGCTGACTCCCGAAAGCATTCCCAGCTTTCCGGAAAGGGCACTGATCTCTGCCTGGGGCGCATCCAAAATCACGCTGATCACAGAAACCTTTTTGGGGTGGTAGGGAACCCCCATGCGCCCCACCACATAGTGTGCATACTGATGAAGGATGGCATTCAGCTCCTCCACCGAACCGCTGTCCTCCACAATAATGGCAATTACTGCTATCCTTGTCTCCAAATCATTACCTCCCTATTGAATATGAAAAGAATTCCGCTAGCTCTGCATTTAGTTACATCTACGTTATTAAAAAGAATCCTGCGCGCAGGATTCTCCGCCTGCGGCGGGCTGTCCCGGCAGCCATCTTCCACTCCGCCGCAGTGCGATCCCGCCCGGAGGGCTTTTTATATCATAGGGAATTCCGAAGGACTTTCCTATGATACAAAAAAAAAAGTGCGCTCTATAGGCGCACTTCTGGTGTCTTTTATACATCAGCAAGCAGCCCATCCCCCTCAGGTGTAACCCTTTAAAGTCCGGAAACTTTACTTTATCTGTAACTGTTCACATATGCCTCAATGTCCTCTTTGTACGGAAGAGCGGGAATTCCTCCCATCTTTTGTACGCAGAGTCCGCCGGATGCATTGCCGTACTCAGGGACCTCCTGACAATTTCCTCTGTCAGGTCCTTCACGGTATCTACACCACTCATAAGGATTTTTGGATAGGAATCCACCCCAAAAGGCATCCCCCGCTCCTGTGGCATCCACTGCCTTTACTTTATGTCCGTAAATCCGTCCCTCGCTGCCGTTGTAGAAATACTTGGCTCCGTCTGAACCCAGCGTTTCTATTACTACAGTAATCCCATGCTCTTTCATAAACGCAGGAATGTTCGTCTCCCCCCGCCCACAAAGTTCAACTCTTCCTCTGAAATCTTTAAGAAATCTATGTACGGGAGCACCTGATTCACCACTGCCTTGGCTGCCTCCTCACTCTCCCAGACCGTATCCCGGTAATTCACGTCATAGCTCACCATCCTGCCCTTCTCCTTTGCCAGCTTTAGGGCAAACAGGGTTGCCTCCCTGGCCGGTTCCCGGGACATTCAAAGGAGCCTGCCTGTATCAGACGGGTATTCTTTATATGCTCTTCCTTTACATCCGCCTTTTCAAGCAGCATATCCGCTCCCGGCTTCCTCGCAAACGTAAAGGCGCTCCCCGTTCTCATACAGGGTGACAAAGGCCAGTGTTGTGATCGCTTCATCCGTCAGGTCGGGGCAAAAAGCACCGCCACCTTTTCCTTCTCCAGTGTGTCCTTTAAAAACGTCCAAAGTCATCATTTCCCAGTTTTCCTAAGAAGCCCACATCCAGCGTTTCTGGCCATGGCAATACAGGCATTGGCTGGGGCGCCGCCGGCATTTCTTTTGTAAACCCCAGGTTCACTTCCAGGTGTAAAGTCAATCAGCATTTCACCAACACATATCGCATCCATTCCTGATCCTCCACTATTTTGCTAGATTTGTGGTAACTGTTCAGTACCTTCACAGTTACGATGCAAAATCCATTCCAAATCGGCTTCGCCGATGGGATTTTGCATTACTGAATCATTTTCTTACGGTCTGCGTAAAAAATGTGCAGACCTGCTGAATAGTTATGATTTGTCTCTATTATATAATAGAACACTACAAAAATGCAATTCACTTCTTGACTTTTTACTTTATATCGGGAATAATAGTAACAGTTCAGACGGAGCAGAGCTGTTACTTGTGTTACCGCCCGGGTGACTGTGTTCCGCAACCGAGAACTTCCCAAAAACTTGTTGGGAAATCGCCTGGATAGCATGTTCTTTCGCCTAAGAGAAACAGCTTCCTGCGCCGGAGGATGCGTCCGCCTCAACCAGTAACGAACCTCCCCGTCTGCACTGTTACGAATAATAAGTGCCGATACCGATTTACATAAAGAGGAGCATTTCATGAAACTACAACAATTATTAAGCTTTACCAGAAAGGCTGTTGATGAATACCAGATGATTGAAGATGGAGACAAAATTGCTGTGGGCATCTCCGGTGGCAAGGACAGCCTGACTATGCTGCATGCCCTGCAGGGGCCTACAGCGCTTTTACCCAAAGCACTTTGAACTACAAAGCCATTACCGTCAGCCTGGGATATGAGGACTTCAACCTAGACCCTATCAGAGAGCTCTGCCGCAGTCTTGAAGTCCCTTATCAGGTAGTGGACACAAAGATCGCCCGGATCATCTTTGATGAGCGCAGGGAACCCAACCCCTGCTCTCTCTGCGCCAAGATGCGCAAGGGGGCTTTTAATGAGGAGGCCAAACGCCTGGGGTGCAACAAGGTTGCCTATGCCCAACACAGGGATGACATCATTGAGACCATGCTGCTCTCCCTGATCTTTGAGGGGCGCTTTCACTCTTTCTCTCCCCGGACTTATCTGGACCGGATGGATCTCACAGTGATACGCCCGCTGATGTTTGTCAGTGAGGCGGATGTGATCGGATTTAAAAACAAATACGGCCTTCCGTAGTCAAAAGTCCCTGCCCGGCGGACGGTTATACAAAGCGTCAGTATGCCAAAGATCTGATCCGCCAGTTAAACCAGGAACATCCGGGCGTAAAAGAGCGCATGTTTACCGCTGTCTTAAACGGAAATATTCAGGGATGGCCGGAGCGTAGCCCTCACAAACGCTAGGCGGATTTTGAAGTATTTATAAATACTTCATACTTTTTTAGATTCCATATATTTTATTTTCCGCACCAGTATGCTATTCTTATACAAGAATAGGAAGTGATGAAATGAAAGTACAAGTACTCTACGTCAGCGGTACGGGAAACACGGAAAAATTGCGGAAAGCATCTACCGTGCAATCCCTGAAGCCGCAAAGGATATTAAACGCCTGGACTCCTGCTCTGAGAAACGCAGTGCAGACACATATTTTATAGGATTCTGGGCTAACCGTGGCTCTGCCAGCATGGAGGTGCTGGACTATCTGTCCGAACTGCACGGCAAAAACATCGCTCTCTTTTGCACCTGCGGCATGGGCTGTGATCCAGCTTATTACAAAAGATTGAAAACAGCGTAGCTGCCTTTATCCCGGACGATAACCAATATCTGGGGGCCTTCTTCTGTCAGGGAAAGATGCCCATGCGCATCCGTGAAAAGTATGAGCATATGATGACAGCTGAAAATGAGGCCCAGGTTCAGAAACTGATTCACAATTTTGATGCAGCCTCGCTGCATCCCAATGCAGAAGACTTTGCAAATGCTGCACGTTTTACCGATTCTGTATTTGAGCAGATGCCAACTACAAGGTAAATGGCCATGTCCACAGATGTGGACACTACAATAAAGGAAAGCAGGAAGAAAACCTATGAAAGAAAAAGTTTCAAAGATTTATGACAGGACGCTATGGAGTGGATGATCTGTCAAAATTTATGCTCTACGCTCTGCTGGCGCTGTGCATTATCAGTATTTTTGTCCGCAGCTCCATCCTCAATGTGATATTGCTGCTTGGTCTGCTGCTCATCTATTTCCGTATGCTTTCCAAAAACCATACAAAGCGCTACCAGGAAAATGTAAAATTCCTGCAGATAAAGGATAAAGTGCTGCACTCCTTTCGGCGAGAGAAAAATATCGCCATCCAGAAAAAGGACTTCCGCATTTATACCTGCCCCTCCTGCAAACAAAAAACTGAATTCCCAAAGGGAAAGGGGAAAGTATGCGTTACCTGCCCCAAATGCCAGACGGAATTTATCAAAAGAAGCTAGAGGAAACCATGTTTGGATATATCACCGTTAACCAACCGGAACTAAAATAAAACATTACAACCGCTACCGCTCTTACTACTGCGGCCTGTGCCAGGCCCTGGGGAGCGGTACGGACGTATTGGGCAGGCTACGCTCACCTACGATATGACTTTTTTCTGGTAATCCTGCTCACAGGTCTCTATGAAACACCGGGCACACCCCAGGAACACCGCTGCATCGCCCATCCTGCGAAAAAGCATACCATGTTCCGCAATGCCTGTTCAGACTATGCGGCGGATATGAACATTCTGCTGGCATACCACAACTGTATGGACGACTGGTTTGACGACAAAAGCCTTGTAAAGCTCTCCACTGCCAAACTCCTGGAGAAAAAGTATAACAGCCTGGAGCAGACCTATCCCCGGCAGGTTCGGGCTATGGAGTCCTATATCCAAAATGTACATAAAAGCGAGAAGGCAAACCTGGACGATCTGGACCAGGTTTCCGGGTATACAGGAAAACTGTTGGGTGAGTTGTTTGTTTGGAAAGAGGACGAGTGGGCGGTGTACTCAGGCGAATGGGGTTCTTTCTGGGAAAGTTCATCTATCTGATGGATGCCTATGATGACCTGAACAGAGACGAAAAGAAGCGCCATTACAACCCCTGGAGCTTTTATAAAGACCGGCCAGATTTTCAGGAGTACTGCAAAAGTGTACTTACCATGATGATGGCGGAATGTGCCGGAGAATTTGAACGCCTTCCCATACTGCTGGACGCAGAGATACTTCGTAATATTTTGTATTCCGGTATTTGGACAAAGTATGATATACTGGTAAAGAACAAAAAAAAGAAGCAGGAGAACGAAAAAATAAAATGATGTCAGATCCATACGAGATACTGGGAATCAGCAGAAACGCCACGGATGAAGAGGTCAAAAAGCCTACCGCCAGCTCAGCCGCAAGTATCATCCGGACGCAAATGTAAATGCACCCAATCTTGAGCAGATAGAAGAAAATTTAAAGAAATCCAGCAGGCTTACCATCAGATCATGGATGAGCGGGAACACGGATATTCCTCCAGTGCCTATGGCTCTTACGGTTCCTACGGATCAGGAGGCGTCAGCCAGTCTTACTCCACCGAGAGTTCCGTCAAGATGCAGGCTGCGGCCAACTTCATCAACTCACGTCACTTTCGGGAGGCTTTAAACGTTCTGAACGATATCTCTGACCACTCCTCACAGTGGTATTTTTTTTGAGTGCTGTGGCAAATGCCGGACTCGGTAACAATATAAAAGCCCAGGAGCTGATCTCCCAGGCTGTGGCTATGGAGCCTAATAATATGCAATACCGCCAGTTCCAGCAGCAGTTAGAGTTTGGGGGCAGTTGGTACAATACCATGGGACGAACTTACGAAAGCCCCCTCTCCGGAAACAACTGGTGTCTGAACATTTGTCTGCTTAACTTGTTTTGTAGCTGCTGTCGTCCTTGTTGAGCACCAGATATTTGGCCTTATTATGCCGCTTTCTGACCCTCATCAGGCCTGCGGTTTTGTTGTATAGCCAAAAGGAATAGACAAGTAAGCTGTTGATCTTTCCGATCTTTTCCTTTGTAGTGCCCCTGTAATAATCGCCCCCGCTTCTGATGGGGGCTTTTTCTTTTACCGCTTTGATCAGCTGGGTTTCGGTAGTAATCTTATCCGCGAATTTCGTATAAGCCATACCCACACTCTGCCTTGTGGGCATCGCTTCCACCAAACCCTGGCAGGAAGAATTCCCTGGCAAGCTCTTTTGCCCTCCGGTTGCTCTCCGGGGATTCGCAGGCGTTAAAGGTCTCCACAAAGTCAAACCTCTTCATAATATCCTTATTTTTCCGGTACAGCCTGGTATTTGCATAGCTCATATACTTTTCTCCGCAGGGATAGGCCGGTCCCAGGATTCCTCCGTAGGCGTGCACCACTGTGATAAGCAACGCCAGCGGCATTCCCCTCACCTCCAGAATACGCGGCTTTACGCCCTCCGGCATCACCACCAGGATATGTCCCGCATTGATGGTATCATACTCTATACCCTTTAACACCACAAAATCCTTATACTTCTGTTCCTTAATCTCATTTTTCCAGAACCGGTATCCATTGTAGGAATTGTGGTCCGTCACCAGCATTCCGTCAAATCCCTTTTCCTTTAGGATACAGATATACTCCTCAATACTTACCTTGCCGTCTATGGACCCCTCTTTTGTATGACAATGCATATCAAATTTCATTAGATCCCACCCTTTCTATCTTTACCTAGACGTGAAACTTTTTGTGCAGCTCTGCAGCCAGCTCTCTTCTCCGAAAAATAGACAGAGCTGCCAGAGATAAGAAAGATATGCCGATGCAGACCACACTTGGCGCCGTAACCTGTACCAATCCAAGCAGCACAAACAGAACAGGAACCAGACCGGTCACTCCTGAAATCAGGAAATAAATCATATAGTCCTTTGCCTTTAGGCCTCCTGCCTTGGTAACTACCGTCAGTGTTGCCAGTGTCAAAAGCACTGTCAGCGGAAACACATATTCCAGTGACCATCCTCTCCAGCCCATGACCGCATCCCAGGCTGCGCAGACACCAATGATCAGCATCTGCTGCCAGACAATATTTTTCAACAGATTGCGCCTTTTATAATAACCCACACTCACAGCCAGCCACATGCACAGGATTCCTCCTGCCCCAAAGAACGACCACCAGACATGTGGCGTAAATATCATATTTACCATTACCCCGGCAACAGCCAGTGCAACGCACACAAAAGAGAACCACTGCAGAAACAGAACACTACCAAGCTTCTGTGGAGCAGGTTCTGGTAATTTCTGCTCATACAGACTGACCTTTACTCCCAGCTGTTCCAAAATGCGGAAAAAGTTCCGCTGAATATTCATATTCTCAAAGCGTGAGGTGAAGCTTAGCATTGTTTTATCCTGAAAAAGAACACATACAAAGCTCGATCTTGGGTGTGCTGGTGTACACATGAAACAGCTCAATATATCTCTGGTATTCCTCTGGCATATTGATTACACCCATATTGGAGAAAATAGCGCTCACATCTTTTTCCGCCAGTTTTGCCCCTGCCTGCAGACAGAGATTCTTCAGCTCCAGGGGAGCCAGACGAAGCAGCAGATTGTGCTCCAGACTGATTAGCTCATCCATCCTGGCAGCTATTTTTTCTCTGGTGAGCTCTTCCTCAAAGAACTTCTTTGTATGATCCAGGACATCCTCAAAGGAATCCTCCCCTCACCAAACTGGTATCCTGGATCGATCCAGCTAAAAAAAAAAAAAAAAAAAAATTCAGCATGGATGCGGATGGAAAATATTTTCTCAGATTCACAGGAACCATCAAAACCACCGGATGCCTCTCCTGCCTGCGGCTCATCTCCCCCGTGGACAGAACAGAGAAACACTGCAGTCAAAAGCACAGTAATTGAGACACCTCTGCTGCGCGCCGCAGATACCAGTTCCCTTGCTGACACCTGGCCTTCAGTGATCTTCAGTTCCCCATATTCTGTCTTGGGCGACCTGATCTGGAAAGAGCGAACCTTCTTCTTCCTCTTTCCCCTGGTTCCGGTATAGTACTTGGAAAAACTGTCATCCTCCCGGTCATGAACCGTGACTGCTTCATCCCCAATGGGAGTCTCACACTCAAAGTCCTCCGGATGGGCCAGCAGAAGGTAGTTTTTTGACAAGCTCTTTCAAAAACAGGGTGGCCCCCTGTGCCGTCGGTAAGGGCATGATAAACCTCAAAGTTTATTCTCTGCCTGTAATACGTCACCTCAAATAAAAGGTTTTTTTATCGTGAATGTAGATGCTGCTGCACGGAAGTCTGGACTCCTCCCCACCACAGGGTCAAGCTCGCTCTTCTCCAGATAATACCAAACATCCCTTTGCGCATCACAGAGCAGAACATTGGATAGACCTGCACCGTTTTATCCAATGCCTTCTGTAATAGCATCCCATCAATCGTCTCTTTTAATTCACAGGAAAACCGAAAAACTCTTGTATCCGTTTTCCGCTGGTGGCAGGAAATATCTTAGCCGCATTGTCCAGCTTACGCCAGCGCGAAGATCCCGCATTCAGCATTTTCTAGACCCCTTTCAAAAAATCATTGATCAGCCGGAAACTTTCTTCCACATAAAATGTTTGATACCCAGGGCAAAATACCCATGCAGAGCATCCGCAATCCGGTGCACTTCCACCTGATTTCCTGCACTTCGCAGCTTTTCCCCCGTACGCCTCCCCTCATCCCTGAGGGGATCAAATTCAGCGGTGAGAATCAGTGTTCTTGGCATACCAGTCACATCCTCCGCCAGCATGGGGGCAAACAGAGGATTTTGAAAATCTTCCGGAGCCCCTGCATAGAGCTTTAGATAGTCGTTCATTTTCCGGGCAGTCAGCAGATATCCCGAACCATTTTCATGGACAGAGGGAAAGGGTGACTGTTCCGAATAGTCATTGTATGTGGCCGGGTAGATGAGAATCTGCCTGGAGGGCATAAACTCTCCCCTCTCCTTTGCCAACAAACAGAGGGCTGCTGCCAGGTTTCCCCCTGCACTGTCTCCAATCAGAGTGATACGCTCCGGCGCGGTGTGCATGAATAGCTCATTCATAAAGATAGCCCTGGCCGCTGCATAGCAGTCCATTAGCCCCGTGGGAGAGGGGTACTCCGGCGCCAGTCTGTAGTCCACAGACACAACCACATGGCCAGTACTCTGCGCCATTCTGGCACAGACCCGGTCATAGTTTTCAGCCTGCTCCGTAACCCAGCCGCCCCCGTGAAAGAACAGCATCACCGGATAGGTGTTGCCTATCGTCCTGGGGCCTTTGAGCGCCTCCGCATTGGGCAGATAAATCCTCAGCGGCACCTCATGCCCCCCATTGTAAACCTTTTCGTCTATGGTCTTGTAAAAGATCTTCATAGGGTCCAAGGCCTTTAAATTGGCCAAATGTCTGGAAGCCTCCACCTCAATTCCGCCGTAGGACAGGGCTTTTAAGACCGCCCTTACGGCTTTGCTCATAGGCATCCTATTTCAGCTGTTCTTTCATCAGTACCACATGAACACCCAGAGGATTGATCACAATTCCCTTGGCCTGGGGAACCACCACCTCATGCAGCTTGGCAACGGGACAACCTGCTGGGCGGAAATTTTGTCCCTGTTAAATTTGTTGAATTCTCCAATGTCTGAACACACTGGCTGAAACATATTTTCATCGGATAGCTTCATCAGAGGCACTTGCTTGTCATCCTGCACCGGCACAATAAATGTGCCCTTACGCATATTGGCAAGCATCTCCTCCTCCATCTCCTTCATTTCCTGATTGGGCTTAACCCCTTTTCTCTGCGCAGCATCTGCATGAGATAGATGGCCGTCAGCTGAAATTGAGGATTGTCCACGCGCACCTTACCCTCCGGCAGGCTGCTGTAATCCGAGGAATCACCAGTTCACGGACCTGAATCCGCATCTCATCCTCCCTTTATCCACAACCATGGCATTCACCCCAATAAAATAAAGACTGAGTAAAGGATAAAAAAGTTCTCCTTTGGGGAATTTCACCACCTGAACGGGAATCTTTGCCTCCTGAAACACCTTGGCCGTCTCCAGCGTTCTCCTCTTTCCGGAAGATATAGATCTGGTCGTCAAAGCTCTCCTCATCGCATTGGATATAGGGCATTCTTGTGCATCTTGAAAAAGCACAAACACCTCATCCATATTCTTCAGCTGCTCCAGTAAAAATCTCTTTTTTGTGTTTACCTCTGTCATCTCTTTTTTCCTCTCGTTTTTCTAAATTGTCCAAAAAGCCATACTTCTTCAAGTATGGCTCCTCTTATCTCTTCATGAATTCTCCCGCTTATTATTTAAGAACTGGAATATCATACCCAATATACCCACAATCACTCCAGTGATGATGAGGACTCTGCTCTGTTCAATGTGCAGCATAGTCAGCACTAAGGTGCTCAGCTGAACCCTCCCTGCAGGGAGGGACACCACAATGATCACCGGTTTCACAAACCAAACAGCAAAAATCCCTGTGACAACCCCAACCCCGACGCACAACACATACATCCCTCCCGTATCCGCCTGAATCAGCAGTACAGAGATCGCAAATGCCATCAGAGCGCCCACCAGAAACACCCCGGCAAGATAGGCTTTGAACGCCAGAGCCGCAAACAGGGCTGCCGTCAAAAGGCCAACCGTCACTGGTATCCAGGGCGAGTCCACAAACTGTTCCGAGATATAACTGCCCAGATAAAATCCAGCCGCAAATCCAATGAGTGTGGTCCACACCTTCAAAAACCGGTAGCCAAAGAAACAGCCAACCAGCGCAAACAGAATCCCCGCTGCTCCTGCAATCCATGCAAAACCACCTGGTAAATTTCCTGTCAGACTCTGCACTGTCTCCATCCGCAACTACCCCTCACTGAAGTCGCTACTATTATAGCACAGATTCGCACAAAATCCTAGTTCCAAATTTACGGCACCTGGGGTTTTACTTTCATTTTTACTTCCATCTTTCTCACAGTGGCAAAGAACGCGATGGTCAGTGGGATACAGGCTCCCAGCCAGGCCAGGGGATTGGACCAGCATGCCCCCGCAAATCCGAAATATTGCGCTAAAAACACAGCGGAAAATGTCCTCATGACCAATTCCATCACCCCCAGCAACTGTGGGCATCACGCCTTTTCCCAGCCCCTGCAGGGTAAAGCGGAAGATAAAGAGCATCGCCAGCAGAAAATACATGCTTCCATTGATGATCAGATAGGTCTGTGCCAGGGAGGCCACTTCAGGCTCCCCGGTCCCACAAAGATTCCTGCCAGCTGATATCCTGCAAAAATATTCACCAGTCCCATCACAACGGCAAACCCCCACAGAAATCAGGCTGCACTGGAGCACACCTCTGCGGATGCGCTCTGTTTTCCCTGCTCCGTAATTCTGGGCAGCGTAGGTGGCCATTGTGGTTCCGAAAGAATTCATGGGCTGGGTTGCAATCTGGTCAATCTTCTGCGCTGCTGTAAACGCTGCCACGGCCACAGCTCCCAGACCGTTCAGGGCAAACTGCAGCACTACAGCCCCAATGGCAATGATTGACATCTGAAACGCCATGGGAAAGGCTACCTTTGCATGCTGGATTAGTTCCCACTTGGTTACCCTCCATTCCTCCCGGGTCAGATGCAGGATCGGAAGCCGTCTCTTTATGTAAAAAGACATAAGACCCCGGACACCATCTGCGCGATAATCGTTGCCCAGGCAGCTCCGGCCACGCCCATTTTAAAACCAAGATACAGACAAAATCCAGGGCAATATTCAGAACACAGGCTACTACCAGGAAGAACAGCGGAGTCTTGCTGTCCCCCAGGGCACGGATGATATTTGAGAGCAGATTAAACAGCATACTGGCCACAATCCCTCCGAAAATCACAATTACATACCGGCAGGCATCGTCAATGATCTCAGGAGGTGTCCGCATGAGCTCCAAAATGGGCCTGGTCAGCGGTACCGCCAGCGCCGTCAACGCAACGGTTACCCCCGCACTGAGCCATACACCGGCCGCCACACTTTTTCGCACTCCCTTCTCGTCACCAGCACCGAACCGCTGGGCCGTCAGAATCGACAGGCCGGAAGTGAGTCCCATGGCAAATCCCAAAATTAAAAACGTGATACTGCCAGTACATCCCACCGCGGCCAGTGCATTCACCCCAATGGTTCTCCCCACAATCAAAGTGTCCGCCATACTGTAAAACTGCTGAAATATATTCCCGATCAACAGGGGAATGGTAAAGAGTACAATCAGTTTTGCAGGGCTTCCCTCTGTTAGATTTTTTTGTCATTTCATCTCCTCCTTATTTTTTAGTCACGCTGTAAATGCGCAGATCTGTTGAATAATTACATCACGCTATATTATAATCTTTTGACAAAAAAGTAGAATGTCATTTCTTGCACTCTTTATGTATTATTTTGGTGTACGTTCCTGTTTATACATTCACAGTAACAGGCTTATATTTTTCTCGCAATTCTCGTGGGAAAGAGATATAATACCTGTAGTAATCTATACTGTTTTAGCGGACACATTAAAATGAAAGGAAGGTACATCTATGTCCAGCCAGCAATACGATATCACCTACGATGACTTAAATCCCACCTTTCTGTTCACCTGCTGTACAAAACGCACGGAATCTGAGGACAATTATCACTGTCACGACCATCTGGAGCTCTGCATCATCTCCAGCGGGCAGGGCATTTTTTCATATTGATGGGCAAGACCTCCCCCGTCAAAGCGGGAGATCTGATTATTCTGAATCCCGGGACTTATCACCAAAGTCTCGTCTCCCATCCCCAAAACTGTACGGTGGAGTACTACATAGGATTCTGTGATATCCATATACGGGATCTGAGCAGGACAGACTGCCTCTGCTGGGCGGCAGCGTAATACTTCCAATGGCTGACGGCATTAAACAGGACGTTTTCAAGATCTGTTCATCTATGGCAAAAAGAATTTCAGACCTGTCAGCCTGACGCTACTTTATGCTCAAGGCTTATCTGATCCAGATCATCCTGCTGCTTCTGAGAGAACAAAAAATACAGCCGAGGCATGCGGGGGCTGTATCTTTGAGTCAACCAACAAAAAATATGTGGTTCGCCGCATGATCACCTACTTTGAGGAGCATTACCGGGAGAAGATTTCCCTCGATCAGGTCGCCCGCAATATGTATTTAAGTCCCTTTTACATCTCCAAAATATTTAAGAGTGAAACCGGGGACACCCCCATCAATTATCTGATCCGACTGCGCATGGAGCGGGCCAGGGATCTGATGGAAAGCCGTCGGTCCCTAACCATACAGGACGTGGCTTCACAGGTGGGATACGAGGATGTGAGTCATTTCAGCAAACTATTTAAAAAAGCTCTACGGAACAGCCCCTTCCAGATACCGCAGCAGTATCTGAAAGGGGCTGCTCTATTTTTATATGTCAGATTCTCGTATATCAGATTCTGTTAACTCCCGTCTTTGTGGCAGCTTCGGCCACTGCCTTTGCCACCGCTTTTGCCACTCTCTTGTCAAAGGGATTCGATAATGTAATCCGGTGTCAGTTCTTTCTCGTCAATAAGATCAGCAATGGCATATGCAGCAGCCACCTTCATCTCATCATTGATATCTCTTTGCGCGGACATCCAGTGCTCCCCTGAAGATACCCGGGAATGCCAGTACATTGTTAATCTGATTGGGGGAAATCACTGCGGCCTGTGCCCACAACTGCCGCACCGGCTGCCTTTGCCAGATCCGGCATAATCTCCGGAACCGGATTCGCCATGGGGAAGAGAATAGGGTTGGGTGCCATGGACTTCACCATCTCCTCCGTCACAGTCCCCGGAGCAGACACGCCGATAAAGACGTCAGCCCCTTTGAGCACCTCTGCCAGACTTCCCTTTTTCTGGCTCTTATTGCTGATCTTGGCCATCTCGGCTTTCTCCTCATTCAAGCCTTCCCTGCCCTCATAGATCGCGCCCTGGCGGTCACACATGATCACGTCCTTAAGTCCAAGGCTTACCAGCAGCTTGATAATTGCAATACCCGCTGCTCCTGCGCCTGAAGTAACCACTGTGATATCTTCCAGCTTTCTTCCTGTCAGCTTCAATGCGTTCAGGAGCGCAGCTGTGGTCACCACCGCGGTTCCGTGCTGGTCATCGTGGAAGATAGGGATGTCACAGCATTCTTTTAGTTTTCTCTCGATCTCAAAGCAGCGGGGCGCAGAGATATCCTCCAGGTTCACGCCCCCAAAGCTGCCTGCCAGCAGACGGACCGTGTTGACAATCTCATCCACATCCTTGGTTCTCACGCACAGCGGGAAGGCATCCACATCCCCAGAGCTTTTAAACAGTACACATTTCCTCCATCACCGGCATGCCGGCTTCCGGTCCGATATCGCCAAGTCCCAGCACTGCGGTTCCGTCCGTTACCACAGCAACCATATTGTGACGCCTTGTATATACATAGGACAGATCCACATCCTCTGAGATTTTCAGGCAGGGTTCCGCTACTCCCGGGGTATAGGCAATGGACAAATCCTCCGGAGTCTTAAGCTCTGCTCTGCTGATCACTTCAATCTTTCCCTGCCATTCTTCGTGTTTCTTCAGTGCTATCTCTTTTTTATTCATGCGATACTTTCTCCTCTCTTTTCATCAGTTACTTTATCCCAAAATTCCCGCAGTGTGCGGGCTGATTGGTCCATAGCTTGTTTTTCCTGCTCGTTCAGCGGAAGGCTGATTGCCCTTGAAACGCCCCGGCTGTTCAGCACACATGGGAGGCTGATGGCAACTCCCTGCCAGTCACCAAACTGTCTATCCAGGACATGTGCAACCGGCAGAATCGCGTTCTCATTTCCGGATATTGCCTCCACGATTCTAGATGTGGTCATCGCAATGCCGTAGAAGGTGGCGCCCTTTAGAGAGATAATCTCAGCGCCTGCGTCCTTTGCCTTATGGGCAATCATCTCCTTATCCAGGTCAATCCGGCTGTTTTCCAGAAAATCTTCAATGTTTTCCCCGCCCACAGTGGCTCTGCTCCATATGGGTACCTGGCTGTCTCCGTGTTCGCCCAGAATATAGGCATTGATATCGCACACATCCACTTTGCACACATCGCTGAGCAGAGACCTAAAACGCGCCGTATCCAGCGAAGTTCCGGTTCCGATCACCTGGCTGGCCGCAAGACCTGACTCCTGAAGGACCGCCATGGTCAGGATATCCACAGGATTGGACACTACCACCAGAATCGGGTCCTTGGCGTACTCCATAATCTTTTGGGTTATGCTCCTGGCAATGGATACATTGGTTTGTGCCAGCTCCAGCCTGGTCTGCCCCGGCTTTCTGGAAATACCCGCGGTGATAATAATAATCTTGGCATCCGCACACTCCTCATATCCACCCTTTCGAATCTGAGTCTGCCGGAAAAATGCAGTTCCGTGTGAGATATCCAGCGCGCTGCCCATGGCCCTCCCTCATTTAAATCCACCAGAACAATATCCCTCGCCTGTTTTCGGAGCATCAGCGTATAGCTGATTGCCTCCCCTACATTGCCCGCGCCGATTACCACTATTTTATTTTTTTATAAGCTGTCAATTTTTTGCTCCTCTCTGCTTTTTCTTAGTTTCATTTAATCTAAAAAGCTGCTGCCGGAGGAGCCCTTCTGCCCAGGTTGGAATCCGGAAAACGGTATACTCTAATCTGTATTCTTTTTAACGAAATCCATCCCAGAAGCATTTCATAAGCCCTGAAAAAAGAAATACCCCAGAGCCATTGCCAGACGTATGGATGCGCTTCTCTGCCTTTGCAGGCGGTTGAAAATATGTCCGGCGCCCTGCTTCCCGCTGAACACAGCCTGGAATTCTCTGTCCTTGCTGTGCACAGATGAATAACCGTAATCCTGTGCCCTGCTCATCTTTCCTGAGAGATTGATAAGCAAAACTGAATTTACCGTTCCTGAAAAAATTTGCAGCACAAAAAAAAAAAATCAGAATTGCTGCTACTTTACTGCGTTTGCAATATTTCCCCATTTTTTTCTCCTTTTTTCTGCGTTAAAACTTTGACAAATTCGAATTCATTATATCGTAAAAAGCCGCAAATATCAATCATTTTTGCCATACTTTGTTTTGCTTAGTTTTTGTTGTTTTATGCTTGCTTTTCCCTGTTTTTCCTATTATAATAGAGATAAGAATATGTAGAATTTTAGAGATCGGAGGACAATATGGCTGGAAAATATGAGGGACAGGCAATTGGTATTTTTGAATTAGATAATCTATGCGCCTGCTTTGTTGCCCTGGATGCAGCTTCCAAGGCTGCCAATGTGAGTATTCAAAGTGTTGAGAGAAACCGTTTAAAATGGGGGCCTGTGTAAAAATGAGGGGCAGTGTATCTGATGTACACGCTGCTATGGACGCTGCTCTTCAGACTGCCAGACCCATGGCCCAGATCGTTCACCATACCATCATCGCTGCTCCTGCCGCAGGTACGGAGCGAGCAATTGAAATGACCATCAACAAATAAACATGGAGCAGGGGAAATAAGATGATATACGGAGCACTCGGATTAGTAGAAGTACTGGGCACCGCCAACGCCATACTGGCAGTGGACCATATGCTGAAGGCGGCAGACGTAAGGTTTCAGACCTGGCACACCAAATGCGGCGGTCACACACTGATATTTATGAGCGGAGATGTATCCGCTGTATCAGCCGCTGTAGACAGCGTTAAAGGAAACGCTCCCTGCGAAATTTTCAACACTGCTGTAATCTCAAGTCCCTCTCGGGAAACCAAACGCCTGGTAGAGGAGTTTACCGCAAAGCAGAAAAAAGAACTAAAGTGTTACTTTAATTATATGCCATATCATATCTGGCTGTGAAAAAGGAGGGATTTTAATGGCAGACCATAAAATCATTACGATCTCCAGGACTTTCGGAAGTGGAGGACGGGCCATCGGAGAAAAACTGGCCAAAGAACTGGGCATTTCCTTTTATGACAAGAACCTGCTGCATCTCATGTCGGAAAAAACCGGCATCAGCGAGGACGGTCTGGAAAATGCAGATGAAAAGCTTCTGAACCGCTTCATCGATCCCTACGCTATAATCAGCGGACAGGACCACAGCACCAACCTCTATCTCTACCGTATTGAGAAGAAGATTATCTTAGATCTGGTTGAAAAGGAGTCCTGTGTCATTGTGGGACGTCTGGCTGACTGGATCTTAAAAGACGATCCACGTGTCCTGAAGGTCTTCATCACTGCACCGGAAAAAGACCGCATCTCCCGCATTATGGAGTGTGAAAATGTAACCCAGCGTGAAGCCGAAAAACTTATGCGCCAGGTGGACAAGCTGCGACGCAATTACTACTCTTTCTTCACAGACGGAAAATGGATGGACTTTGGGAATCGGGATGTTATTCTCAACAGCTCATTGAAAGGAATTGACGGATCCGTGGAAATATTAAAGTACATAACACAGATGCCATAATATTCAAGAAGTGTGTCATCAAACACTACTCCGGATTCCAGGCATATGCAAAAATTTTACTGTCTGCATAATGATACAGAACAAGAGACAGCCGCATGGACAATGTCAAGCGGCTGTCTCCTCTTTTTCGTAACAGTTCAGCCAAGCTGCCCTATTACTATTTTTCCTCTCCTTCAAATAGGCTGATGCTTCCTGTCACATCTCCATTTAGTACATAGAATACCTTATCCTCTTCCGGTTTGATATAGAGGTCCATATTCTTCAAATTTTTCACATCATGTCCCAAATGCTCCCACTCGCTGTTTACTCTATGTACAATTTCATCCGTTTTTACTTCATTTCCGCTGTGCTGGATAAAAAGAGCGGTCTGCACCTCGGCCTTTGTGACGGTCTGCTCTACCGTTGCTTCCTTTAGCAGAAGCTGCCTGCTTTTTTAAAATTCGTTTTTTGCCATATCAAGATCCCCTTTCATTTATACGGAATCTATTATAATGCTTTTTGCCACGGATTGTCAAAAACCTGAAGGATTTTCTCTTCTCAGACAAGGAGCAGGCGTAACAGTTCAGACGGGCAGGTTCGTTATTGGCTGGGGGACGCTTCCTCCGGCGCAGGGCTATGCTTCGTGGATACGTCCGCGAAGCATAGCCCTGCGCCGGAGGAAGCTGTTTCTTTTAGCCGGAAGAACGCACTACCCAGGCGATTTACAAACAAACTTTGGGGAAGTTCTATTTTCCTGAGCCTTATATACTTTCTGCAATCCGGGCTGCCTCTCTGGCCAGCCTTTCTATCTCGTCAAAGTCCTCTTTTTCAATCAATTCCGGCCTTACCATCCAACTTCCTCCGCAGGCAACCACTGAGGGACACCTCAGATAATCTCCCACATTTTCTGCACTGATTCCGCCGGTGGGCATAAAGCGCACCATGTGAAAAGGTGCGGAGAGCGCCTTAATCATGGTCAGTCCTCCCGACGGTTCGGACGGAAAAATTTTACCACTTTCAAACCAAACTCTAAAGCCTGTTCATATCCCCGGGATTGCTGCAGCCTGGCAATATGGGATCTGCCTCTCCATACAGTGTCGAACTGTACGCGGATTCAGGCCGGGACTAACGATAAATTCTGCTCCTGCCGATACGGCCTCCTCCACCTGCTGGACTGTGAGGACCGTCCCTGCTCCCACCAGCATTTTAGGCTGGGCTTTTCTCATAAGGCGGATGCCCTCTTTAGCAGCCTCAGTCCGAAAGGTCACCTCCGCACACGGTAGGCCTCCTCTGCAGAGCGCATCTGCCAGAGGCGCTGCTTTTGTCTCATCGTGTAATACCACAACGGAATAATCTTAATTCCTTCAATTTTCTTTATCACATCCTGTGTCATGACTCCTCCAATCCGAAATACCTGACTGCATTTCTATAGCAAATATTCTCTATCATTGATTTTATATACCCCTCATCCATTGGATATTCTCCGTTCTCCACCCAACAGGCAATTCGGTTGCATATAATACGCCTAAAATATTCATGTCTGGGAAAGGAGAGGAAGCTCCTGGAATCCGTCACCATACCAATAAAGGTGCTGATCAGTCCCTGGCTGGCCAGAATCTCCAGGTGTTCTTCCATTCCCCTCCTGTGGTCATTAAACCACCAGGCAGAGCCCAACTGAACTTTCCCTTTTATCCCATCTCCTGAAAGCAGCCTGCCAGGCAGGCCAGCATTGGGGTATCCGTGGGATTCAGACAATACAGCACGGTTTTGGGAAGGTGCCCCAAGTTCTCCGCAACACTAAGCAGCCCGCCAACCTGGGATGCGTAGTTTTCATCATTCATACTGTCAAAACCGGCATCGGCTCCCAGACGCGCAAACCCTTTTTTTTGAGTTATTCCGCAGCGCTCCAATATGCAGCTGCATGACAATTCCCCTGGAAGCATAGGAGCGGGCCAGGCGGCAGAGTATATACCCCTCATACATTCCCTCTCCTGGTCCGACAAAGCCTCCCCCTCATCCGTCTCTGCAGTGCAGCATCCGCCTCCTGCCTCCCAGCCTCCGGGCAGATGAGCCTTTCAAGGCTGTGATCTGATACGAGACATCCATTCTGTACAAAGAAATCTAATCTCTGTTCCAAACAGTTCATCAAGTCCTCCGTATTCAGAATATCGATTCCAGCCGCATTTTGCAAGTAATGGAGGTAGTCCGGAAAATCAGTTCTCCCGATCTGTAATATGCGGTCAGGCCGAAAAGTAGGCAGTATCTTGACGGAAAAGGTCGCTCTCAGCTTGTTGTGGTATGCTAAATCATCTACAGGGTCATCCGTGGTACATAGGGCCATTACATTCTGGTCCTTCAAAAGGCTTTGGGGTGTAAACGCTCTTTCCTTTAGTATCCGGCTGCTTTTATCCCAGATCTCCCGGGCGTTTTCCTTTGTAAGAGGCTGACAAATCCCAAAATATCTCTGAAGTTCCAGATGCGTCCAATGATAAAGCGGATTTCCCATGCAGTTTTGAACCACCTTGGCCCATGCCTGAAACTGTTCAAAGCTCCCAGTATTCTCTGTAACCAGTTCTTCCGAAATGCCATAGGCCCGCATTGCCCTCCATTTATAATGGTCATGGGCAAGCCACAGCTCTCCCAGATTCAGACATCTCTTATTTTCATAAATCTCTCTTGCTGATAAATGATTGTGAAAGTCAAAAATTGGCATGGGTTCAGCCCACTGGTGATAGAGTTTTCTGGCTGTGGGAGTCTGCAACAAAAAATCTTCGTCCATAAATGGCTTCATATACGTTCGTACCTCCTCCCCTACCACTCCATATCTTTTAATGTTTTATCCACCGCATGGGGTCCGGCGATCATTTTTTCAAAAAAAATTGTTCCACTTTTTCTCCCAAACCTGCTTCATACAGATCAACACCAAAGATATCCTGTCTCTTGAGGATTTCTCTCACTCCATTCAGATCTTTAAGACCCCGGGCTTGGCTTTTTTTCGCCTAACCGGATTCCCGCCAATTTGGGACAAAGCTCCTCAATCAGAGGGTCCGGGCTCAATTTCATGGGTTTTCCACAGTCATCTATCCCCAGGAGATAGCGTAGCCAGCCGGCAAATACGAGAGGAATCCCTTCCAGATCCCCCGCATTTTTGTCCGGGTCCTTTTCATAGGCTTTGATGGTCTCTCCAAAACGGATGGACAGCTTTTGTGAGGTGTCTGTGGCAATTCTCTGGGAGAATCCGGGATAAAGGGATTGGGCAGCCGTGTGTAAATTACCTGGTCCAGGAACTCCTTTGGCTCAAGAATTCCCGGGTGTACCACCACTGGAAGGCCCTCCTGGTATCCAATCCTCTCTATCAGCCTCTTCAAATCTCTATTTTCCATCTCCTCATAAATTAGCTGATATCCCAGCAGACACCCAAAAAACTGCCAAAGCGGTGTGAAGCGGATTTAGGCATGTGCAGACCTTCATCCTCTCCGCCTTCTCTACTGTATCCCTGGTGGTAAAGATGATTCCCGCCTTTTCCAGAGGCGGTCTTCCAGCAGGAAAAGCGTCCTCCACCACCAGGTAACGGCACTCCTCCGCATTGACAAACACTGCAGTGTAAGTGTTTTTTCCTGTTACAACCGTTTCTGTTTGCTTTTAGCCCATCCTCTCTCAGCATATCCCCCACCGTATCATCCGGCCTGGGGGTAATCTTGTCAATCATAGTCCATGGAAAAGCTGTCTTTTCCCTGTTTCGGATATAATCAGAAAATCCCTTTTTGTATCAATTCTCTTTTCTCCCATTCCTCTGCAAAAGAGCAAACTGCCTCGCAAAGCCGGTCCCCATTGTGGGAACAGTTATCCATGCTCACCATAGAGATGGGCTTTTCACCTGAGCAGTACCGCTCATAAAGGAGTGCACATACCTTCCCCATATAGCTCTGGGCATGTTTCGGCCCGGCTTCCATGTCCTTTGTACTTGGGGAAGCGGTTGACCTTCACTATTTGTCAGGCAGTATCCCTTTTCCGTTATGGTAAAGCTGGCCATCTGCAGGAGTCTGACCGGAAGATCTCTGTCAACCTTCCATAGTCCTCCGTGTCCTCTCTGTCCAACTTAAGCGCTTCCGTAACGCTTCCCACCACTTCCTTCTCCACTGATCCGTCTGTCCTCAGTGTGACAGAGATTCCCAAGTTGTCACAGGGCTTAAATACTCTGTCTATGATTTCATAGTCAAAGCCCTCTGCCACTACAATGCCCTTATCTGTTTCCCCCATATTTAATACTTCCTGCAATGCCTTGGCCTGAAATGCGCGAAAGAGATTACCCGCCCGAAGTGAACCCACACTGGAGCCTTGTGCGTGTTTTTCCGAATCTTCTCCCTGTCGTACTCCGGAAGCTTATAGCCTTTCTCCACCCATAATGCCCTGTTCTCTAATTCTTTGTCATTGAGCCGCATCCTCTGTTTCCTTTTCTACTGTTTACTCATTTATTGCTACCCACAGTGGACAAGAAAATCCACGTCTTTTGTCCTCTTAGGGTAGCATTTCCAGACAAAAGAAAAAAGTATCCATATATGGATACTTTTCATGGCTGCATAACCTGCATATTCAATGTATTTTTTCTGATGATTCTGGTAAACCTCTGTACGGACAGCAAACTTGTCAGCAAACTATCCAGTCAATGGACAGTCTTCAGAATTCACAGTGGTGCCTCCACCCGAATCCAGCTTTCGGCAGCAGGCCTGTCATCCTGTTTACTGCCGTTTGCTGCGTCTGTTGTCCATCAGTCCGTCACGGTAATGCTCTCAATCACCGGCTGGTTTTCAGAAAGAACCGTTCCGTTGTCATCCTCCGTCTGCGTGTCCTCACAGATCTTGTCCACAATCTCCATTCCTTCCGTCACCTGTCCAAATGCGGCATACTGCCCATCCAGAAATGTGTTGTCCTCATGAACAATAAAAACTGGGAACTTGCGCTGTCCATATCCTGGGAACGAGCCATAGAAATGGTTCCCCTTGTATGGGATAAAGAATTTTCAATTCCATTCTGAGTAAACTCTCCCTTGATGGTCTCATCCGACCCGCCAGTTCCATTCCCCAGTGGATCTCCTCCCTGAATCATAAATCCGCTGATAATTCTATGAAAGGTCAGCCCATCATAAAACCCTTCTTTTGCCAGCTTTACAAAATTTGTCACAGTGATCGGCGCTATATCTGCATCCAACTCCGCTTTAATGGTACCGTAATCCTTTACGTTGATCTCCACATGATGCTTCCCGCTCAAAAGATCCTCCGAGGATGCCTGCACTTGATCCGTGCTGTTCTCACTCTCTCCCGTATCGGTATCTGCTGCCTCTGAACCTCTTTCGTTTCCGCAACGCTGTTCTCTGTTGCCTTCAAGCTCTCTGCGCCTGCACTTTCAGTCTGCTGAGTTTTACCTCCACAGCCTGCAAGCCCCATCACAGTCAGGCCTGCGATCAATATCATACATACTACTCTTTTCATTTGCTTCCTACCCTTTCTGTCCGTTATTATACTCTGTGTATTATAATCTATTTTCTGCTGTCCGTACAGAATATAAGGAAAATTTTCACAAAAATTTCAATATTCCCTTTACTGTTACTCCCTGACGAGCACTCTAGATTCCGCTTTCGTACCACTCAAACCTGCCCCTTCTTAAAGCTGAGTATCATTTCATTCGTCAGGCTTCCAGTGATTTCACTCACTGGGATCTCACTGCGGTCAAACCACTGTGCCATTGCCAGTTCCTTATGATCCAGAGTAATTTCCTCGCTGCCATCCAGGTCCGCATAAAATCCCATAAGAAGTGAATCCGAGAAGGACCAAGGCTGACTCTTGTAATAACGGATATTTTTTACGGAAAGCCCAACCTCTTCCTTCACTTCCCTCTGTACAGTCTGCTCTATGGTCTCTCCAATCTCTGAAAAGCCTGCAATCAGAGCATATCTCTTGTGTTCTCTATTCGCATACTGTGAAAGCAGAAGACGATTTTCATTCACAATCCCCACAATCACTGCAGGCATAATCTTCGGATACTCTATATTACCGCATTCTGAACAAAAAAGCATCCGCTCCTTTTCCCCTAAACTCATAGGATTTCCGCACCTGCCGCAGAATCTATGGTTTTCATACCACCGATACAATTGTGCTCCTGTAATTCCTGCATAAGCCAAATGTTTTGGTAAGGCCACTCGAAATGTCTCTAAATTTTCCATAGCAAACCTGGAGAGCTTCGGACAGCTTATATTGCATCCCAAATAATACCGATCCTTATCGATAGAGAACAGATAGATCGCATCCTCATAGATCCCATCATCATAAATTTCCATATCTTTAAAAGTCGGAAAAACCACTTCATCCCTTTCATTTCTGCCCACCAGCACCTCACGTTTACTGAAGCACAAAAATATAACTATTCCTCTCGGGCTTCTGTGGACAATACTCATTCCTAAAACAATGTGGTTCGATATCTTGTATCATTTTTCTACTCTCTCCTGTATCTTTTACTGTTCTCATCATTATACAAAAAATACACTGTAAATTGCAACTATTCAGAGCATTTATTCTGCCATATTCTTGATTCTACCTGTGTTCTCATAAAGGGAATGACTATCGGGCGTCAGGGCAAACTACGATTTTTTATTTCAATACACATATCCACGAAGGGAGTGACTACTTCTGGTCATTAAATACACTGTGGTACTTTGATTTTCAATCCACACTCCCGCGAAGGGAGTGACTATTGGCCAGCTGGATATCCGTCTCAGCTATGTAGATTTCAATCCACACTCCCGCGAAGGGAGTGACTCTCACCGCAGGTGATTGCTTCAGGAATATCTGGTTTCAATCCACACTCCCGCGAAGGGAGTGACCATATGGCAGCAGACAAATTTATCAGGCAGGGTAATTTCAATCCACACTCCCGCGAAGGGAGTGACCATATGGCAGCAGACAAATTTATCAGGCAGGGTAATTTCAATCCACACTCCCACGAAGGGAGTGACATATAAGGCCCGCTTGTGCATCAGTAGACATTGATTTCAATCCACACTCCCGCGAAGGGAGTGACAAAAATAACAGCCTGTCTATTGCAGGCCGTCACCATTTTCAATCCACACTCCCATGAAGGGAGTGACAATTACGCATAAATAAAAAGGAGGAAATTAAAATATTTCAATCCACACTCCCGCGAAGGGAGTGACAGCTTGCGTTGGAGATCTGGTATACATTCCGGGATTTCAATCCACACTCCCGCGAAGGGAGTGACGAGATCCATCTTGCGTTCAATTACTATCCTTTTATTTCAATCCACACTCCCCGCGAAGGGAGTGACGGTGTACTATTTTTAATATCTGCATTTTCTGATATTTCAATCCACACTCCCGCGAAGGGAGTGACGTGCCATTTGTCATGCTCTTTACCATGTTCTACAAAATTTCAATCCACACTCCCACGAAGGGAGTGACGATAAAGATATCCTATTTTATCAATGCCATATAATTTCAATCCACACTCCCCGCGAAGGGAGTGACCACGTCATTTCCAATATCATAATATTCACTAATAATTTCAATCCACACTCCCACGAAGGGAGTGACATCAATGCTAAAGGAAGGTGCAAAGAATGCGAAGAATTTCAATCCACACTCCCGCGAAGGGAGTGACAGCAAAAACAACCAAAAATATAGTCTCATTTTTGTCTATATAGATACCATTATCTATATGCGCTGAAATTATTCCTATATTTTTTCTAAAGTTATCTATATTGTACCATTAATTATAAATTTTTCAAGGTGCGAATCCCCCAGTATTTTTATGTGTACATATGATTCGCACTATAAAATTAAAGTCTGATCAGCAGGTATCCCTCTATCTACACCAACATGCTCCACTTTTTGTCTTATAATGATTGCCCAAATAATAGAATCGCAAACTATCTACTTCTTCATCAATCAATTCTACTAATACAGACTTCAATGAGAGACATTGCGCGTTGTCCAAGATGCATTCAAATACAGAGTTCTGTACTCTCCTGCCATAATTTACACACTGTTTTGCCACCTTTCTCAGCCTGCTTTTGCCTGCCGCTGTCTCTGTATTAACATCATAGGTAATTAAAACAAGCATCATTGCACCTCATTTCCACAAAAATACAGGATAACCATCCAAATCCCCTCGAATATGCCGTGCAAGAAGCATTGCCTGCACATATGGAACCATTCCCCACTCTACCTTTTCATTTAAATATGGATGTGTTATCACCTCTTTCTTTTTATTTTGCCATTCCGTTAGCACAACTTTACGCAGTTCGTCACTCATCAACACTGCGCCGTTTTCTTTCTTTTTAAACTGCTTCCCATTGACCATCTTCTTGTTTATCAAAGACAGCACAAATCGATCCGCCAAAACGGCTCTCAACTCTTCAATTAAGTCTAATGATAAAGATACCCTTCCCGGACGTTCGGTGTGCAGGTATCCCACATAAGGGTCAAGTCCCACGCACTCTAAGGCGGCTGTGATCGTATTGGTCAACAAGGTATAGACAAAGGAAAGCAATGCATTCATATTATCCATTGGAGGTCTTTTGTTTCTCCGCAAAAGGTAAAGTCTTTTTTCTGTTGAAGAATTAATTCGTCAAAAACGCCAAAATAAGTGCTTGCCGCTTCTCCCTCATATCCTCTGAGCTGCTCTTTGATTCACAATTCCGAATGATCTTTATAGAATCTTTTAGCCTGGAGGATGCCTGTCTAACTTGCTCACTGTCAATCTGCATACCGTGATCTCTCAATGCCCGCTCAAGTACCCACCGGGCATTGTGCACTTTGCCAGCGATACAGTTTCTGGCAATTGTTATGCTCTGCTCCGGCTCTTGACTGATCTTATACTGCTGCTCCCTTAAAATTACGTTCCCCTTTATCTTGCCTGTGACTCTGGCCAGAAACTTTCCTTGCGGTGTCAGATAGCAAAGAGAAATATTTCTGTCTGCACAAGCCCCCATCAATGCAGGGCTTGTGCCTCTGTATCCAAAGAAACGATTCCCTCCAGGTTATGGAGGGGGAGCCTTCCAACCTCCTTTTCTTTATCCAGGACAACAATATTTTCTCCATCCAATGCAAGGTAGCTGTCCTCTTTGGTCACATAAAGTGTATTAAGTAACTTCTTCATCTGAGCCTCCTGCCACGCCAAATGGACATGACTATTGATTTGTCTGATACTCTTTCCCATCCGTCTTACGCAAGTTAATGAAATTTCAGTCTTCCTCCAGCATTTTTTTCCATATAAGCTTTTACGGAAACCGCCCTTCCTAATTTGGGCAGGCAACTATTTTTTAATGAACACGCATTGCAAGACTTAGTGTATTTTACCTTAGGGGTGTATTGACGTGCAAAGTATTGGTGCATTTCTTTAAACATATCTTCAACTTGTGCCCTGCGCTCATCTGTTATCGCAATGACCTCCCTCTGCCTCGTCTCCCCCATAGAAAATAGCTCCTTCCGGTATAGCAGTCGAGAACATTTCTTCTAAGCACAGAGCTTGCGCAGTAAGCTGCAGAATATCCTCTTCACCTATTTTGGGGCTTCCCTTTTATATTCAATCGGATAGATCTTATAGAGTCCTCTGTGTCCATACAATTGTATGCCATCCTCACATTTTTGAAATTCCACCACATCACATTCACCGCTAATCCCCAATTTTCTGGATGAGACAGGAAGCGCCCTGGTAATAATCAAGTCCTTTCGTTTTCTTTCAGATAGGGGTCATGGACTTTTTTTATGCATTAGTTCCCCAGCCACTGTATGTACATTTTCATCCCATTGCTGCTCAATATGTATCAAAGCCCATTGCCTTCTGCAAAACATAAAATGTTGAATCCCTGATATCATCAGGTAATCGTCCTCTTTGTATTCCATTATATTTTCCGCGTCATCTCCACTGTTTCCGGTATCCTTTCCTCATGTATCTCAACCACATAATCCTGATATTTTCTCGGATACGCCACATCCTCTTTTCTCTTCACTTCCACAGACTCAAACAGCTTATGCGCAGGGCAGTCTCCCAGTTCCTTACTGTGTTTAAAGACAATCAGTTCTCTCACTGCCATCTTTCCTCTGGCTGCTGAGTGGTCATGTTCAAACATGTTAATGATGGCCTCCCACAGCAATTCCAGATCTCCCTCCGAAAAACCGCTCACTTTTCTTGCCAGATTCGCAGACACATACCCCTCCGCACGATATAGGGCATAGGGCACAATATTTTTTCTTCCCATCTCGGTACTTTTTTTTCCGCATCCTTTCCCGTTGTACTCGCAACACGGCTAATGGTCACTTCCTGGCTTACGATTGGGTCAATACTACTGGCAAATCCTAACTGAACTGGGCCCTGAACCTGTCCCGCAGTTTAGAGCTGCCTTGACAAAGGTTGTCATCACAGCCCCAAATGTCCGGATATCGTAAAAATTTCCACATAAAATCCCGAATTTTTTTCATCGGCCTGCGGGTCTTTCTTTTCAGGTCTTTCACGGTCTTATCCGTTACGCCCAAATGCTGATAAGCCTCGTTATCACTTCTGTTCAGGGGCACATCTTCCTTTATATAAATTCGGTATCCCTCCGCATCTTCTTTAACTGTCTCTACGTAATTTCGAATTTTCTTTTTCAGACACACATCTGTCACAAGCCCATATCCGCTCTCCGGATCTATCCTGGGCATGTTTCCAGCATCAGGGTCACCATTTGGTTTCCGTTCTCCACATCAAAAGAACCACAAACTCATATCTGTTTTTAATAGCTTCACTCATTTATTTGTCCTCCTTTTTTTTTACAGTATACCTGGCCTGCGTTTGATGATAATACCCCAGATCAAAGAGCCCCTGCTCGTCCAAATTCAATCTCTTTGGAAAAATCCTTCAGTTTCCCCATCTGCTTTGTAATTATTTTTTCATAATAGACCTTTAAGTCTTCCCTCAATTTTTTAATATGACTGTTTTTCAGACGCAGCAGTATAGGAAAACGGTCCCCGGCGTGGTACTTGCTGAATTAAAGTATCTGTCGCGAATCGTTGCGTTGATCCCTGGGTTTGCATCCTCCTGGATAGCTTCCAGCACAGAAAACAGACTGCCCAGCACATAAGCCGTATCATTGCGTTTCTCATCTAATCCCATAAGTGTTTCTCCTTTCCCATAAGCGCGGTTTTGGATAAGAAAAGCTTTTTATAATTGCAGCTCTTCCCCATGTTATTTTTCCTTGCTCCGCTCTTATTCGAATCATCAAATTGTTGTACAAGCTTTCCGGATATCTGGTATCTGATAACACCGCCTGCAGCACCATTAGGGGCCATGTTCGGATGGGCTTTTTTTCTCTGGCTTTTTGGTTTACGGTCTCAAAACCATTCTTCCAATCCCCAGATATTCTCTTTTTCATATGTCGGTTTTATGATTTCCATTCTCTCGTAATGGCTTTTTATATGCTTCAATATATTTCCAAAACTGTCTTGATAAAAAAATCGTACCGATAACCTGGCCGCATTTGGCGACAGTCCCAGAATATAAAAAGGCTGCCCGGATTTAATACCATTCCATCCAGATCTATAGGTCTATTCTTCTCCAATGCGTCAAAAAGCCCCGAATCAGTTCCTGATTATCAGGAGTTGGCTCTATCGAAATTTCGAACATATCCTGATAGGCTTCCTCTCCGTCCTCCGACCAAAATACAACTGTGGTATCCCCCAATTGGAATACATATTCTTTTTGTGACAACAAATAGTTTAAGGCTGTTGTATAGGCAAATGCCGCATATTTGCTCACTGGAGCATTATAGCTCTGTTCTTTCCCATAAGACTCAAATGCGGAGGCATTGAATGATACCAGCGCCGCCCCACTTGACTGCGCTCCTGGTACACCTTTTATCGTGCTGTGAATGCGAGCGATCTCTGCTCTTTGTCCGGTTACAAGGCAAATCTGTCCCTGCCCTGTGCTCTGCGTATGGGAATGCTCCTCCCAAGATTTACGTATCTCACTGTTTTCCTGGGCATACTCCGAGCCGACTTCAAAAAATCAGATTTCCCTTCTGTTTATCTCCTCAAGCATATCCTGAAGCACGACACTTTCCAGGGCCTGTTCCGGGGTTCCAGTGCTCAAAAACTGTTTGATTGCCACAGCGGTCTTATCAGACAGCCCCGATAGTATTTCCAAATGTTTTGCTTTTGCGGCTAAAAAGCAATCCTTTGTCCTGGTACTACACCCTTCCTGGTCAATCCCCAAAAAATATTTTGAGTTGTCACATAAAAAATTGGCCGATACCCCAGAGGACCTGGCCACCATCTCGGGAACCTCCATAATCGTGGGGACCCACACCGTCTTTTTCCCCTGCTGCCTCTCCTCTTTGAGTGGTATCACTGATTTTAAAACACCTTCCGACGAGATGTGTAGCGCAAAAGATACCTTAGCACGGCTCCATCCCTGCCCGGCAGCTTTGCCCTCCTGAACCAGGGTTTCATAATGCTTCACCAACGCCTGAAGTATCATCGAACCACCTCGCAATCCCGCAAGTCCAGAACTCCCCGTCTCATTATTGCCCGGAAAAACATTGGCACAATATTATTTCTGTCTGAGTAATCCATATCATACAGCATATATCCCAAATCCTTTTCCTCCGTATCCTCGTATGCAGTGACAATGGACTCTTTCTCACATAAACAAAATGAGCCGGAAACTCTCTGCACCCAAAATACGGCATGTGAAAACACTCACCCTTTTAAGACGCCTCATAATAATATCTTTGAACTTACCAGTATTGTCTGTCTTATTGGCTTGATCCGTCATAAGAAAATGCGCATCTATCACATATTCTACGTTGCACAGCAGCATTGACGCCCTCTGTACAATCTCTGCCCTGCTGCTTATATAAAGCGGCTTGTCCGCGCCATTGTACACTGGAAGTACATTATTGGCTGAGATCTTACTCTTTATCTCATTTCTTCGGACACTGGTAAACTGTATTGGCTTATTCACATAGATGCGGTCAATAACCCATCGCATTCCCGGATGCCAGTAAATGGCTTCTAATATTCCTCTGGCAGCAGACGGAGTCATCACATCGTAAGAACATCGCTCTACCTTCATCTCCGGCCTGGAAAAAAGGGCATAATCTCCCCAAACTTTTACTTTTACACCGATGGCCACAATTTTCCTCCCTTCTTATCAATATAATTTTTGACAATGTTTTAATCCACACTCGGTAATTTAACAGAGTCCCCCCACATCGTTCGATGTTTTGTTTAACTTCATGTCAGTAGGGGATACTGATTTCTCTCGCCCGCCACTGCCGTTAAGCTTGTTTTAGGCGATTCCTCACTTATTTTTGTCAAAGCACAAAATGTTTACTAACATTTTATCATATTTCGCCTTAATTCGCACCATATTTTTACATATTCACCATATATTTCTATTTTACAATAATATTTTACACAAAAACATACTTTTTAGAATTTATTTATTTAATCATGTAAAATTATGTATTATAAAGTCCTCTGTTACTTTCACCACATAACAGCCTGTCCATAATCCACATCCATTTTCAGCCCAAACTCTTCGAATACTGTTCCATTTCTTTTAATGCGTAAAATCCTTCACAAACTCCGTCGATCATTCCAGCTGCAAGAAGCTTCTGAAAATCATTTTCATAAAGATTGACACAATATTTTCCGGCCTCCCGCATATTTTTCTTTGTCAACCCCTTGATTCGAATTTCATTCAAAATTTCCTCAGAGCGTTTTTTCTCTGTTTATAAAGACGGCTGTTGTATTGTTCTCAATGAGTTTAAAACTTTTGCTGACCTCAGCAAACGAAAAACGGTTCTTTTTAAATTTACCTATGATGTTCTTTTTTATCCAGGCTCTCCCCTTTATAATGGTATAGCATCTCAAAATACCTTCGGATTGTCTCCAAGGTAGTGAGGTCTTCCTGCTCCTCAAGCAAAATATCGGTAACTGACATCTGTTGCCTTTGGCCTGGCATATATTCTTTCTCTTCCAGTTGAAATATGTAGGTAATACTTTCTTCGGGTTTTCTTTTCCTCCCGGTTGCATCGTCCGGCTGCCTGTATGATCGAATCTGCACCCGCCAGTTGTCTGTATACAGCTCCAAAGTCTAAATCTACTCCCGCTTCCACTAGGCTGGTAGACACCACAATACATCTTAATCCTTCTTTTAAACGGCTGCGTATTGTCTCCAGTATCCTTCTGCGATGCTCCGGATACATATAGGTGGACAAATGATAAACTCCCTCCCCTGCATCTCCTGATAAAGGCTCTGAGCCCGCTTTTTTGTATTGACTATGCAAAGAGCCTGTTCTTCCGCCAATAACATCCCTCTCAATGATTCCACTGCTATTCTGCCAATGTGTTTCATGTTGACTCTTCTGAAAAACCGAAACTGCTCCTCAAGCCTTGGGCATAATTCAATTCCGGCTGTATTGTCCGAAAAAAGGACTGAAGTGCTGGCTGTGTGGCTGTACACAAAACAATAGTAGAACGATATCGTTTTATTAGCTCCTCCATAGCAGCAATGCACGGCTTGAGATAATCATTTGGGAGCATCTGTGCTTCGTCAAATACAATCACACTGTTGGCTATATTATGCAGTTTTTCTGCATTTTGAAGATTTATTGGAGAATAGGGACTCGAAAAACTGTACATTTGTTGTGACGACAACAGGCTTATCCCAGTTTTCCGTCGCCAGCTGCATTGGTTTTGACTCTTCCTCACTCTCATAGTCCACATTGCAGTGATCCTCTAAAACATTTTCTTTCCCCAGCATTTGACCAAATATTGCTGCATTTTGCTCTATAATGCTCGTATATGGAATTACATAAATGATACGGTCCATTTTATTCTCCACAGCATGGTTTATGGCAAATGCTAAGGAAGCAACCGTCTTTCCACCTCCAGTGGGAACGGTAAGCCGAAATAGACCACGGGGTTTCCTGCCCATTGCTAGACAGTTCTTTAGAATTTCCGTTCTTCTGCCATTGACTGTATCAGGGCTGGTCATTGGCCAGCCATTTTGAGATTCTGTATTCCAATTTGCTTTGCAAAATCTCCATTGGTTCCCCTTTTTCTCTCTCACATTTTCCATCTGTCATAAACCACTCTGTATCTAAAAAATCCGCATCAACCAAGCAGGAATACAACATACGGATAAAAAAGCTGAAGGTAAAGTCTCTATTTTGTATATCTCTTATGTCAAAAAGGCAGAGATTGTACTGTAGGAATCTCAATTTCCTCTTTATAGAACTGATAATCTTCTATTTTCTTTTTAAACGCCCCAGGAGAGTGGCAGAGTCACCTGTATTAACTCCCCTCTCCCGTATCCGAAGCCCTGCATGGTGGCCTGCTATGCAATAGCTTAAAAAGCTATATAACCCCTTCATGCTCCAACAAAGTTGGGCTCCTGCTGTGGAGTGATCCACCTTTATTTCTTTACCATGTAGTCTATCCTGAAATTTCTCAGAATATTTTCCTATGTCATGGAGCATTCCACAGCAATACCCCCATTCCTTACCTAAAAATGCACCCGCAAACTCTCCACAGATACGCGCTGTTCCCACCAAATGTTCCTTTAGGCTTTGTTCTCTTTTCGCCTTCTATATGTGCCAGATATTTCATTTCACTCATCCTCTCCTATTCTTTAACTTGTTGTTTATGTCCCTCTATTTTACATCTTTTTCTAAGTTCCATTATAAATCTAAAAATGCGGCTGCACATGTAAAAAAAATGTACCTATTCAGTAGAAACCATTGAAAAAGTCTAAAAATGATACAAATATACAAAAGCCGAATGTTAAAGGGGAGTTTTCATGCCTAAGTATGCAGAAAAAGCTGCCAGTAGTAGGTTTCCTGTCTAGGTAGTGAAAATTATGAATGAATGAAAAAGAATCCCGCCGGAGGGCTTTTTATATCATAGGGAATTCCGAAGGACTTTCCTATGATATAAAAAATAAGCGTACCACTATTTCTAATGATACGCTTATAATTATTTAAATATAAAAATTCTAGTTAAATCAACCTATGGCCTATCTCTGATTGATCGCTGCCTGTGCTGCTGCCAGACGTGCGATCGGAACACGGAACGGTGAGCAGGATACATAATCCAGACCCAGCTTGTTGCAGAATTCTACAGAACTTGGATCTCCACCGTGCTCTCCACAGATACCAAAGTGCAGATGTGTATTAGCCGGTTTACCCAGTTTGATAGTCATTTCCATCAGTTTGCCTACGCCGACCTGATCCAATTTTGCAAACGGATCGTTCTCAAAGATCTTGGCATCATAGTAAGCGTTCAGGAATTTACCAGCATCGTCACGGGAGAATCCGTAAGTCATCTGAGTAAGGTCGTTGGTTCCAAAGCAGAAGAAGTCTGCCTCTTTTGCGATCTCATCTGCAGTCAGAGCTGCTCTCGGGATCTCGATCATGGTACCAACTTCGTATTTCAGAGTAGATCCTGCTGCTTCGATTTCAGCATCTGCTGTTTCAACAACCATTTCTTTTACGTATATGAATTCTTTTACATCGCCAACCAGCGGAATCATGATTTCGGGACGCATTTCCAGTCTTTATGAGCGTACTGTACGTTGATTGCTGCGCGGATAACCGCTTTTGTCTGCATCTTGGCAATCTCCGGATAGGTAACTGCCAGACGGCATCCTCTGTGTCCCAGCATCGGGTTAAACTCATGCAGAGAATCAATAATAATCTTAATCTGCTCAACTGTCTTGCCCTGAGCATCTGCCAGTTTCTTGATGTCATCTTCCTCTGTAGGAACGAACTCATGCAGAGGCGGATCCAGGAAACGAATGGTAACAGGCTTGCCCTCAAGTGCCTCGTAGAGAGCTTCGAAATCGCTCTGCTGCTCCGGAAGGATCTTTTCCAGGGCTGCCTCACGCTCTTCGAGTGTCTCTGAACAGATCATCTCACGGAATGCATCAATGCGGTTGCCTTCAAAGAACATATGCTCAGTACGGCAAAGACCGATACCCTCTGCGCCCAACTCTCTTGCTTTTCTTGCATCAGCAGGTGTATCTGCATTGGTGCGGACTTTCATGGTTCTGTATTTGTCAGCCCAGTTCATAATTCTTCCGAACTCGCCTGCGATAGAAGCATCTACAGTAGGAATTAGGCCGTCGTAAATCTTACCTGTGGAACCATCGATGGAGATTTCATCTCCTTCATGATATTCTTTTGCCTCCCAAGACAAATTTCTTGTTTGCCTCATCCATAGCAATATCAGAGCAACCGGATACACAGCAGGTTCCCATACCTCTTGCAACAACCGCTGCATGAGAGGTCATACCACCGCGGACAGTCAGGATACCCTGAGCAGCCTTCATACCCTCAATATCTTCAGGAGAGGTCTCCAGACGAACAAGGACAACCTTCTCGCCTCTTGCAGCCCACTCTTTTGCATCTTCTGCTGTGAAGACAATCTTACCGCAAGCAGCTCCCGGTGAAGCAGCGAGCGCTTTTGCAACCGGCTCTTGCAGCCTTGATAGCAGCAGCGTCAAACTGAGGATGCAGCAGTGTATCTAAGTTTCTGGGGTCAATCATAGAAACTGCTTTTTCTTCTGTGATCATTTTCTCATCTACTAAATCGCAGGCAATCTTCAGAGCAGCCTGAGCTGTTCTCTTTACCATTACGTGTCTGCAGCATGTACAGCTTTCTGTCCTCAATGGTGAACTCCATATCCTGCATATCTCTATAGTGATTTTCCAGATTTATCGCAGATCTTGATGAACTGATCATATACTTCAGGCATAACCTCTTTTAACTGATCAATTTTCTGCGGTGTACGAATACCAGCAACAACGTCCTCACCCTGAGCGTTCATCAGGAACTCACCCATAAGTTGCTTCTCTCCTGTAGCAGGATCACGTGTAAATGCAACACCGGTTCCGGATGTCTCACCCAGGTTTCCGAACGCCATCATCTGTACGTTAACAGCGGTACCCCAGGAATACGGGATATCATTGTCGCGGCGGTAAACGTTGGCTCTGGGGTTGTCCCAGGAACGGAATACGGCTTTGATTGCTTCCATCAACTGCACCTTCGGATCTGTCGGGAATTCAGCTCCGATTTTTTCTTTGTATTCAGCTTTGAACTGATTAGCCAGCTCTTTCAGATCTTCTGCTGTCAGTTCAACGTCCTGTGAAACGCCTTTTTCTGTTTTCATTTTATCGATCAGCTCTTCGAAGTATTTCTTACCTACTTCCATAACTACGTCAGAGTACATCTGGATAAATCTTCTGTAGCAATCCCATGCCCAACGTGGGTTTCCGGAATGAGCTGCCAGAACTTCTACTACTTCTTCATTCAGACCCAGGTTCAGGATAGTATCCATCATACCCGGCATGGATGCTCTTGCTCCAGAACGAACGGAAACAAGCAGAGGATTTTCTTTGTCACCGAATTTCTTTCCGGTAACTGCCTTCCATTTTGGTGATTGCTTCCATGATCTGAGCCATGATCTCGTCATTGATCTGTCTGCCGTCCTCATAGTACTGTGTACAAGCCTCTGTTGTGATTGTGAAGCCCTGCGGTACAGGCAGACCAAGGTTTGTCATTTCAGCAAGGTTTGCGCCTTTACCACCCAGAAGGTTTCTCATATCAGCATTACCTTCTGTGAACATGTAAACCCATTTTGCCATTTTTACCATTTCCTCCTAAAATATATTTGTTATGTTAGTATGAGTCGTAAAACCCATAAAACTACCCTTTTGCGTTTTGTGCTTTGGTCGCACATCATTATTTTATCATAAATCTTGTCCTAGTCAAGGAAAAAAAAACTCCTGCATTCGAGGTTTTTGGTCAATAACCCTCTATTCTTCTCTGCTTCCGCAAATTGTATCTCTTTTCCCCGCTGTCCCATTCTGCTTTTTGTGCCTCGGTCTCCACAATCAGCCCCGGTACTCTTTGGGGATTTCCTGTGTATCAATGGATACCATCACCACGTAAGCACGGTTGATCATCCGCCTTGTGCCGTCCAATGCCTCTACATAGGTATCCACCCGCACCTCCATGGAACTGCTGCCCACATAAGTGATACGTCCGATCAGAACGATCGTATCATTTAAATAAGCTCCGGCTTTGAAGTTCAAATTGTCAATTGCCGCTGTGGTCACTTCTGTCCCTGCATGGCGCTTGCTAACAATACCGGCTATCTCATCAATCCACTGCATAAGCTGACCTCCAAAAGACGTCCATATCCATTGATATGGCGGTGCATCAGAAGATACGTCTGCTCTGTTCTGGAATCCTCCGCCCGTTTTTCCACATTCATTGGTTATCCCTCCTTTTTCATATCTATCATAACATAATGTTGGAAGAAGGGGGGATTTATTATGTATAAATTCTAGGACATTCCTCTATAACAAAAGGGATGGCGCTTTTTTGTCGTCATCCCTTAGTTGTCGTATTACTCTATATTCTTTTGTAAGCTCTTATGCATGAAATCCCGGTTTGTACAGATGTCTGGGGATACCATCTACCATTACCGGAGACACATCTCCCTGTATCAATGGTTTTACATAGGTGACAAACTCGTCCGTTACGTAGGTTCCCTCTTTATTTACCCAACTTCTGGGTACCAGTTTTCATCATTTGCAATCTTGTGTACATCCTTGACTGCGGTGGTACTCTGATATGGGTCATCGGACAGGCGTTCTAAAACAACCATTTTTCCACTGTCTCCCTCATCAGCTGCTTTTACGGCTGCACCTCCTACCTGGTAAGCTTCCAGAATATCAATTCTGGATGCGGAGGGGAAGCTGAGCGCTGCAGGGTGCTCAGTTCAATTGCCCTTGTCTTACAGCCGATCTCTCCTGCTACAAAGCTGGCCAGATAAGATGCTGTTCCTGACAACTGCTTGTGTCCAAAAGCGTCCACAAAGTCAATACTGTTGCCAAGCTCACACACATATCTACCGTCTGCTGTGCGGATTCCCTCGGATACAGCTACTACCACAGAGGTTTTTTTCTCCAGCAGTTTTTTATTTTTTTCACTGAATTTTTGCAAGTCGAACTCCAGCTCAGGAAGATAGATAAGATCGGGTCCCTCACAGTCCTCCCCTTTCGCCAGTGCTGCTGATCCAGTCAGCCAGCCCGCATTGCGGCCCATGATCTCTACAATCGTTACCAGGCCTTTCTCATACTCAAGACAGAAACTGTCACGAATGATTTCTTTCACTGAAGTACCGATATATTTTGCCGCGCTTCCATACCCTGGAGTGTGGTCAGTCAGAGCCAAATCATTGTCAATTGTCTTTGGACATCCAATGCACTGAACTGGTTGTCCTGTTATAATAGCATAATCGGAAAGCTTTTTAATCGTATCCATGGAATCATTTCCTCCGATATAGATAAAAGCCTCCACGTCCAATTTATTCAAAATCTCAAAGATTTTTTCATAAACTGCGGTATCCTCGTGGATTTCCGGAAGCTTATAACGACAAGACCCAAGATAAGCGGCAGGAGTCCGCTTCAGCAGCTCAGCATCCAGCTCATTGGTGATATGTTCTGAGAGATCAATATAGCGCTCCTGTAACAAACCTTGAATACCGTGAAGCATTCCGTACACTTTTTGGCTCCGCGGTCCTTCGCTGTGCGGTAAACTCCAGCCAGGCTCGAATTAATTGCTGCTGTAGGACCGCCCGACTGTCCTACGATAATATTACGTTTCATACTAGCACCTCCATGTTCGCATTTTGCACAAATTTATATTACACATTATATCAAACAAGTGCAATTCACACAAAGTTTTTATTTTCGACCAGGTCATTTTTCAAAACTGACCAGGTCATTTCCGAAATTACCCGGTCGAAAATGAAATCTGCCATCCGCCGTGAAATTTTCAAAGAGTCCCTCATCATCTTTTTCAACTCATTTCTATATTTAGGCGTGCCTGTTACAATCTTATCTGAGTCAAGTGAATATTTATGCTGAATCTCCACTATATAATGAAGCATTATATCTCGATAATACAATAAATGATCCTCCTCCGTATCAAAAACACTGAACTATCAAATTGGCTATGCATTTCAAGAAAATGTTCTCTATCTCCAAACCGCTTTTTATTTAGCAGAAATGCCTTTTTATGCAATATTTGTTGTTGTCCTGATATATATTCTCTGGCACTGCTGTATGCATATTGTTCAATTGCATCCACCATACCGGCTTTTACTGGATTCCTATGTATATATCTCATGCAGGACCAGAAATATTCTTCACTTTCTATGCATTCACTACGAAACCTGCCCTGGAACACATGACCAGTAGATTCGTATTTCCAGTTATAATAACTTGCATAGCTCAGAGAATAATCATGTACTAGATTAGACAGCTCTTTAATGTCCGATTTAATTAAAAGGTGAAGATGATTTCCCATTATACAATAGGCATAAATTTCTGAAGAGTAATTCATAAGATGTTCTGCGATAAACTTTCGGATCTGCCGTTTTTCATATTCTTTCTCGAAAATAAAATGTTTGTTATTTCCTCTTTGCATAACATGATAAATTCCGGTAGAACTTTCAATTCTTAGACGTGATGACATAGAAGGCTTCCTTTCTTTTTAGGATTTTTAATAGTGGATAATTGTTGTGAAATCAACGGAGTTTATAGAATTTTTTAGAATTTTAACCATTTTGACCTGGTCATTTTTGAAAAATGACCAGGTCAATTTCGGAAATGACCTGGTCGAAAATGAGAAAATGAAATTTACATGAAATCAAATTTGTCTGCAGAAGTATGCATCTAAATCTTCGATTTTGATGCGCTCCTGTGCCATGGAATCCCGGTCGCGCACAGTTACGGCTCCGTCTGTCTCTGAGTCGAAGTCATATGTCACACAGAATGGTGTGCCGATCTCGTCCTGCCTTCTGTACCGCTTTCCCGATATTTCCTCTGTCATCAAATTCACAATTATATTTCCTGGCGAGTTTTGCAAATACTTTCTCTGCTCCCTCGTTTAATTTCTTAGACAGTGGCAGCACACCAATCTTTACTGGTGCCAGTGCAGGGTGGAAGTGGAGAACTGTCCTCACATCCCCTCCTTCTAACTCTTCCTCGTCATAAGCGCTGCATAGGAAGGCTAAAACCACTCTGTCTGCTCCCAGGGAGGGCTCTATTACATATGGTATATATTTTTCCTTTTTCTCATCGTCAAAGTAGGACATATCCTGACCGGAGGTGTTCTGGTGCTGGGTCAGGTCATAGTCGGTACGGTCCGCAATCCCCAAAGCTCACCCCAACCGAATGGGAAGAGGAACTCAAGGTCTGTGGTGGCCTTGCTGTAAAAGCAAAGTTCCTCGGCTGCATGATCTCTGGCGCGCATCTCATCTTCTTTCATCCCCAATGCTTTCAGCCAGTCAATGCAGTACTGCTTCCAGTAAGCAAACCACTCCAGGTCAGTTCCCGGTTTACAGAAAAATTCTAACTCCATCTGTTCGAATTCCCTGGTGCGGAAGGTGAAGTTTCCCGGAGTAATCTCATTGCGGAAGGATTTTCCGATTTGACCGATTCCAAAGGGAATCTTCTTTCTGGAGGTACGCTGTACGTTTTTGAAGTTCACAAAAATACCCTGTGCGGTTTCAGGACGAAGGTAAACCGTATTCTTCGCATCCTCGGTAACGCCCTGGAAAGTCTTGAACATCAGGTTAAACTGACGGATATCCGTAAAATTGTGCTTACCGCAGGTGGGACATGGGATCTCATGCTCGTCAATAAAGGTCTTCATATCCTCCTGAGACCAGGCATCCACACTTCCCTCCAGTGCAATCCCTTTTCCTCACAATAATCCTCGATCAGCTTATCTGCGCGGAAACGCTCATGGCACTCCTTACAGTCCATCAACGGATCTGAGAAGCCGCCCAGATGTCCGGATGCAACCCATGTCTGCGGGTTCATCAGGATAGCACAGTCAACGCCTACATTGTAGGGATTCTCCGTCACAAATTTCTTCCACCACGCCTGTTTTACATTGTTTTTTCAACTCCACACCCAGATTTCCGTAATCCCAAGTGTTCGCCAATCCCCGTATATATCCGAACCCGGGTAAACAAATCCTCTGGCTTTTGCAAGAGCTACGATCTTTTCCATCGTCTTTTCCATGGTATTTCTCCTCACCTTCTATAAATGATTATTCGTAAATAATATAGGCCAGAGCAGCCTCCCTGCTGCTTTCAGGAGATCCCTCTTTCTCCTCCTGGGCAGGCGCAATTTCCATTACTTCCGTGCTTTTTTCAGACTGTGACTCCGACTCAGAAGCCTTCCCGCTCTCTGTCTCTGCAGGAGCATTAGGATCAGCCAGTTTTGCGGATTTGCTGCCTGTGACCTGAACATTGCTGCTCGCATACAAAATCTTACCCCCGGAACTTCCACTTCCATATACTCGTCAAACACCATCATAGGGTGATTGGAGCCCGCGAAAATATCCTCCTGGTCACATTCTCGTCTGTCACTTTCCCCTTTTCTATCTTTTGAAATCCTGTTTCGAAGCGATAGCCTCCATTTTTATACGCATCCGTAATATCCCCAACATAGAAATCCACATTGTTGAACTCTTTATAGTCCTCAAAGGATGCATACTGCATAAAGAGCTTAACAGCCCCTTCTTTGATCTCAAATTTATCTATTGAAATGTGGTCCTCACCTGCAGTACTGTTGTAGGAAACCACGGATTCCTCCACATTTTTCTTCAGTTCCTCTGCGTCATAGTAGCTTTCATCCAGCGTATCAAATACAGCTGCCGTAATCTCTCCGTCTTTTCCAATGGAGACAGCCGTTTCATCTGGCGAAAATTTACTGCAGCCTCCCAGCAGTCCAATCACCACTGCCAAAACCGCACACATTTTTGCCTTTTTCATCAATTTCCTCCCGGTGTCCTCCTCAAATCCGTCTACCAACGGTATTCTATTAATTTGCGACTCATTTATTATACCTTTAAAAGAATAGATTTTCAACCTAATAATTCAGGATGCTCTGTAGAATATCCAATGTTTTAAACTCCTTCTCTATGTACTTTTTTTCCTAAAGCGCTCGACCACCTGCGCAAACTGCCCCATCACCTCCTCGGAGAGGGTAAAGGTATAGAGCTTTTCCACCGGTGTGGAGACTACATACTGAAGGGCATATACCGCAGACTCCAAAAGCGGAACCGCCCCCTGTATTTGGGGGCACACCGACTGCACAAAAAGACCGTTGCGCGCCAGTGTAAAAGCCGGAGTTCCTCCCTGCTCTGACATTCCGCACAGGAAAACACCTCCGGGTACTCCCCGTTCACCACCATAGCCTTGAGCTCAAAGACTCTGCGCACCAGTTCCCGGTCCAAATGAGGATTAGCCAGAGCACGCATAGACGCATAGAGCAGCTTTAATAACTCCACCTCGTCATTGTTCTCCCTGGCATAGTAGTCCGCAAACTCCATAAAATAAAATCCATAGTATGCGCCCTCCACGTCCTGGGACAGCTCCCGGAAATAGCTTTTAACCTCCGCCTGCACCAGTGTGTAGGAGCTGCGCCCCTCGTAAAAGGAGAATGTTCCAAAGCAAAAGGGTTCGCTGCTGCCAAAGGGAGCTATTCTGACGCCTTGCCCCCTTGGCAAAAAGCGTGGATCTTCCCTCTCTCTTTCGTAAGCACAACCACCCGTTTATCGAAATCCCCCATGGGGATGGCTGAAAGCACCATCCCGGTCAGGTTCAGCAGATCGCCCATTTAAATTTCCTTCTTGTCATACCCAAAATTCTTTATCAAAAAGTCACTGTCCCGCCAGTCCTTCTTCACCTTCACCCAGAGCTGCAGATTCACCTGCATCTCAAGCATATCCTCAATCTCAAACCTGGCAGCCTGTCCGATCTTGCGCAGCATGGTGCCTCCTTTGCCGATGATAATCCCTTTGTGGGAATCTCTCTCACACACACAATAGTGGCTTCAATATCCATAATATTCCCACTCTTGCGCTCCCTCATCTTATCAACAGAAACAGCAATTCCATGGGGAATCTCCTCATTCAGACACCGCAGAGCCTTTTCCCGAATCAGCTCCGCTACAATCTGCCGCTGAGGCTGGTCCGTCACAGTATCCTCATCGTAAAACTGCGGTCCATAGGGAAGGTATTTAAAAATCGTATCAATCACATCCTGGGTGTTCTGTCCCTTAAGCGCGGAGGCAGGAATTATCTCCGCAAAATCATAAATCTTACGATACTGGTCAATAAATACCAGGATTTCCTCCCTTTTCACTGTGTCAATCTTATTGATAATTAAAATCACCGGCGTTTTTGTCTTCTGAAGCTGTTCTGCGATATGGCGCTCTCCTGCTCCGATGAAGTTGCTCGGCTCTACCAGCCAGAGAATCACGTCCACCTCATTCAGCGTTCGCTCTGCCACATTTACCATGTACTCCCCAAGTTTATTTTTTGCCCTGTGGATCCCCGGTGTATCCAGAAATACGATCTGCCCCTTCTCACAGGTATATACCGTCTGAATCTTATTTCTGGTCGTCTGCGGTTTGTCCGATGTGATTGCGATCTTCTGGCCGATGAGATGGTTCATCAGCGTCGATTTTCCCACGTTCGGTCTTCCTATAATCGTCACAAATCCTGATTTAAAAGCTTTCTCGTTCATATTATTCCTCTGTTTGATGTGTTGCTCTCAGCCAAGCGGCTCAAGCTCCATAAACATCTCTTTCTCTTCTGCTAATTTTTCTTCGTTTCCAATCACACACAGATTGTCCTGTGTAAGGACAGCGTTTACAATCCCCTCCAGCCCCCGGATATCCTCCTGGCCTGCCCCAAGGACTTCGTCCCGCTCCCTCTGAAAATCTTCAAAGGTAATGTGAGACATGTAAGCATTCAGAGACCGGAACCCCTTTGCCATTGGCGTAAGAGGAGTGTCCATCTCGCTGATGGTTCCAATAATATATTTCGTCATATCTCTGGATGTCACAGTGAAATTCTTCACATACTCTCCAACTCCTTCAAAAACCTGGTTGGTGATCTTTAAGTTAGGGTCCCGGTATGATACAAAATAGGAATCCCCCATCACGCCAAATCCGCTCATACATCCATAAGCTCCGCCTTTAACACGGATATTACTCCACAGATACTCATAGCTGAGAATCAGCTTGAGAATCCAGCAGGGTTCCGGTATAGGAATACCCCGCTGCCCGGTAATTACCTGCCCTGGCAACATACTGAACTTTCGCGGAAGTCTGGAATCCCTCATTTTTTCTGCCCAGAGCAGTGATCTGCTCCTGCACCTCTCTGCCGCCCTCCTTTTAGCTCAGAGATCAGCGCCTTCATTGGCTCTCTCACAGCCTGGACGCCTTCTTCCTCTGAGGTACAGCTCACCACAAGAGTGTCCTTCCTGAACAGACAGTCCGTCAATTCCTTTAAAATAGAAATAAGTTCACTCTTTTTTCTCCTCAAAGTGCTCCTCAATGGAAGAAACCAGGCGATAGAAAGCGATTCCTCCCATCTCCTCATTGAAAGCAGCCACATTGGAAAAAATAGGACATGGCTCTCACCGCTGCTGTGGAGTGTCCCGCTGAGTTGAGGCGCATTTGGAGTCTGGACTTTAACTGGGCAATGATTTCATAAAGTCTCTTTTCGTCCTCCAGCTTAGAAGTAAAGAGAATCTCCTGCAGCATGGAGCACACGAAATCCATCTCAGAGTACAGCGCCTTTGCCTTCACCGTAAAGCAGCTCTGGTACACGCCCTGCTTCCTCCTGTCCGGGAAAATGTCCACACCGCAGTGAATGCCTCCTGTCCGCATATTAATTTCATTGAACAACTCCCCATAGGAGTAATGCTCTGTATCAATCATACCCAACGTAGCTTTCAAGATACCAAGATACGGAAGATGCTCCCTCTTCACATATTTTGTGTCAAACAACAGATCCAGATATGCTATTCCATTTGTGCAGACCCTGTGGTGAAGCAAAAGATTTTCTCCAACACGAAGCTCCTCATTGTAAAGGGGCTGCGCTTCTCTTTTGATATCCTCCTGCTCCAGCATGGGAATGGCCTCCAGCTCCTCCTGTGTGGAAGGTGCCTCCTGAAATGCCAGCAGTTTTCCGGTTTTTTCCACCAATTTATCTATCTCTGAGTCTGAAAGGCTTTCCTTATAGTCTGCCAGCTTTTTGCTTCACTGCCTCCTCCATCCTGGCAGTAAGCCCCTTCTCAGGTTCCACGATCACTACGGACACATGGGTGTTTTCAAGCAGGTATTTTGAATCAATTGTTCAAAATATCCGGTGCCCACTTGTTCTTTCAGAAAGTCAAAGATTTCCAGTTGATGCAGATAGTCAAACGGCCGAGTCTCATCATAGAGCCAGCTGTCCATCAGCTCAATGCCATACATAAGCCCTTTGGGAAGCTCCCGTAATCTGCCTCCCGGAAACGGAATTCCATATAATTGATCCCCGCCCGCAGAGCTTTCTCATCAATCCCTTCCTTCACCGTGTTCTCCAAAACATTCTTTATAATATGAAGAAACTCATCTTTTTTCTCCTCAGAAGAATTCTTGGCGATCACAGAAAATACGGGCTGGAACGTTCCGCTGTCATAGGAACCCATAATGTCTTTTCCCACCTTTGCGTCCAAAAAGCGCCTGTTTCAAAGGTGCCCCGGCGCGGAAAGCAGTGCATACTCAATGATCGCAAAGGCATGGGCAAGCTGCACATCCAAGCTGGTGGCAATAGAGACATTAAAGGAGAGATAGGTATTCTCCTCCTCAGACTCCGTATTGAAATGGAATACTTCCTGTGCACCTCTCTTGGAGCTTCAAATACCGGCTGGACCTCTATCTCAGAATCAATGACCGACTCCTCAAACTTACTCAGATACTCTTTATCCAGCCATTTCCAGACGTTCCCTCACATCCACATCACCGTACAGGTAAATGTAAGAATTGGACGGATGATAATACGTTCTGTGAAAGTCTAAAAATTCTTCATAGGACAAGTCAGGTATATACTCCGGATCACCCCTGATTCATTTCCATAGGTGGTATCCGGATACAGGGAGTTTAGAATCTCCCGGTCCAGCACATCCTCCGGGGAGGAAAAGGCCCCTTCATCTCATTGTACACTACGCCATTGTAAGTTAGCTCATCCTCTCTGTTTTCCAGATGATAACTCCATCCCTCCTGGCGAAATATTTCTTCCTTTTCATAGATATTGGTGTAAAAACAGCATCCATATACACGTGCATCAGATTTGCAAAATCCTTGTCATTGCAGCTGGCAATGGGATACATAGTCTTGTCCGAGTAAGTCATGGCATTGAGAAACGTGTTCAGAGACCCCTTGACCAACTCCACAAACGGGTCCTTGAGGGAAAGGATTTGCTGCCGCAGAGTACACTGTGCTCCAGGATATGAGCAACGCCGGTACTGTTTTTCGGCGGGGTGCGAAACGTAATATGAAACACCTTGTTTTCATCCTCATTGGACAGCACACAGATCCTGGCGCCGCTTCTTTTATGTCTGTACAGGTATCCTGTTGCGTGAATATCTTTTATCTCTTCCTGTTTTAAAAGTTCATAGCCCTTAATTTCCATAAATAGCCTCCGTTTATTAGGATTATTGCGTTAATTATAGCATTTATTCATTAAGTATGCAATGAACCCTTTGATTCAATCCACTCTTGAATCATGTTCTTAGTGACCGTTCTGTCGAGGCAGGGGCGTTATAGGCTAAAGCGAACGCTTCCTCCGGCGCAGGGATATGCCTCGTGGACGCGTAAGAGTTGCCAATGTCCGGGTGGGAACGCAGCCTGACTCAGCACACAGCCAGCAAACTCGCGTACCAAAAAGGATCACTGCCCCACAGCCGTTTTCCCGGCTGCGCTGCGGTAATCCTCTGTAAAGGCAATCGCCTCTGCCATTCTTCTATTGTGCTAATTCCTCAAAAACACGCAGACCATATTCCGCGATGTCATGGTCCTCCTCGCCGGTCCCTCCGCTGACGCCCAGAGCTCCCAGCAGCTTATCTCCGGACATCAGGGGAACACCGCCGCCAAAGAACACCATCTTATCCCCTGAATCTTATCCAGCCCCTGGAAGGTAGCTCCCGGCTGGATCAGCTTGCCAAGCTCCATAGTGGACATCTTCACCGCCGCTGAAGTGTATGCCTTTTTCAGCGCAACGTCAAAGCTGACCAGGAAAGCATCATCCATCACATGGACGGCGATGGGATTTCCATCCGGCCCGCAGACTGCGATCACGGCCTTTTTTCCCTTGTTCTGTGCATAGGCCTCCACTTTATCGATGAGCTTTTTGACCGTCTCAAGGGTAATTCTCTCCGGCTTTCCAATGCGTTTTAACACTTCCTGTATAATTGCGTCATTTACTTTACTATTTTCCATGGTTTTCATTTCGCTTTCCTGAATCTTCTGCGTTTCTTCCCCTGCTCCCGGTCTCTGCTCCTGGCAGGCAGGAACTTCTTCCGCCTTCCCAGGTACGCAGGCCGTCTCCAGATAGCGCGCCAGTGTAAACAGATAATCCGATAGACGGTTTACATACTGTTTTGTCATTTTGTCTGAGCCGTATTTGATTGTCACGGAAGAGAGACGCCTCTCGCAGCGCCTGGCCACGGTCCTGGCAATGTCTGTCTGGGCTGAGAGAGGATTGGCCCCCGGCAGTATCCAGCCCTCAGGCATGGAAAACAGCCCGGTCATCCGCTCCATCTCCTCCTCCAGCTTTTTTACCTCTGATTCCTTTAGATGGTACTTTATATTGTGAGGCTCTGCAATGCCCGCCATCACGGTGATCAGAGTGTTCTGAATGTCATTCAGAAAGGCCTTCACCTCCGGCACACAGACACTGGACTTAACCAGTCCCAAATGGCTGGTCAGCTCATCCATATTTCCAAGCAGTTGGATTCTCTCATCGCACTTGGGCACATTTTTCGTTTTTATTAAGGTGGTCATACCGCCATCGCCATTTTTTGTCGTGATACTCATGGTTAACCTCTAATCTCTGTTCTGCTGACTTCCGTCAAATTCATCCGGACAGCTTTGGGTTCCTTTCAGAGCAGCTACCGTTTACTGGGGCATATGTACTTTCTGCTCAAAGGATGCCTTCACAATCTGGCGTCCCTCTTCCAGGGAATGAATGGCTCCAAGAGCCTTCAACTGCATAACAACATTACCAAGCACAGATCCCTCGATGGGCCCTGCCACCACTTTCTTGCCTGTTGCCTTTGCAGTCAGCTCGCATAAGAGCTGGTCCTGGATACCGCCGCCAACCATGTTGATGCAGGAAATGGTCTTTCCTGTGATGGTCTCCAGATTCCGGATCGTGGTGCCGTACTCCTGGGTCAGTCCATTGTAGATTGCCATTGCAATCTCGCCCAGCCCCTCCGGTGTACCCTGTCCATGCTCTTCACAGTATCCGATTACTTCTTTCATCATATTGTAAGGCGCTGTAAATCTGGGATCATTGGGGTTGATGATAAAGTCCTGTCTCTTAGCCTCCTTGGATGCTTTGATGATATCCGGGAAGGTTACATCGTACTCAAACTCGCACCAGTTCTTTCTCAAATTCTGCATAATCCAGAGGCCATTGATGTTTTTCAGGAAACGGATCTTTCCTTCCACACCGCCCTCATTTGTATAATTATATTCAAAAGATTTCTCCGTCAGAATCGGCTCATCCAGCTCCATCCCCAGCAGTGACCAGGTACCGCAGCTTAAGAAAGCGGCGTTGCCATCCTCAAGAGGTGTGCCCGCTACAGCCGAAGCTGTGTCATGACTGCCCACGGCAATGACTTTTTACGCCTGAGAGTCCTGTCTCTTCCTGAACCTCAGGAATCAAATCTCCGATCACGGTTCCCGGGTTGGTCAGGGGCCCGAAGAGGCTCTTCTTGATACCGCATTTTTCAATCACATTGAAATCCCAGTCTCTCTTCTTTGCATCCAGCAGCTGGCCGGTGCTGGCCTCTGTGTACTCGTTGTACATCTTGCCTGTCAGGAAGTATCCGAACAGTTCCGGCATCAGAAGGATGTGTTCTGCCTTCTCGTAGATTTCAGGTCTCATCTCCTTATCCGCATAGAGCTGGAACAGGGTATTGAAATTCATGAACTGGATTCCCGTGCTGGCATACAGCTCCTTGAGAGGAATGAGCTTATCCACTTTCTCAATTACGCCCACTGTCCTGTCATCCCTGTAGTTTACCGGGTTGCCGATCAGGTTGCCGTCCTTATCCAAAAGGCCGTAGTCAACGCCCCAGGTATCGATGGCGAGACTCTCAATGGGGATCTTCTTGGCCGCTGCTTTTTCAGTCCCTGCTTTAACTCATGGTACAGTCTGAAGGTATCCCAGTAAAAATTCTTTCCAATGCGCACCGGGTCATTTGAAAAACGGTGCAGCTCCTCCAACTCAATCTTTCCGTCCTGAAATTTGCTCAGGATCATTCTGCCGCTTGACGCGCCAAAGTCGAACGCCAAATTATAAATTATTTCTCCCATGTTTACACCTCTTGTTTTTATATTTGTAAAATGAAAGGTTTAAAAACCTCTGCTACCCTATTTATTGTCTTCTGTCAGGACCTGCACGCCTTTTTTCTCAAAGTGCTCTTTCCACTTCTGATCGGGAAGCTTGTCCGTTACCAGGATATCTCCCGTCCGCATCTTCCAGACCTTCACAAAATAGATTTCTCCCATCTTGCTGCTGTCCGCAGCCAGAATGACCGTTTTGGCACAGTTGCACATGCCGATCTTTACATCTGCCTCCATCTCATGGGAATCGGTGACACCCTTTTCCATATCAATACCCTTGCAGGAAATGATTGCCTTGTCCACATTGTAATGGCTCAAGACCTCCTGCGCTGCCTTCCCTACCAGAGAAAGGGAGGAATCCGCAACATGCCTCCTGTTGAAATCACCTTAATCCCTTCGTTTCCTGAGAGCTCTATGAGCACTTCCACAGAGTTTGTGATCACGGTAAGTTTCTTGCGCTTTTCAGCTCCTGGGCAATCATCAGAGAGGTGGAGGAACTGTCCAGCATAATGCAGTCTCCCTCTTCCACCAGCTTGGCTACCCGGGATGCTATTATCATCTTTTCCTTCCGGTTGGTCTTCTCTCTTATCTTAAGCGGCAGATCCATGGCAATATTCTTATTCAGCACCGCGCCGCCGTACGTCTTCTTTACAAATCCTTCTCTCTCCAGCTTTTCCAAATCACGTCGTATGGTTTCCTCTGTCACATTATACTTCTGACTGAGTTCTGCTACCAATACACGCTGCTCCTTCTGCAAAGTTGCCAGTATTTCATTTTTTCTTTCAATCGCCAGCATATGTAATTCCTCCAAGTCAAGCTATCCATTCCCGAAATTGCTTTCTTTTCATTATACCATATTCTTTTGGCATTTTGTAGATTATTTGCAAAAAAGTGCTTAAAAACAACAGAAAATCACATAATCAAACATCTTGCTTAGTACATCTCTTTAAATGGCAGCTTCTTCACTGCCCGGGCACTGTTGGCACCGAGACAGCGGCATTGCTCAAAAGAAGGGTGATTCAATTCATACACATTTTTCCCTCTGGGTACTGGCCTCATCTGCATGGCAGCCCGCTTTCCGGCCACACCGATTCCTGACCCCAGCATGGATTCCTCCGCCGCATCAAAGGCCAGATCATCCAGGGAGCTTCCGGGCTTTCCGTAAGCTCAAAAAGAATGCCTTCCTCCTCAATACCCGCGCAGATTTCTCTCATAAGGTCCTCGTCTGCATGACAGGTGTAGATCAGGATGCTGGGCTTTCTGACTATCATACCCCACCTCCCAGATAAGAGAGCACCAAACCGGTAGCCACTGCATTTCTGGGGCCCTCGCAGCTGCGTATGTTCCCCTGCCGCATACAATCCGGTAATTGGCCAGCTCCTCTGTGAGCATCTCCGGAATCTCAAAGTCCTCCGCAGATCCTCCCACGAGAACTACATTTGGAATATTTCGAAGATTGTGGTCCGGGGCCACTGTCTTTAAGGCCCGGACAGCGTTCTCCACAAAGACCTTCCGCTTCGCCTCCCTGCGCACATACACAATCTTCTCCATGGGAATGTCCTCCTCAATCTTGATGAGTTCCCGTGGATTCAAAAAGCACTACATTTCCAAAATATCTGGGATCAATGGAGTCCTCAAAAAAACTGCATAGCTCCGTTTTCCAGACGCATGTGAAACAGACTCTCCACCCTTGCCAGGGGATACTTTTTGATCTGCTCCGCGGTCAGCCTGGCGGAAAGCCCCAATTCTGTCTGAATCAGCATGGAAACCAGTTCACCGGCTCCCGCCTGGTGCGTGGTCTGAACATGTCCCTGTTCATCGATCATGGCCGCATCCGTGGAACCGCCTCCCAGATCCAAAATTGCCAGAGGAAGTCTGGTTCCCGGGGTGGTGAATGCGCCCAGCGTGGCCATCACAGCCTCCACGCCTGCCACCTTTGTGTACACTCCCAGCCTTCTTCTCAGTTCATCTGCAATCTTCTCCATAGGCAGCTGTTTTGTCTTTACCATAGCCGCAATCCCCACGGCCTTCTCCATGCAGGTCTCACCTGCCAGACCACCTGAGATGAGAACTGGCGCCAAGGTATCCACAGCCAGCATATCCGTTATCTTAATCTCCGACTGTTTTGCCCCAGTAACCTGGGACATCCCCGCTTTTATACTCAAAAGCATATTCCCCCATTGGTATTCTCCTGCCCGGAAATATCAAAAACGGTTCCCGCACGCTCAAGGGTATTCATAATCTCCTGTGCCCCAGCGTCGATATTCACCGTCTGGGGTTGTGCGCCTTCTATGTAAATATCTCCTGCCGGAAGGACATTTTCCTTCACGTTCCCCCCAGGTGTACGGATCACCACCGCGCTGCGTTTACCAATCAGACTCTTGGCGATGGGCGTTACCTGGCGTGTCTCTTCCGCGTCCAGTCCCAGCAGCGTGGCAATGCCATAGGGATTGGAGAGCATACTGATCCCCTGACCTGGAAGTGCAACCTCAATGGCCGCCAGCTTTCCCTCCGGTACCCGCTCAATCTGTCTTACCTCATCCACAATTGGAATCTGCAGTCAATGCGGTTTTCCACCAGGACTGCTTCGTCCGCCTGCAAAATCACCCCAGCAATCTGAACACGCTCACAATTTCGGTTGATTTTTTCCGCAGTCTCCTCGTAGGTGTAGTCTTTGGATACTGTCAGAATATATGGAACGCCGCTTCTGCCAGTATCCAGCTTTTCAATGGGCAAAAGATATCCCACCGCCTGTCCCGCGCCCGCAGGTTTGCCGGGTTGTGTCCAATCATGGAGGATTCTGTGATAATGGTCTCCGTGATGGTCTCCATGGCAGTATCCCCTATGACCGGGGCAGCCTCATTGATACGGATCAGTTCGATTTCCCTGATCTGCCGGTGGATGGAATTCATGGCGTCCTCCAGGGCATTCTGGATTCCCGCCACATTGGCAACCGTCCCCTTTGTCCCCGTGGTCATTCTGGAGGCACTGGAAAGAAAGCGCAGCTTTCCCTCTTCATTCAGCGCTCCGATACACACCTCTGTAGTTGAATTTCCGATATCCACACCTGCAATTATTTTCACAGAAGAATCCCTCTCTTCTCGTAGACCTCGGCCGCTTCCATGACCAGCTTGGCACAGTGCACGGCTCCGTATTTATCCAGCAGCTCCCGAGCCATCCGAACCAGCTCCAGCTTTGTGGAGCGGTTTGGGCGCAGCTTGTTGTACATCTGAAGAATCACGTCATCCGGCATCCACCAGCTCAGCAGCCCGCTCAAAGTTCTTGTTCATGGCCGGATTTCCGGCTTCCAGGGACACCTCTCCCTGCTTTCTCAGCATTTCTTTGGAAATCTTGATGTCATCCGCAGTGATATTTCCCCGTTTCACTTCCTCCAGGGTGATATCCTCCAGCTTCTTTCCAGTCTTGGATGCAATGCTGTCCGCTTCGTATTGTCCTAATGGGTATTTCATCCTATGCTTCCTCCCACTCTATAATCGGAATCTCCTGGTCCACCTGTTCTGTCTCTCTGATATGCATAAGCGCTGCTTTTACCTGATACTTGGGACGTACCATGGGATCATTCACAGCAGAGATGGGAGTCACCTTCTCTCCCTTCACATACCGGGCTGCATTGCGCCCGATTGCCCGGTACATCTCCAGTGTCATGAGGGGCGCCTGGGGAAACAGCTCCAGGTTTGACAGGGGATACAGGTCTTTTTGATGGATCACCGTAGTGCCCTTGGACTGGATTCCGATTCCTATTCCGGAACCACTGATCTTTGCAGCCTCCAGCGCCATGAAACACACATCCGAGGTCTTGAGGATCTTCACCACTCTGGGCGTCATCCCTCCTCCTCAATCCCGGCCTTTACGTTCCTTATCACATCCTTCAGATCCAGTCCGCAGATCGTAGCCTTAATTTCCCTCTGAAAAGCCGGGCCAACGCCAATCACTACCTCCTTTGGATCTGTCCCCTTCTTCGCAAGGGGATAGCCGGAATAATCTCTCTTGGGAGCCATTCTGGTACGCCCCTCCTTTGGATCTGAAGCAGCATTTCCGCCATTTTGCATCTGTTTTAGCACCGCTTGGGCCACTTTTCTTATTAATTCTTCATTCATCTCCATACTGCCTCACCTCCTAAAAATCACTGGGATCTATTATATGTGGAATTGCCTTAATCTCTTCCCAGCGCTCCCCTTCCACACGGTAACCTGTGCCAGGTCCCATGTAATCGTTGGGTGTATTGATACCGGACATGACCTGGAAGTCCTTGTTCAAAATTGCAGAAGTCTGCATATAGTCACCGATCACGCGCTGCTTGAGCATATTCAAAATGCTCTCCGCCACATCCTCAAATCCGCTCTCTGCCAGGGCCTTAACCACATCTACACCTGTAATTCCCCGTTTCATCAGATCCTCTGCTGCCATGATATCCGCCGCAGAGTCCCGTTCCAGTGTGTCATGGCTTCCGTGGGCATAAGTCACAGCCTCTATCTGGGAATCCGTCACTTCCGTGAGCCCCAGATATTTAAACACTGCCTGTACCGCTTGTCCGGCCTTGCGGCGCACACGGATCACTTCCTCCTCCGTCACAGGGCGGAGTCCGCCATCCACCTGCATATCTCTCTGCAAAACATTATAATCATCAAAGTCCTCGGCATCAAAATTGGATCCCGCGAACATATTGTCGTAGTTTGGTTCTGCCGCGTAACCCGAGAAAATAAAGTCTGTTCCGGGCATAAACTGCAGCATGGTTCTGGCCGTCCTTCTCATATCGGAGTTTGAGAAGCTCTGGTCATTGGAAGATGCGCACTCAAGTCCTAAAAGGGCTGCCACCAGATTTTCCCCGATGACCTCACGGATACCTCCGGGAACGCTTCCCGGAATGCCGATGCAGCTCACGGAACCGTTCTGGGTTCCCTGGGAGCCCGCTCCCTTTGTCACATACAGGCAGCGGCATTCCAGATACAGCATGGATTTTTTCTCCGCCATTCCCATCAGCACCTCTGAACCGGAGCCGAGGTAAACCTCACCTTCAGTCCTCTGGGGCGTAAGCAGAGTTCAGGAATGCCTTTGAATATGGGGTGTCATCCCCATCCACAAATACCTGCTCTGTTCCATACACGGAAAGTGTCTCCGCATAGGTAGTGAGTCCGCGGATACCAAGCTCCAGCTCTGTGGCTTCCTCCGCAGAACACTGGGTCAGCACCCCGCGTCTGCCCACCTGGGGAGCCGATCAGCAGCGCCATAGCGCTTAAGGGAGCGTACCTGGCGACGCCATGGTGGTCTCCTCCTCGGCAAATCCTCTCAGAGCCCCCTCCGCGGCATCCGCAGCGATCTGTACGGGATCATCCTTTAAGTTTGTAATATGTGCCTGATTCCCCGGTTTTCTTCTGGCGCGCATCTTCTGCATACCCATCATCAGCTCCACCACATTTAAGTAGTTGATGACCTCCACCATCTTGGCCGGGTGATGCCGGAAACCAGCTCCAGTACTTCCTTTTCTGGATACGTGGATATCCACAATCATTCTTGCAATCTCCAGTGAGGGCACTGCCATGGATTTTTCTGTTCTCTGAATATCAATCGCATAGTCCGCAATAAACTGGTCCAGAAAGTCAAAGTCCGCCCTCTTCTTTCCGTCCAGTTCTGTTATTACTCCGTCGGTCACTTTGACGGAGGGCTTCGGGTCATAAGGACTGGTCATCGCCGCAAATCCCATCTCCGGCCACTCATTGATATATCCATCCTTATTTACCGGCCTTTGGTCCAGTTTCTCAATTCTCTTTGATCTCATCGTTTTTCCACCTTTATCCGCATATCAGATCTAACTTTGCCTATTAATAAGGTTTATTATACTACAGAAACATGTGGGTTTGCAACCTTTCTTTTGCATTTTTTCTTTTGTTTTTTGTTGTTTTTGTTTGTTTTTTACTTGCACTATCTCTCATCTTCCAGCAGATCAATCCTTCTTATCTCCGTAAGTTCTGCCGGATAACTCTCAATGACATCCCCGTATAGGTAACTGAGATGCGGTCCCCACCTTCAGATCCTCCACAGTGATGTCCGTGTGCCTCCACTGTATAGAGGTCTCCTCATCCATAGAGAAATAAAAGTCTCCCCCGTCCATTGATATCATTTACATCCAATCCTGAAATAGAGATATAGGCTTCTCTGATCTCAGTTATCTCTGCATAAATGGTTGTTCCATACACATATTGTGCATTATCCCCGGACGCGTTTTTGATTCCCTTCTGATATCCCATCCGGTAACCCGCCCATCCGGAGACTGCTGCTGCCAGAACAATCCCAGCCGCCAGGGCTATACCCACTACAATCCTCTTATTTTTCACCTTATACCCTCCTTTTCGGAAATCCCTATCCTGTTACTTCTACTCTTCATTATAAGCTATCTGCCGGAATGCACAAGCCTTTTCCTGTAATATACCTGTTTTGATATTTATAAGCTCCTAAATGGATTGCAGCCAAAATAGAGAGCGGAAAAGTATCCCTTAAGAATCTCTTCCGCTCTCTATTTCCGGTATCCGATATCCCTTTCACATTTTATGCCAACACAGCATCTGCACCTATATACTCCATTCCGTAAACCTCTGCCACTGCCTGGCATGTCAGCTTACCTTTGTAAGTATTCAGCCCCTCTTTCAGTCCTGCATCCTCTGAGCGCTCCCTCAGCCCCCAGGTCCGCTATGCGCAGTCCATAATTCAATATTGCGTTATTCAATGCATTTGTAGAGGTGTTGGAAACAGCTCCCGGCATATTTCCCACACAATAGTTCACCACCCCGTCCACGGTAAACACTGGATCATCGTGGTAAGTCACATGGCTGGCCTCGCTGCATCCGCCCTGGTCAATGGCTACATCCACAATCACAGCGCCCTTTTTTCATATCCTTTAAGTATTCCCTCTTGATAAGTTTAGGGGTAGCTGCTCCCCGGGATCAGAACTGCGCCAATGACCAGATCCGCCTCCTTTAAGCACTCCTTGATATTCTGGGGTGTGGAGTATACAGTGTTGACTTTGCCCTGATAAATGTCCTCCAAGTACTCCAACCGATCCAGGTTGATGTCCAGAACCGTCACATCTGCCCCCATTCCGGCAGCCACCTTAATGGCGCTGGTGCCCACTACGCCTGCGCCCAGCACAACCACCTTGGCTCTGCTGACTCCCGAACGCCACAGAGGAGAACACCTCTTCCGCCAAAGGGCTTCTCCAGATATTTTGCGCCCTCCTGTACACTCAGCCGTCCCGCGATCTGACTCATGGGCTTTAAGCAGGAAGTCCTCCCTTTCGGTCCCTGATGGTCTCGAACGCAATGCCAATGCACTTGCTCTTAAGCAGTGCGTCTGTCAGCGCTTTATCGGCTGCCAGGTGCAGATAAGTATATATGATCTGGTTTCGCGGATCAGCTTATATTCCGGCTCCAGGGGTTCCTTTACCTTCACTATCATATCACAGGTCCCAAAGACTTCCTCCGCGGTATCCAAAAGAACGCAGCCCATGTTTTCATACATTTCATCCGTAAAGCTGGACCCCTCCCCGGCGCCCCTCTGTACATATACGGTGTGCCCATGATCAATGAAGGCCTTCGCTGAGTTTGGGGTAAGTCCTACCCGGTATTCATGTTTCTTGATTTCTCTAACGGTTCCTACTTTCATTTCTAGATTCATCCTTTCTGCTATCACTTATTTCTTTTCGGTTACACTAGCTGTGTACCTCTCCGTCTCACCGCTGCTGTCCGGTATATTGCCTTACAGAGAAACTGCACATTTTTCCCTGTAAGATTCCAGGGCTGCTGTGTGTAGTCTGTGAGACAGTTTTGTCTCTTCGGGAGTAAAAACAGCCGAATTCCACTTCTTTTCCTTCAATCTCTAACATATATGCTGCCCACATCTGCAGGATTGCGTCTGTGAATCCAAACTCAAAGATATCCCCTGTAATCGTTGGAATCATAGGCTTTGTACCAATATTCATCCTGCACCACGCCTGATTCTTCCCCTCTGAAAAGAGATAGTAAAATGCGTTGGGATCATCTGATCCGAACTTGACAGACGCCTTCATTCCTTTTACCTCCAGGTACCAGTTGCTGGTAGCTCCAGGCTCCAGTCTCTTGGTCTCTATGTACATACCGAACTCACTGCCGTTCTTGTCCTCACACAGGCAGACCATGGTTCCGTTGTCATAAGTATCGCAGGCAGTCATTCCCCCTTTTGGGTCAGGCCGCTCTTTCACAATATCCGAGAGCACTGCGTAAACGCTCTTGGGAACCCACCCCAGTCTGAACGGCACATGCTCTGTATGGATTCCCCAGATCCCCAAGGCATCCGTATTCCCCATTCATACTGACCGTACGTTTCCAATTGATAGGTTTTGTCACGTCCAGATCGCTGGCATGATTAAATCCTGCCTTTACTTCAATGATACGCCCCAGCCTGTCTTCTTTTACCCAGCGGATCAGTTCCTGGCATGCAGGGAAATAGGGGTATTCACTGGCGCATCTTACAACCACGCCCGGATTTTCCTGGACTGCCTGCAGGATCTTATCATTCGCTGCCTGATCGATTCCAAAAGGCTTTTCTCCCAGCAGGTGCTTGCCGGCTCTTATTATATCACAGTAAACCTGTTCATGCAAAACATGAGGAAGGGCACAGTAAACTGCCTCTATCTCCTTTTGCTCTAAAAGCTCTCTGTAATCTGTGGTGGTAAACTTGATGGCTGGGAAATGATCCGTAAACCATTTCTGAGATGCTGCATTCACATCGCATACTGCCACAATTTCCGGTCTGGCAATCTCTGTGTTCAGATGGCACCACCTGGCTGCTGCACTGGCAAACTCCCTGCCCATCAGACCGCATCCGATAATTCCAAATTTCATTGTCTTTCCCATAACAGTTCCTCCTATTTCTCTTCTTCCATATCCTGAAGTACAGACTCCATCTGCTTCATCAGGCAGTCAATCAGTTTAGGTGTTGCAATCAGCGGCAGTTTCAAGAGGGCTGCGGGTGGACAGTAAGCCTTGTACACCTGGGCGCTGATATCAAAGCACCGTTCATTCATCCTCTTCACAAAGTGTACCGTCTCCTCCACATTCTTAAAGGTAATGGCGCTGAGCAGCTGTTCCCCCTCCACATAGGCTACCACATCCGGAAATTTCTCCTCCAGGGACTTCACCCTCTTCTCATAGTACTGCCCCACCTCAGAGACACGGTCCCCGTTCTGTTCCACAAAGGCCATGGTGATCAGATAAGCCAGGGATGCCAGCTCCTCCTGTCCGTTTGTGACCAGGGCTCCAAACTGATTTAGGTTGTCCATCTTTGCTGTGGTTATGATTCTGGAGGCCGGATACTGTCCTCCGGGGAAACCCTTTCCCACCACTGAAAAGTCGGGATTCAGCCCGTACTGGCGGAAGAGGAACATCCCGTCATACCACATGCAGGACTGGATTTCATCACACATGACAGGAGTATCCCCATCGTGGCAGATTTTGTAAGCCTCCTGCAGATAGGCCTCGCTAAGCCGGATACCGCCGTAATTCATGAGAATGATCTCATGGATGAACCCTGCCGCTTTATACCTGCCCTGATTGTATTTCTCATATTTTTTTCCCTGAAATCGCTGATGTCGTTCAGCGCCACAGGGACTACTCTATAGATCTCATTCTCCTCGTTCTTTTTATAGAACTCGGGCCACATATCCCGAAAGGTCTGGGCAATGATGGTTGTCCCGTGGTAGTTTGCCATCCTGCCGCCTTCATAATCCCCCATTACAAAGAAGACTGGAATGCGGCCGCTGTATTTGGGCTTGGGAAAGGTCTTGTCCAGGCGGTAAAACCGTGCGAGCATCATTTTAATTCCCGCCTCGCAGGCCAGAGAGCCTGTCTCCAGGTTGATCACACGGTTCAGCACATGGGGGCATCGCTCTCCAGTACTTCCCTGAGTTCTTCTGTCTGCTCCTTTTTTCAGTCCGTTGGCATTTCGAACCAATTCCTGTTCACAGAGTCTGGTGATATAACCTCTGGTATTGTTGTGGGTTGCATTGAAATCCCCAGTGTGCGTGCATAGTCAATCAGCTGATAACCCGGAAAGAAGTGTCCCAGAGGCGTATGGTAATGCTCGCTCTTGGCGATCACATACAGCCTGCCGTCCTGTCCCACCCGGTAGTATCCAAGCCCTGAGATGGGGCTGGCAGCATGATTGGAGGCTCCGGCAAACGACTTGGTGGGCGCTCCTCCATATCTCCCTTGAACGGTTCAGTCACTTTCTGTCCCACTTTGTCCAGCAAGCTGTCAATTTTCTCCACGTAGGACTCTGGAAAAACTCAACTTTATCCTCAACACAACGCCTGGCTATTTCCGGTTCCACATCCAGAAGAGTAACGGCAGCCTGTGATACCGCATCAGTATACGCTTTCCCCAATAGTTCTTCCAATGATATTGCTATATCGTTCCTCATAAGATACCTCCCTATAATCATTCTCTGAATTTTCTTGTTAAGCTTATATTATACCGATTCATTCATTTTGTCAACTATTTTTGATTGTTTCTTTCATTTTTCATTTATGTTTCATTCACTTCACCAAAAACATTGGCAAGGTGTTGGAAGGAAAATGGACTTCCACCAAGACGGAAATGCTATTTCTCACCACCTGCAGGGGGAAAGTCTTATCTACTTTTAAAAATGGAGGAATTACCTATGATACAAGATAAAGGCTGCTGCAGGTTTTATCTCACCGCAGCAGCCTATGTAACATCGTTTAACCAAAAAGTAAACAACCCCGCGGGAATAAAACCTCGCGTTTTCAAATTACATGAAACTCCCACCCCATAGCCCAGGCCAGAACTTCCAGACTTCTCATATCCCCATCGTAAACAACGGCTCCGTGATGCCCTCCCCCAGCTCTGCTGTAGGAAGCGAGGAACCCGCCCACTGAACATTCCGGCCGAAACCAGCCTCTCACGGTTTTTGAAACTCTTCTGCCGTCTCCTCCATCTCCACTATAGTTCCGGCTGCGGCGATCAGGGCATACCTCCCCTCAGCCAGTGGATTCAGATTCACGAAGACTGCCCTGCCCTCTCTCATACACCCGTAAAGCGCCGCAGGGTTTCCTGCAGATGTGTAGGGAAATCCAGCTCTGTGAGCAGTGGCTTGTCCGCAGAAAGACGAACATTGAACTCTCCCATATGGCTCAGGAATATGGTGTTTCCCTCCCAGTCCGGGCAGAACATCTCCGCAAAAGTCGTATCCGGAAACCCCTTCATCAGGGCTGCCACAAAGGCAGCGGTCAGCACATCTCCCTCCCCCGCATACCCTGTTCCGGATGCCATAGCTTTGCAAGCCTGGACAAAGGGCATTCTGGGCAGAGCGGGGTTGTGGTCCGTAGCCATAAAATTGACGGTGAACGCGCCAAGCTGCTGCTTTTTGCACCCACGCTCTCACGGCCAGATCCACCCTCGCTGATTCCGCGTACACCTCATAGCTCAAATCCCTGCATTCAAAGGCCGCACAATCTGACTCCCACTCCCGTCTTATCTCCTCCTCAGAGACTCCTGCAAGAAGTCCGGGCGCTTCTGCAAAGTCGTAGTCCACGATACATATTCCCAGGGTTTCCTCCAGCAGCTCATCCGGCAGACGGAAATCGCCCATCCCGGCAAAAGGCTCCCCCACACGGCCCACTCTGCTCTTTCTCATCTCAGCAGCCATCATGGTTCCCCTGGCTGCCCGGGCCACCCGTTCTAACACATCCGATTTCTCATAGTGTCCCTGCAAAAACTTGGTAGGGAACACAGTTTCTGTGCAGAAGGCTGCACATATCCTGCACCCGTGGATACCATGGTTCTGCATAATTCTCCCGCCCCGGTGACTCCGCTAAAGGAGTTGTCCGGTGTGGTATCCAGCACCAGAATGGGCAGCCTGGTCTGTTTTAAGATTTTCTCAGACTCCAGGGATGGGGAGTATGCCAAATGTACGGTTACCAGAGCGTCCACTTCCTGGGCTTCAAAGTCTTCCACTGCCTCAGCAATTCAGCCTCCAGCCTGCATATTTCGTGCCTCGCCACCTCCACACCCAGGCCCTCCAGCCTCTCTTCTATGATACTCTTAAATTTCTCCACATCTGGTCTCAGCCATGCCGCTGTGTCATCGTACAGCTTTACATACATGCAGAGCAAACCGATCTTGGGCTTTCTCATAATTCCCCCCCTACTTGTCATATGTGTACTTTTCCTTAAACTGATCTACATTGTCCTTGTGATGATGATGGAACCGGAGTCCACCTCAGGGGAAGGGGATTGATTCCTGCATCCAGATAATTCTGGGTCACCTTCAGGTTCCCGTTCACATAGTCATGGAGCCATTTGACTGCAATGTAACCCTCCACATAGGAATTCTGCGCAAAAGAGGCCGCCACTTCCCCGCTTTCGATCAGCTCCAAGGTGGCGCTGTCCCTGTCTCTGCCTACGATCTTGATTCCTTCCAGTCCGGCCTCTCGCACTGCCGTAGCTGCCCCCACTGCAGACGGAGCCTGCATTCCAATAATTCCATTCACATCCGGATTTGCCTGTAGGGCAGCTCCACAGCGGTCGCCGCAGTGGTTTCATCCGCTGTTGTCATCCACCTCAGCTACAATCTCGATGTTGGGATGGTTCTTTTCCAGCTCATCCCTGCAACCTTCCATATTGGCCACCGCGGAGGGCTGGCCGCCACTGATAAAGTTCGAGATGATGATTTTCCCCTTGTCTCCGATCTCCTTAGCCATCTGTTTTGCCATTTCCACACCGGTGTTATAGGGATTGCAGCCCAGGAAGGAGAGGCGGTTGGACTCAATATCCGTGTTTACACAGACCACCGGAACGCCTGCAGCGATCGCGTTGTCAATGGCTGTTCCCGTCTCCTGGAACTGCCCGTGCACGATGATGCCCGTCACCTGCTTTGCCACTGCCTGGTCAATGGCCTCCGCCACTTTATCCGGTGCCAGATCCTGTGGCCCCGCATAGTACCAGTCTGCTCTATGCTGTGGGCCGCGTCATTCACTCCTCCTTTGAGGGCGTCAAAAATTCCAGCTGATTCACAGACATGATCACCGCATACTCTTCCCCAGCCCCTGCGTTTCCCGCTGGCTGGGCCTCATTTCCCGCCGGCTGGGCCGGTGTGCTCTGGCTTCCTCCGCTGCATCCTGCTGCCATTGATAAAACTACCGCCCCTGTCAACAATACGCTCATAGCCTTTCTGTACTTACCCATGTTACATCCTCCTTATATTTATATTGTTTTTGCTACCCTTTTTCTAACTGTATCTACGCAGTGATGCCAGATGCCAGGCGCATCATCCCATTCTCTGTCACCTCTGCTCCGGAGAGTTCCCCAGTAATACGTCCGTCGTGAAATACGAGAACCCGGTCGCAGGACGCCATGATCTCCGGCATCTCAGACGATATCATAATAATCGCTTTTCCCTCTCCCACAAGCCGCCTCAGCAGCATGTGAATCTCTGCCTTAGCGCCCACATCAATCCCCCTGGTGGGTTCGTCGATCATAATAATGTCCGGATTTGCCGTCAGCCACATGGACAGCAGTACCTTCTGCTGATTGCCTCCTGAGAGATTTCCAGCCTTCTGTTTGACATCCGCAAGTTTGATCTGCATTTTCCCCCCTTATTCCAAAGCATTTTGGGTGATGGACCTGTAGTCAATCAGCCCCTCTTTACAAACTTTCTTCCATTCGCGGCACTCATATTGTCCTCAGAGCTGAGCTCTAAAAACAGTCCCAGGGTTTTCCGCTCTTTGGTGATATAAGCCATGTGGTTTCTCTTAGCCTCCACGGGAGAATCGATCTTTACCTGTCTGCCGTTTATCTCAATGACCCCTGCAGACTTCCTTCTCCACCCAAAAACTGTCTCCACCGTCTCTGTCCTCCCGGACCCTTCCAGTCCCAAGTGCGAACCCCAGAATCTCTCCTCTTCGCAGGGTAAAGCTCACATTCTGTACCTTAGAACCGCTGCTCAGGCCATCCACTCTCAGAACCGGTTCCCCCTATCTGGGTTGTTCCCACCCGTAATCGTAAACCACATCCCTTCCCACCATATAGCGGACCAGATCCTCCTTTTTAAGGCCGGACCTGTTGGGAAAGGTGGCAACATGCTCCCCGTCCTTTAAGACCGATATCTCATCCGCCAGATGCAGTACCTCATCTAACTTGTGTGAGATATAGACTATCGATACCTCCCGCTGCTTTACCTGGTCGATCAGCTTGTAGAGCAGGGACACCTCCGCATCGGTTAGCGCTGAGGTGGGTTCATCCAGAATCATCAGCTTCACGTTCATAGAGAGCAGCTTTGCAATCTCCACCATCTGCTGCGCCCCGAGACTGATGTGGTCCATGCTGTCCTCCGGGCGGATATGGCTCAGTCCAAACTGTTTCAAAAGTTCAGCTGCATCACGGTACATCCGTTTATAATCAATGCACTTTCCCTTCCTGGGCATTCTGCCTATGAAGAGATTGCTGGCCACATCCAAATGTGAAAAATTATTCAGTTCCTGATAGACAATTCCGATCCCTGCTTTTAAGGCATCCCCGGAAAGGAAAGATTTAACTCTTTCCCTCCATGAGAATGGTTCCCCTTATCTTTCCGGTACGCGCCTGACATGATTTTCATCAAGGTGGACTTGCCCGCCCCATTTTCCCCAATAATACTGTGGACACTCCTCTTCTTAATGGAAAGGCTCACGTCATTTAATGCCTTGACCCCCGGAAAAAAACTTACTTATATTTTAGCTCAATTAAGTTCTCCAAACCAGTTCCTCCTCCGTCTGTATTTCTTAAGGCTGATCCCTATGCTACAGCTTTCAGTTTCCGCTGCTTGTTCATCTGGTCAATGGCCACCGCGATAATCAAGATAGCGCCCTGAATCACCTTCGTATAGCTGGCATTGATGTCCAGCAGTACCAGTGCGTTGCTCACCACCTGCATAATGGTAACGCCCAGCACAACCCCCACCAGACTGCCTTCGCCCCCCATCCATGGAGACACCGCCGATCAGCAGGGCAACACATTTCTGAACTCCAGCCCTGTTCCCGAGTTTTGGGAAACACTTCCCAGTCTCGCAGCCAGTGTCATGCCGGCAAAGGCTGAGACAACACCGGTGAGCGCATAGCTGACGTAGATGAATCTTTTTTGTGTTGATTCCTGCCAGCAGAGCGGAATTTTTTATTGCTTCCGATAAAATAAGCCTCGTGGAAAAAGTTGATGTATTTCAGCACAAAGATGCCTGCTGCAACAATGACCAGCATGTACAGTATAGTAAATGGAATCCCCCGCCACCTCCATGCGCCCAAAGCTTTTAAAGGATTCCGGCAGATTTGAAACCGTATTGCCCCTGCCAGTACCAGGGCAATTCCTGGTAAGCCATCCAGGTGCCCAGTGTGGCGATCAGAGGAGTGATCTTAAATTTGTTGATGATCAACGCGTTTAATCCACCCAGAACTGCACCCGCTCCAAGCCCAACCAGGATTCCCAGCCACCCGGGCATGCCGCCCCCCATAGCCATGCATCCAATGTAGCTGGAGAGGCAGAGTGCGGAACCTACGGAAAAGTCAATATTCCCCGCAATCAGTGAGATGGCCATTGGGATGGCGATCATCATATCCACACTCATTCCCTGGATTAACACTCTAATATTTGCGCTGGTGGCAAAGGTTCTGGTCGAATCATTAAAAAGACCACCATGATTCCCAGAATTATTGCAATGGAAAGCTCCCGCATCTCCAGTATCCGCCATACTGTTCCCTTGTTTCCGGAAGTTGTCCTCGTCTTAGGTGCCATATTCTTTGAAACATTCATCGTACTTTTCCTCCTTCGCGCTCAGTCCGAAATACCTCTTTTGCATTCTCATAAAAAATTTTCTCCCGCACATTTTTTGTTTTCCCCTATGGCATCCAGCATATTTTTAAGCTGCAGATATGCAATATAGGTAAATCCGTTCTCCTCATCCCTTTTCTCGTGGTGATTCCAGCTAAATTCCTCCCTGCAGTAATTGGAAGGCGTATCACTTTGCCACTCTCTGATGCCATGCCATGCCATAATCGGAAGGTCCGTCCCATATATAATTCTGCTGCCATCCAGCCGTTCCATGGCCATCCTGTGCACCTGCGGGTTTATCACCGCTGCTGTGTCAAAATAAAAAGCCATCCAGGTCCTCCCCAGGGCATCTGTGCCCTTTTGAAACATCTCCGTGGTAAAGCACCTTCCATAATGCGCCAGGACAATCCGGATATCCGGATAAGCCTGCCGGATCTCCCTCAACTCCCTGATGTTATCCGGTGCAGGCAGCCGCCCTCTCCGTGGCAGGTGCAGTACCAGAGCCTTTTTTATGCCGGTCCAGTACCGCCAGCTGCTCCCCGGGTATAAAATCATAGATGCTTATATCTGCGCCCTTGATCTGTGAAGCCAGATAGGGATAGGCTTAAATCCTGCAAAGGGATTTCAAGAAGCGTCTCTTCGCAGTATTCACTGCTCCATTCCGGCCTGACACTCATCAGCCCGCAGATCCCCTTCTCCCTTGCCAGTCCTGCAAGGTAACGGTTGTTGCCAGGAATATCCACCTCCGCCAGCGGAAAGGGAAATGCCACCAGTTCTACCTCCTGTCCGGAAACAGTGCATGGTAATAAGTCCTGGACGCTTCATAGTCCATCTGAAGCCCGCACTCTAATGCCCAGTCCATGGCAATCCGCTCAGGGCTGACATTCTTTACATGCTTCTCTAAATTCATATGTACATGAGCATCTACGATTCTTTGGGAAGCCGTTCCCTGATATGCTCCTCATAAAACCGCTGGTCAATGTCTGTCTTGTGAAACCAATTGTATACCACTATTCGCCCTCCCTGTAAATCATCTGTACCCTGCTCCATCTTTCCCGGTAAACTTCCAATTTTCTGCGATAAAACGCTCTGAGCTTTTGGGGTGCCTCCTCCTCTGTCTCAAGAGAGACCATACCTTCCGCCGCTTGTCTGTAATCCCAAACAGGCCGCTGCCCACTGCTGCAATCATGGCTGCCCCCAACGCCGCCGCATCCTTTTGTACCACCGACTGAATCTCGCAGTCAAACACTGCTTTCATCATTTCCATCCATTCCCGGCTGTTCAAGGCACCCCCATAACGCGGAGCTTTCGAAGCAAAAGCCCCATTCTTTTGGTAGTCTTCCAGAACCATAGCCGTGTGGAAAACGACTCCCTCCATAACAGCCGCTGCCATATGAAACCGGTCGTGTCCCAGCTCTAGCCCGGTAAAAGTCCCTCTGAGCTTCTCATCCCGGACCGGACCTGCCGCACCGTTGAAGTAGGGGAAGAACAAAAAAGCTTTTCCTCTGTTCCCATCCGGGTCCTCACACCATCTGCAAGCTCCTCAGGCGCACCCTGCCACCCTATCCTTAAACCAGTCCAAAGACACGCCCCCAAAGGAAACAGAGGTCAGAGCTCCCCATAGCTCCGGAACCACATGCTTTTGCAAATGAGATCTTCGACTCAGAGACAAGGGGGGCGTCCGTAATGCTCATCACCGCCCACGCAGTACCTGTCCCAAGCAACAGATCCCCATTTTCCACACTTCCTGATCCAAGGGCACAGCAGTACTGGTCATGTGCCCCGTTATAGACTCTTGTATCCCCAGACAAGCCTAAAACCCGGGCGGCCTCCACGGTCAGGGTTCCAATATATGCTCCCGCGGGCCGGATCTGGGGCAGCAGCTCTTCCCCCCCCGCTCCAATATCTTCCAAGATTTTTCATCCCACTTCTGTGTATGTACATCCATCATCTGCCTCATGGCTGCGTTGGTGGGGTCTGTCACATAATTCCCAGTCAGGCAATAATTCATATACTCCAATGTAGAGAGAAATTTACTTGCCTCCCATCTCCTTTGGCCTGTTTGCTTTCAGCCAGGCCAGCTTACAGGCGTCCAGATTGGGGCTGATCTCCCAGCCTGTTGTACGGTAGTAATACCCTCCTCCCTCCTGGCTCTGAGTTCTTCCATCTCTCTTACCGCGCTCATGTCCATCCAGGTAATGGCATTGCCATAGGGTATTGTATTCTCCGTCCACCATCACGGAGCTTGCACCCTGGGTTGAAAGTGAGAGTGCTTTTATATCCCGCTCATCAATCCCACATCCGGACTGACGAACAGCTAAAGCTGCCGCCTCCCACCATACCTCGGCCCTCTGTTCCACAGCGCCCCCGCGCCCTGCGACTGTCCCATATCCCCTGATACCCCCTGCTGCAAACCCTGCCTTCCTGGTCCACAAGCAGGGCCTTTTTGCCCCTGTCGTTCCTACATCCACTCCAATTACATACATCCCTTCTCCTCCGCTCTATGGTTTTTCTGTGCAGACATATGCCTCCAAATGCGGTAAGATGCTTTCCCCCGGTTTTATTAGGATACCTGTCCCTTCCTTAACAACCTCCTCCAGATTCTCTGACAGATGTGACCAGGGTTCCATGCCAAGGGTATAGTTCCGCCCGTACCAGGGATAGCCCATAGCCCCGCAATCCGGCTCCCAAACCCACAGATATGGGAATACCCGGTCATCCCAGTTCATTCCAAATCCAATGTTCAGCCTGTGGTTCCATACGCAGTATCTGTGATCCAAAATTCCCAAGATCCCATATTCTATGTACTTCTGAGCCTCAGGAGGCCTCACCCTGGACAAGTCTATGGGCTCCCCTTTCGTATCCTCTGCCACAGGCCAGCCCATCTGGCTGTATGCGGGAAGTGTATTGCCCGCCAGAGTGTGCACCCTGCAATCTCCATTTAGGAGTATCTCGCAGTTTTCATCCAAAAAGGCGCTCCCAGTGCTGGGTGGTGACCCCACATAAATTCCAGTGGGACAGCTCCCTCGTTTGTCACCCTCTCTCTAATATACAGAGTGGGATCATCTGTTTTTAGCGTCATCCACTTTTCCAGAAAAACGGTGTCTTGACGGTGCGTATGGAAAACTTGACGGTAACCTCCTCCTCTGTATCCTTCTCAATCTGTACCTCCCAGGGTGCAATGCATACCTCCCCGTGTATTCCCAGCTCCGCGTTCATGTAAGAACTGTCACCGCCGTAGTTGGGGAATAGTTCCTGCCATCCCCCTCGTAAAGATCCAAAAACTTACCGTGTTTGCTGTCCTTTGTGGTGACAAATTCCTGTGGATTCTTTATTCCTTGACAGGAATGCCACATAAAGTCCAGATCCATGGGCTTATACAAAAAATTCTACAATATCACTGCCCTTTCCCCCAATACCCCAATATGCAGCAGCTCGTTTTCCAGGTTTATCTGTGCTATCCCTGACAAGTCAACTGGCGGATACGGCAGTTATAGTTTCTCTGCCTTCGGTCCCTTTCCGCTGATTGAAACATCTCCTCCTCCATTTCTGCACTCGAGTGCAAATTCAATTCTATTAAAAGAGTAACACCCCCATTGGTTACTCTTTTAATATTTCAAGCATTCACTTGTTATAACTGATATATCCGTAAAAATATTCTTTTTTACCCCAGTGCCGTAAAACATATGTT
>VOFB01000071.1_pt1:37500-77938 | contig 77938 bp, 74 predicted proteins | sample 5384141 | NCBI WGS metagenome assembly VOFB01 (sample SAMN12384721, study PRJNA508395) | human gut metagenome | isolation source: healthy gut A | host: Homo sapiens | reverse complement strand
AACAGCATACTCAAGCTTTTAGTGGTGGAGATTTTATTGATAGAGCAGTCGTGGAGATGCTATTGACCCTAATTATAAGAGAGCATTATTCAAATGTATATACTCAGATAGCTAAAGCACAAGAAGGAAATCGGAAGATTCCTAAATTAAAGCAGGAGCGTTAGAAGCAGCCAGAATATTACACAGTTCAATAGAGAGAGCGCTGCCACAGAAATGAAGAACAATTAATTGGCTTCGATTGAGTAGATACATCGCACAAACCTAAGCTGAAACTACACCTACTCAAAGCGTGAGCAGATAGAGAATGGCGGTGTTATGTAAAGCACACGACGGAATAGTAACCTCAAGCTTACAATAGACATAAGTTACAGTCTTTCTTTCCTAGAACCTCAGGAACCCATTAATGTTGTAGATGTTGCCAGTAGAATATGCTCCTAGTGCTGTTGCTCTGCTCTTAATGTAAATAATTATAGGACAAATACTGGTGGATTAAATCAGAATAGATTTGAACTTCAAAGCTCCCTCCCCCTCCTAGCCAGTGCTACGCTACACAGGAAAATCTGCACAAAGATTAAGAGAATTATATTATCCATTTAAAACCAAATGAAACACTGATAGGGGTCCAGGATGGCATCTATGCAAACAAAGCAGAGTTTAAAAAAGAAAGCAGCAAATGGAAATTCACTAAAAGAGAAGAACCCGACATCATGTTGAGAGTTAGAAAAGGAAATTCAACACGTTAGATGCAAATTAAACAGTAACTGAATTAATAATGCCGACAAGTTATCCAATGCAAATTAAAGAAGGAGGATATGTATTAAATTGAAGAATGGACAGTAATATTTGATAACTTATTTGCATAATGTAGAGATATTGACATTTGAGAAGAATCTAAAGTTACATAAACTTAAAAACACAGGCATGGTATTTTGAGGAAGATGATGTAAACATGATAGATGAATCATTTTCACCTGATTAAAGATTATGAGTAACCTATTATACATTTATATTGCTTGTTTCCCAAGCCAAACTGATGCAAAGATTTCAATATCTAGAGAAGGAATTGAACATTCTATTCGAGAGAATATATAAGGGATGACAACATGTGCTAGAAAGATGATTTTGATTACAGGTCTGTTTAAATGATTCTAATCGTTTATACCCTCTGGCTATGATTTAAAAAGAAATGGAAAAGCTTTAATATAATACAACTCTCCTAGAATAAAAACCTGTACGCATATAGTTATGAAGATTTTCGAGATAGCTCTATAAAGTTAGTTCATGATGAAAAGAAAGTGCTACAAATTATAGTAGAACAATGAGTGATAGTACATATCCATTTTGAAGGCAGATATACCTCATTGTGTTATCAACAGAAATGGGAAAAGAATGAATATAAACTGCAAGGGTATCAGCAACATGTAGTAATGAGGATAGAATGCGATAATCAATTAGATGAAATCAATCATGACTGACGAACAATGATGGATTATTATAACAAGGATGTAGATAAGAAACGAAAAGTGTGGTAAGTAAAGATGTATAAATTGCCCATAAGCGAACAATGCAATGGATTATTTAAGCCAGAATGTAAAGAGCATATAGACAATGAAGAGAAGCCTCCACAGTGCTATTGATAAGACGATAGAATGGTATTACCTTCAGTAGAAATAGAACCTGAATTTCTAAAGTTTCATCAATTGTCACTTAGAGAGACATGTAATGGAATTAGTCTATTCCTCCTCATGTTATGCAGGGATATTTACTGGACGTAAGTTACTAAGCTCGTCCAGGCATGTTCCAACTGTTAGCATGTGGGCATATTTAATCCAGAAATTGTCGATCCTAAAACGGGCAAACTGAATCTCACCATAGATTGAATAATCCAGATATTTATAGTCAGTAATTCTACTGAAAGTGGGACTTTAAACGGTCAAGGAGAATGATAAATGAAGAGAAAAGATCAATTATAAAAGATACTATATAGAATATGACAAGAATACATTTTAATAAATTGAAATATGGAGGCAATGAATATACTATAGAAGAAACCTATTAGAGGGAGTTATTCAGAATTCAAATTAATATGAAGTTTGGAAAATGAGAATCGGGTAAAGATGTATGGAAATGGTAATTTGAAGGAATTTTAGATATTGAATGAAGACCTATGTTAATTATATTATTAATATAAGAATATCTCTTATTTTATGTATTATGAAAATGATAAACATCTTTTAGCAAAGAAATTCAAGACTTGTTAGGAGAACATATAAAATCTGATTAATTAATTTGTTTTTGTACATTTTGAACTTACAAAAATACATCATACTAATAGTAAACTTCAAGTCAATATGAAAAAGATTATTTTTATAATGTTATTAGATTAGTCTGTAATACAATTAATGCCCAAATTGTAACAAACAAGAATTAGAAGAATATACTAATATAGGTGATATGTCTTGGTCAGCTAAGGCTAAAGAGCTATCCAATGAATATAAGTTGAATGAATTGGGTGAACTATCATTATCGATTATAAAAGAGTACAAAGGTCAGTCCAAATCTCAATTATATCGCAAAATTATAGATTGGATCATATCTATGTCTTCTGATGCAAAGTCAAGCTATACAGGTTTCAAATGAGGAAGAAGGAACAATCATAGCACGTTGTTATCTGCCTAATATTGCAAAACGGACTATGGGAGATAACTCATATAGAGTAAGTATTCGACCACTTATTAAATTTGATTTTAAAGAAGAACGTATTCAAATGACATATATACCTTATAGAACTATGAGGTATTGAAGATAAATGACGATAGTGGATATGTCATAATGTTTGGTGGTGGTTTTGGGGTAACAGGTAATGGCGTTACTAAAGATACCCAAATATGGGCACTTTCTGATTGCTTTCCATTTGCAGAAAACAGACAACATCCTAAAGTGACCTCATCACGAGCTTTTTGTTTATTCACTATCATGTTATAAAATCCTTGTAGACAAAATTGATACAGTTCTAAAGCAGCCATTGCAAACAAGTGATGATGATTGGTAATTACCCTATAAATGTAACTTTGACATTTTGAATTAAATATCTCTTTGGTATGGTGGAAACTAACATGGTTATCACCATTTGAAGAAATTCATTTGCTATTTTTATTTTTACAGAAATTCAATACTAATACATCAATCAGTATTAATATGGTCACTAATAAGTTGGCTATTATTACAGTTATATTTTATACTATAATAATAGATATACTAGTTCTAGTATTAATAGGATTAGTATAATAATGTTAAGTATTAATATGGAGGGTTTTTTCTTAAAAAAGCTATACTATCATAGCTTTTTACATAGAGTGTTCAAATTTTGTTGGAATTTGTTTGTGTTATTATAATAATATACTACATTTGTGGCGGAATTTGTAGATAGCACTATCTTCTGAATAGCCAGTAATAGTGCTGGCATAATTAAAATTATAATAATTATGGAATTAACAAATTCAACAAATGTATTGGAAGCATTAGTGTCTAACAACCGTAGTGAACTGGGCAAAACTTTTGGTGTCGGTATGTTTGTTTCAGAAACAGATACTCCTGAGCAAGTTAAAGCTAAATGTAAGAGCTTTGTCGCAAGATTTGAGACTTATATAGCTAACTTGAATGTAATCATTAATTCGGGGATGAACTTGCTTCTGAAATGAGAAAAGCTAGGTTAAACGTCTATATTCAGCTCTTGATGAGAATGAAAAAGAAGATATAAAGGCACTATTGAACTAATGCATTAAATTTAGGCTAGCTTCGGCTAGCCTTTTATTCCAATTATACTATGGGTAGACCTATTATTAAATTTTCAAAACGGTATGGTAAAGTATTAGGTAGTATTAATCCAGACAATCACTATCCTTTATATATGTTTATGTATATCATTATAATGTATGCTTTAGAGAATAATTCGGCTTTAATGCTTTATCAAAACATAAATTATCTGCTATACACTTTATTAGGATGCAGGTAGATTGCTGTTTGAAGTTTATGCTTGTCTCTTATATAGAGATAAAGAACGTTTCTTTAAATATTTCATGGACGGCAAACCTACTAATAAACTTTGTATAGGTAAACAATATCTTACTGCCGGCTATCTTTGCGGAGAATTAAATAAGAGATATTCCGGAATATCAGAAATATACAAAGAGGGCTGCAAGTGGGTTCATCCTAGTAAAGTTATGTTTAGATTTACAGCTCCTCAATATGACCAGACTAAGTCTGATATGTTTTTTATAGGTTATAAAGATAAGCACTATTATGATGATGAAGAACAATTAAGGGATATATATAAAGATATGTTATTAGTAAATCAGATACTATATGAATTACTAAAGGAGTTAGTGGCACCTTATAAAATGGCACATAGTAAAGAACTAAAAATAGGGAAGTTTTTTAAGTCGAAGAAGAAAATGAGATTTCAGTTTTATGAATAATAGGCTTATTCTAGTAGAGGGAATTTACTATGTTTTAGTAAAAGTATTATTTAAATATTGTGAGTTATCAGAAATGGTAGTTGGCTTGGATATTTTCGGGTATTCTAAAAATAATTCGGCATGAGGACAAAATTTTGTTTCCCGAAATGATTTTTCGGGGAAATTCGTATCTTTGTGCTGTTCTAGCAAGGCTTTTAAGTACAAAAATGAAGAACCATTCCTGTAAATGCTTAGTAATCAGATATGGTAATAAAAGCCCCATTTTTTTTTGCTCTTATTTTCTTTCCTGCCGGCTTATTTGTATCTTTGAACCCTATATAAAAAGAGTATTTCAAATCGTAAAATCGTAAATTATGTTTTCCGGAATTGTAGAAGAATATGCTACTTTGGTAGCACTGGTGAAAGACCAGGAGAATATACACTTTACATTTAAGTGTTCGTTTGTGAATGAGTTGAAAATCGACCAGAGTATTTCTCACAATGGTGTCTGCCTGACGGTAGTAACTCTGACGGATGACACGTATACGGTGACTGCCATGAAAGAAACATTGGAGCGTTCTAACCTCGGTTTGTTGAAAGTGGGAGATAAGGTGAACGTTGAACGTAGCATGATGATGAACGGTCGGTTGGACGGGCATATTGTTCAGGGACATGTGGACCAGACTGCTACTTGCATCGATATTAAGGATGCGGAAGGCAGTTGGTACTTTACATTCCGATATGCGTTTGACAAGGAGATGGCGAAGCGCGGATATATCACCGTGGATAAAGGTTCGGTGACTGTGAACGGTGTTAGCCTGACGGTATGTAATCCGACAGATGATACTTTTCAGGTGGCTATCATTCCTTATACTTATGAGCATACGAATTTCCATACGTTTACAGATTGGCAGTGTGGTAAATATCGAGTTCGATATTATTGGCAAGTATATCAGCCGGATGATTCAATACAAATAATATGGAATATACTGGAGACTTTCTGCAATTGGTACTTTCCCGGCAAAGTGACCGTTCGTATGATAAAGAACGTCCGGTGGAGCCGGAGAAGTTGGAGAGGATTTTAGAGGCGGGTCGTTTGGCTCCTTCTGCCTGTAATGCACAGCCTTGGAAGTTCGTGGTGATAACTGACCGTGAATTGGCTTTAAAAGTGGGTAAGGCTGCTGCAGGACTTGGGATGAATAAATTTGCTAAGGATGCTCCAGTGCATATCCTGATTGTAGAAGAGTCCGCCAATATCACTTCTCTACTTGGAGGAAAAGTGAAGGATAAGCATTTCCCGCTGATTGATATTGGAATTGCTGCTGCTCATATCACATTGGCTGCAGAAAGTGAAGGACTGGGTTCGTGTATTTTGGGCTGGTTTGATGAAAAGGAGATAAAGCGCTTGACCGGCATCCCTGCTTCCAAACGTCTGTTACTGGATGTTGCGATCGGATATCCGGTAAAGGAGAAGCGGAAGAAGATGAGAAAGCCGCAGGAAAAAGTGGTTTCTTATAATCGTTACTGATTCTAAAAGAATAAATATTTCCAACTTGTAGAATAGCTATATAACAGAAGGCGTCGTTGGTTTTAAAGGAACGACTTCTTTCTTTAAAACCAAAAATGAATGTATTAGGTCGCTGATAGATAGTTTAATATAAAAGCCCCATATTTGGGGCTTTTATATTAATATACTTATTTCTTTTTTGACAACTCTTTCAGTAGATGATCTACTGCTGCTTTCAGTTGTGCATCTTCTCCTTTCAGGCTGGCTGCCGGTTCGTTATAAACTAGAATATCAGGTTGCAAGGTCTGATTTTCGAGATAGTTGCCTTGCATATCCATGCAACCCACCTGCGGGATACCGAATACGATAGATGGGTCAATCTGTCGTTCCCACCATACAGCAGTCATGGTTCCTGCAACGGGAGTACCAATCAATTTTCCGATGCCTAATGTCTTATATACGTAAGGAGTGCCATGAGCATTGCTGTAATTGTCTTCACAAGTTAGCATGCATGAGGCTTCAGCCATTTGTTGAATGGGTCGCTTCCGATATATTGTCCACGTGGAACGAAACGCTGGTATTCTTTTCCGCTCAGAAGGGTAACGACGTCATCGTGCAGCCAACCGCCGCCATTATGACGGGTATCTACTATGACAGCTTCTTTGTTGCGGTAACGTCCCAGTAACTCGGAGTAAATCTTACGGAAGCTCGGACTATCCATACCTTTTATATGTACGTAGGCAATGCGACCGCCAGATAACTCCTCTACTTTCTGTGCGCAACGTTTCACCCAACGTTTGTAGAGCAATTCACTTTGTGCCCCATAGCTGATAGCTTTCACAGTTTCTTCAAAACGCTTTTTGGTGGCCGGGTCATATACGGTAAGTATTACTTTGCGTCCTACCTTGCCTTCAAACAATGGGAAGTAATCAGCATTGGCTTCAATCGTTTTTCCGTCTACTTTTTCGATGATACATCCTGCTTTCACATCAGTTTTCTTTTGAGTGAAAGGACTCTGATCCAGAATTTCTTTGATTTTCAGTCCTGTACCACTATATGATTCATCATAGAAGACGCCCAATGTAGCGGTAGATAATGCACTGCCTCCACCTGCATAACGGGCTCCCGTATGTGAGGCATTCAGTTCTCCGAGCAGTTCGCTCAGCATTTCAGCAAAGTCATAATTATTATTGATATGTGGCAGGAAGCGTTGGTAAGCTTCTTTTATATCTTTTCCAGTCGGTTCCTTGAAGGTCTGCGACATAGAATTTATCATTTACCTGTTGGTAGACATGGTCGAAGATATATGCGCGTTCGCCATAAGGACGATAATCGAAGAAGGCTTCAAATTCAATCGGAGTGACTTTGCTGCCGGCGATTTCGATTTTCTTTAGTTGGCTTCTTGTGCACATAAAGATGTTCTTACCTTCTTTATCGGGGATCAATGCACCTCCACCGACTCCTTTGAGCAATATTTTGGTGGTATTTTCTTTTAATTTATGTTCCCACAAATCATAGTCACCTTCGAAAGCTGCCAGATAATAGAGTACATCGCCTTTCGGAGTCAGTACTGCGTCACTAAGACGGGAAGAATTGACTGTCAGGCGGACAATGCGATCGAAACGATTTTCGAGGTCGAAGGTCAGCGGCTTGACTTCTTCTTTTTTCTTGTCTTCTTCTTTCTTGGTATCTTTTGTTTTAGCGTCTTTCTTATCTTTCTTCTTTTCAGCTTTCTCTTTCTCCTCTTTTTCCTTCTTGGCCTTTTCTTCTTTCTCTGTTTTTTCAGCCTCTTCAAGTAGGGCGAGGTCCTCTTTGCTCATGGTGAAACGGTTGTATGCATCTACATCGAAGAACATGATATAGGTATCGCTTTCGCTTCCCCAGCTACCGTGACTACGGTATCCGGAACGGTCACTGTTCCATATCATGGCTTTTCCACCCAATACCCATTTGGCATTGCCATCGTTGTATCCGCTCTCGGTCAGGTTCACCATTTCGCCTTTTCCGTCGGCTTTCAGCAAAACGACGTCTTTATTATTCCAGCCTCCTATACCAATGAAGTCAGAGAGAATCCATTGGCTGTCGGGGCTCCATTGGAACCATTGGTCACCGTCGGCATAAGAATATTGATATTTGGCATCCATCACTGTGCGCACAGCCTTGCTTTTTAGATTGATGACACGGATAGCGGTACGGTTCTCGAGGAAAGCAACCTCTTTACCGTCAGGGCTATACTGTGGTTGGAAAGAAGCGACTTTGGAGTTTGTCAAGCGTTCTTCTTTCAATTCGGTGGCATAGGTGAACTGCTTTTCTTCTTTACGTACGATCGTTGATGTGTAAAGTTGCCAAAGTCCGTTACGTTCCGATGAGTAAACTAAAGTACGTCCGTCGGGGGCAAAACTGATGTCACGTTCCTGGTCGGGAGTATTCGTAATTTGCTTCGTTGTTTTGTAGTCGATAGAAGTGACGTATACATCACCGCGCATGATAAATGCCACTTCCTTACCCTTAGGAGAAACGGCAATGTCAGTTGCGCCGTACGATCTGATCTGGCGGATGATGTCTTTGTCTATCTTATCCGACAGGATAGTGATATTTACTTTTTGTGGCTGTCCGCCCGGAACAAGCGTGTAAATCTCGCCATTATAGCCGTAGCATAATTTACCTTCGCTTGCCATACTCAGAAAGCGTACCGGATGTTTGGTGTGGAAAGTGATTTGCTTGGAAGTATTTGTTCCAGGGGTACGTTGGAAGATGTTGAAGGAACCTTTCTCTTCACTTAGATAATAGAATGATTACCGTCGGACTCCATACCGGTTCGCGGTCTTCACCTCCGAAAGTAGTTTGCTTCTGATATACGGGCGTCTTTCCCGGGAGTGTATGCTCCAGATGTCACGGGCGATAGGGGATACCTGATGTTTACGCCAGTAGTCTTCATATCCTTTCTTATCCTGATAGAGCATAACTCCCTCTCTTATTAATAGAGATACACTCCATAGGCATGGATGAAAACATAGCGGGGCGTCCTCCTGTAACGGCTACTTCGTACACTGCTGGAACTGGCCCGAGGGAAATCCGGCATCCTCGGCAGAGGGAGCAATGTTGGCTGTGAATAAAATGTGTTTGTTGTCTTTGTAGGCAACAGGTTTCTCACTGCCTGAATGAGTGGTCAGTCGCTGGGGTGCTCCTCCTTCACTGGATACGACGAAAACGTCGAGACTCCCCATGCGGTCCGATGCAAAAGCTATCTGCTTTCCGTCGGGACTCCATACCGGAGTGGTGTCAAAAGCCGGATTCGTGGTGATTTGTGTGGCACGTCCGCCGGTTGACGGTACCGTGTAGATGTCTCCTTGTAGGTAAATGCAATGGTGGTTCCGTCTGGAGAAAGAGCGCAGTGGCGCATCCATAGGAGATTCTTGTGCCGCAATTGTTCCTGCAAAGCAGAGAGCAAATGCACTTAGTAGTAGTTTCTTCATTTTTCTTTATTATAATTGTGTTAATTCATTTCTAAAGGTCTAAGGAGGCGCTATTTATAAATCTTTGAGTAGTACTTTACTTGCTTTTTTATAGTATTCTTCTCTGGATTCGGTCAGCACCTTCCATTCGTCGCTGAATTCTTCGTCTTTGTCTATTTTGAAATTCTCGGAGCCGTATGTGTCCAAACGGTCCAGCAAGACAGCTACATTCAGTTGATTGATATCCATAGAAGGCTGATAACCGATATCTTCACTTTTTTGGTCGGTACTACCTCATGTATCAGGTCTATTTCCTGTAATTGATAAAGTACTTGGTTCGTCAGCCGGATGGGTATCTGATGTTCTTCCGATATTTCTGCAGCCGTATAAGGAGGATCGTTCTTTTCGAACCGTTTGGCTATGAGTGACATAATCAGGATAGAGATAAAATCCCGGTAACGCCTGCTGATATTACGGGTGTCCTGGTCAAAGCTAAAGCTGCGGATATTCTGTCCGGCATACGTCAGTTCGGCTCCAAACAAACAGATTGTCCAGGAAATCTGCAACCAGAGCAGAAATAGAGGAAGTGCGGCAAAGCTACCGTAGATAGCATTGTATTTTGATACCCACAACTGGCTGTTGATATATAGGAACTGGAAAGCCTGATAAGCGGAGCCGGCCAGAATACCGGCAATAAGAGCGTGTTTGAATTTTACTTTCGTGTTCGGCATGAAAATATACAGCCCGGTGAACATCATCCATGTGAGAACGAAGGGGATAAGCCGTATCATGAACTTCATGACAGGAGCAAGCAGGACGAAATCATCCATTTGTTTGAGTATGGTACTCATAAACAGGGAAAGTCCTCCGGAAACAACTATCAGAATCGGCATCAACAGGAACATGGAGAAATAATCCGTAATCTTGCGATACATGGAACGTGCTTTCTTTCACTTCCCAGATACGGTTGAATGTGATTTCAATATTGCTGACCAGATTGATGACCGTCCATAACAACATCACTAAACCTACTCCGATGAAAACACCTCCTTTGGTTTGTGAGAGATAGGAATTGACAAAAGAGAGAATGGCTTCTGTCGTTTCTATATTTCCTCCGAAGCCGTTGCGGAACTGGTGTTCCATTAGGTTGTCGAACCCGAAACCACGCGCTACGGCAAACAGGATGGCAAGTATCGGTACAATGGCAAGCAATGTGCTATATGTTAGCGCAGAAGCTTTATTGGCCATTCGGTCTTTGGTGAACCGGTTGATACAAAGATAGATCGTTTTTATAATATTGTAGAGCGAGAACTTAGTTCGGGTCACTTCGTCTTCCGTGATGCGCCAAATGTCATACGTAAGAAACTTCCATATATCGGTGATTTTCTTCTTCATAGTTCTTCGCTAATTACTAATTGCAAGCAACTAATTACTGATTACAACAGACTTGCTTGAACAGTCGATCCTCATCCATTAGTCATTTGTAATTAAATGGATAATTAAAAGAAAAAGCAGTCAGCCTATAAGCCGAGTTCTGTACCCATATAATTTCCGATTATTAATCTTTAATTATATCAGGTGTCTGTCATTTATCTGAGTGACGTGTCACCACGGCACTTTAGCGGTCTACCCTCCGACATGGAGCGAGCAACTCTCATAACGCCGGTTTACATGACCTTACAACTCCTAAGACGTACAGCCCGACATGTCGCCATGCGGCTGGTGGGCTCTTACTCCACCTTCTCACCCTTACCTCTCCCCGAAAGGAATGGCGGTTATTTTCTTCTACGTTACTCTACCCTCACGGACAGCTTTCTGTTAGGAAGTAGGATGCTCTGTGTTGCCCGGACTTTCCTCCTGCACGAAAACGTGCACGCGACAGACCGGCCAACTGCTTTAGGCTGCAAAAATACGTCATTTATTTTGTTTTAGCCAAAGAATGTGTCACAAATAGAAATAATTTCTAACTTTGCTATCATTAAATCATGGTAATGAAGAAGATTATCCTCCTTTTCTGCTGTTTCCTGGCGAGTATTGCGCAGCTAGCCTGAAAGCACAGGAGATACGTCCTATGCCTGCTGATTCCGCTTATGGAGGTAGTACATATTTCTGTCTGCAATTTACGTGAGAGGGGAGGCAAATTTACTTCCGGTATGAGTACACAAGCATTGTTAGGAATGCCGGTCAAGGTGCTGCAGTATACGGGTTGGTACGAGATACAAACACCGGATGATTATATCGGTTGGGTACACCGGATGGTAATTACCCCCATGTCGAAGGAACGGTATGATGAATGGAATCGGGCAGAAAAGATAGTGGTTACCTCGCATTACGGATTTGCGTATGAGAAGCCGGATGAGAAATCGCAAACCGTATCTGACGTAGTGGCAGGAAACCGCTTTGAAGTGGGAAGGAAGCAAAGGGCATTTTTATAAAGTCTCTTATCCGGACGGTCGGCAAGCATATATTTCCAAATCGATCTCACAGCCGGAGACAAAATGGAGAGCTTCTCTGAAACAGGATGTGGAGAGTATTATCGAAACTGCATATACTATGATAGGCATTCCCTATCTGTGGGCCGGTACTTCTTCCAAAGGAGTAGATTGCAGCGGTCTGGTTCGTACGGTGCTGTTCATGCATGATATTATTATTCCCAGGGATGCATCGCAACAAGCTTATGTAGGAGAACGCATCGAGATTACTTCCGATTTTGCTAATGTGCAACGGGGAGATTTGGTGTTTTTCGGTCGGAAAGCGTTTTCCGGACGGAAAGAAGGTATCTCTCACGTCGGCATTTACCTCGGAAACAAGCAGTTTATCCACGCACTGGGAGATGTGCACGTCAGCAGCATTGAATCCTGCGGATCAAAACTATGATGAATTTAATACGGGGCGTTTGCTTTTTGCAGTCCGCTTTCTGCCATATATAAATAAGGAGAAAGGGATGAATACCACAAATAAGAACCCCTTTTATCAATAAAAGAATGCAGAACAGGAGAGATTTTTTGAAAACGGCAGCTTTGGCTGCTTTCAGTTCGGGGTTAGTAGCCCGTCAGGCACTAGCCGGAGAATCGTTGCTTTCTACCATTCATATAAATAAGCTCGGTTTGGGAGGGAAGATGAAAATGACTTTTTTCCCTTATGAATTGAAGTTGAGGCACGTGTTTACAGTTGCCACTTATTCGCGTATAACAACTCCCGATGTGCAGGTAGAAATAGAATATGAAGGCGTGACGGGATATGGAGAAGCCTCTATGCCTCCTTATTTGGGTGAAACAGTGGAGTCTGTCATGAATTTCCTCAGGAAGGTGAACTTGGAGCAGTTTAGTGATCCTTTTCAGTTAGAAGACATTTTGTCATACGTTGACAGTCTCTCGCCGAAGGATACGGCAGCGAAAGCTGCGGTAGATATCGCCCTTCATGATCTGGTAGGGAAACTATTAGGCGCTCCCTGGTATAAGATATGGGGATTGAACAAAGAAAAGACACCTTCCACTACCTTTACGATAGGCATCGATGCGCCGGATGTAGTGCGTGCGAAAACAAAAGAGTGTGCCGAGCGGTTTAATATATTAAAGGTGAAACTGGGACGGGACAATGATAAGGAGATGATTGAAACCATTCGTTCGGTGACAGACCTTCCGATAGCGATAGACGCTAATCAAGGTTGGGCAGACCGTCAGTACGCGCTCGATATGATACAATGGCTGAAAGAAAAAGGGATTGTCATGATTGAGCAGCCGATGCCTAAAACCCAGTTGGATGATATTGCCTGGGTGACACAACAGAGTCCGCTACCTATTTTTGCTGATGAATCCTTGCAGCGTCTGAGTGATGTAGCCGCTTTAAAGGTGCTTTCACGGGAATTAATATCAAGCTGATGAAGTGTACCGGTATGCGTGAAGGCTGGAAAATGGTGACATTGGCGCACGCGCTCGATATGCGTGTAATGGTAGGGTGTATGACAGAGACTTCCTGTGCTATATCTGCCGCTTCGCAATTCTCGCCACTCGTTGATTTTGCCGACCTGGATGGCAACCTGCTTATCTCCAACGACCGCTTTAAAGGAGTGGAAGTAGTGCGAGGAAAGATCACCCTGAATGATTTGCCCGGGATAGGTGTCATGAAAATCTAGTCTACTGAATGAATGTCAGAGTGTTAACGCCACCTGACATACAACGAATGTAAATTTGTCAGGTGTTGTCGTTAACCGCTGTTAAGCTCTAAATATTCTCTGTTAAAAGTGGACAAAAAAGTGTGACAAGTAGAATAAGTGAACGATATTTGTTATTATTTTAACGTCGTAAAAGTTAAAACAATGTCGAATATTAACATTTTAAAGAATTATAAATCATGAAACAGACAACAAAGAACATTCTGGGAGTAGGAGCTATCGTTCTTCTTAGCTCAGGAGTTGCAGGATTGACAACTTACAAATTGTTGCAATCTAACGAGGCTGCTACAGAGACATCTTTTAATGAGATGTTCAAGCAGAATCCCAATGTCAAATTGGCTGCTTTTGACGCGGTAAACGCTCAACCTGTCGATTTGACTCAAGCTGCGGAGAATTCACTTCATGCTGTCGTACATATAAGGTCTACTCAGGAAGCTAAAACAAGAACGGTTCAGCAAGCGCCGGACATTTTCGATTTCTTCTTTGGTGATGGACGCGGGCAGCAACGTCAGGTGCAGTCTCAGCCTCGTGTAGGATTCGGTTCGGGAGTAATCATCTCTAAGGATGGATATATCGTAACGAATAATCATGTGATTGATGGTGCGGATGAAATCAGTGTGAAACTGAATGATAACCGTGAGTTCAAGGGACGCGTGATTGGTACTGATCCCTAGCACTGACCTTGCACTGGTGAAAATCGAAGGCGATGATTTCCCGACTATTCCGGTAGGAGATTCCGAAGCTTTGAAAGTAGGAGAGTGGGTATTGGCAGTAGGTAACCCGTTCAATCTGAATTCTACTGTAACTGCCGGTATCGTAAGTGCAAAAGCCCGTTCGTTGGGAGTATATAATAATGGTATAGAATCATTCATCCAGACGGATGCTGCGATCAACCAAGGTAATAGTGGGGGCGCACTGGTAAATGCCAAAGGTGAATTGGTAGGTATCAACTCCGTACTTTCTTCTCCCACAGGTGCTTATGCAGGATATGGTTTTGCCATTCCGACCAGTATTATGACGAAAGTAATTGCCGACTTGAAACAATATGGAACAGTACAACGTGCATTGCTCGGTATCCGTGGTGGTTCTATTGGTAGTAGTCTAATGGACGACCGTCAGCCGATTGACAACTCCGGTAAGACATTGGCAGATAAAGCTAAGGAACTGGGTGTAGTAGAAGGAGTATGGGTTTCCGAAATCGTAGAGAACGGTTCTGCGTCAGGAGCTGACATCAAGGTAGACGACGTAATCATCGGTGTGGATAATAAGAAGGTATCCAATATGGCTGACTTGCAGGAAGCTAGCTAAACATCGTCCGGGTGACAAAGTGAAAGTAAACTGATGCGCGATAAGAAGGAAAAGACCGTTGAAGTAACGTTGAAGAACGAGCAGGTACTACCAAGATTGTGAAGGATGCAGGTATGGAAATCCTGGGAGCTGCTTTCAAAGAGTTGCCGGATGACTTGAAGAAACAATTGAATCTGGGCTATGGGTTGCAAGTAACGGGAGTTTCCTCCGGTAAGATGTCGGATGCAGGAGTTCGCAAAGGATTTATCATTCTGAAAGCTAACGACCAGCCGATGCGTAAAGTCAGCGATCTGGAAGAAGTAATGAAGGCTGCAGTTAAGTCTCCGAACCAGGTATTATTCCTGACCGGTGTGTTCCCGTCAGGTAAACGTGGATACTTCGCCGTCGATCTGACTCAGGAGTAAGGTGTAAAAATAAGGTAAGAAGATTACAGGATAAGCTAATGAAATAGAAAAAGGATGCCGTCAATCAACTTGCCGGCATCTCTTTTTGTTTTATTAGTAGAAAAATATAGTGTAAAAGTTACTTAATTTTGTATGTTAACAAATTATTTGTCGTAACTTTGCACTCCAAATCTGTTTTTAAAGAATGAGACAACTAAAGATTACCAAAAGTATCACTAACAGAGAGAGCGCTTCTCTTGATAAGTATTTGCAGGAAATCGGCCGTGAAGACCTGATTACTGTTGAGGAAGAAGTGGAACTCGCTCAACGCATTCGTAAGGGTGACCGTGTAGCATTGGAAAAATTGACACGTGCCAATCTTCGTTTCGTCGTATCTGTGGCCAAACAGTACCAGAACCAGGGTTTGAGTTTGCCTGACTTGATTAATGAAGGCAATTTAGGACTGATTAAGGCTGCCGAGAAAGTTTGATGAAACACGTGGATTCAAGTTCATTAGCTACGCTGTATGGTGGATTCGCCAGTCTATTCTGCAAGCATTGGCAGAGCAGTCGCGTATTGTTCGCCTCCCGTTGAACCAGGTCGGTTCGCTGAATAAGATCAGTAAAGCCTTCTCGAAGTTCGAACAGGAAAACGAGCGGCGTCCGTCTCCTGAGGAGTTGGCAGACGAACTGGAAATTCCGGTTGATAAAATCTCTGATACGCTGAAGGTGTCCGGCCGTCATATTTCGGTGGATGCGCCTTTTGTGGAAGGAGAGGATAACAGCCTGTTGGATGTGTTGGTGAACGATGATTCGCCAATGGCGGACCGCTCTCTGGTTAATGAGTCTCTTGCGAGGGAAATTGATAGAGCTCTTTCTACGTTAACCGATAGAGAAAAAGAAATCATTCAGATGTTTTTTGGTATCGGACAGCAGGAAATGACATTAGAAGAAATCGGCGATAAATTTGGCCTCACACGTGAGCGCGTTCGTCAGATTAAAGAAAAAGCAATTAGAAGACTTAGACAAAGTAATCGTAGTAAATTGCTCAAATCTTACTTGGGATAAGTAAGGAATATCAGTTTCTGAAAGAAAAAAGAATTTGAGTCGCATAAGTCGCACTTTTCATATAGAAGAATGTACTTATGCGACTTTTTACATAAGCCCCATTCTATAATTCAATCTTATACTATGCGAGTTTTATGAAAAAGTCAGTTTTTAATATCATTGGTTCTTATTGCTTTGGGAGCAGGGCTGGTGGCGTATGCAAGATGTGCGGCATCCTTTTCTGATTCGGTGCCTGCTAAAGTAGAGCAGCGTTTGCGGGAAAAAGCACAGGCGGGAAAGGCTTATTGTGATAAGAATGGATATAATACGAATTATTGCTTTCTGGTAGATTTCAGTATTCATTCTGGTAAAAGGCGTTTCTTTGTATGGGATTTCAAAGGAGATTCCGTGAAATATGCCAGTCTCTGTGCTCATGGATATGGGAAAAATAGCACCGTGTCCAAGCCTGTATTCAGCAATGTGGAAGGTAGCTATTGCTCTTCTTTGGGAAAATACAAGGTGGGTATCCGGTCGTATAGCAAGTGGGGAATCAATATTCATTATAAATTACATGGATTGGAAGCGACGAATGATAATGCTTTCAAGCGGTATATCGTGTTGCATTCTTATACTCCGTTGCCGGAAACAGAGGTGTATCCTTTGCATCTTCCGTTAGGAATCAGTCAAGGGTGTCCTGTAATATCCGATGAAGTGATGCGGAAAGTTGACGGTTTGCTCAAAGCGGAAAAGAAACCAGTCCTGCTATGGGTCTATGACTAAGAAATGCTATTTATTTGAGATAAATAGAGGTAATCTCCTCTTTTTTGTTACCTTTGCAAGGTTAAAAATTATATGATATGAAATACGTAAAAATACTATTTGCAATTGCACTTGTGTTTACCATGTGCTCCGCTTTTTCTTTGAAAAAAGACCACTCTAAACCGGTTTATGCTTTTGGAATTTCTGCCTCATTTACGGATACAGTAGTCTATTTCACGGACATTCAGATCTTGGATAGTGCGAAGGTTAGCAAGGAAGGCTTCTTGTCTCACCGTGAATTGTATAGCTATCAGTTGAAAAATTATCTGGAGGACAATCTGTTACAGCAAAATAGTACATGTATGATTTACTTCTCGGAGAACAAGAAGAAATTAGAAAAAGAAGCAACGAAGATTCTGAATAAATACAAGAAAAATAATAGAATGACGGTGTCGCGGATTGATGCTGATAAATTCCACTTTACGAAACCGGAAGAATAATAAGCAATAGTTAAATTGTTAATATAATAAGAGATGCAGCTTTGCATCTCTTATTTTTTTATCTTTGCCTCGTAATAAACTTGAAATCTAATGAAAAAGATAAAAATATTCTCCTTGTTTGTGTGTTTGGCTATGCTGGTAATCGCTTGTCATAATGACGATGATGAAAGAGGAGTCCAGATGCGTACAGTTCTTGTTTATATAGCAGGTGACAATTCTCTTCGCAGCTTTGCCACAGAGGATTTGGCGGAAATGACAGAGGAATGCAGTCTGTAGATGATAACTCTTATAACCTACTCGTATACATTGATACCGGATCAAGTCCTAAACTAATTCGATTGAAGAAGGATAAAAAGAAGAATGTCGTACAGGAGGTAATCGCTACGTATGAAGGACGAAACTCTGTAGATGTCTCTAAGATGAAGGAGGTTATCAACACGGCATTTTCTGAATATCCGGCACAGAGTTATGGGTTGGTTTTGTGGTCTCATGGAGAAGGATGGTTGGCAAAATCGCAGAATAAAACCCGTTGGTGGGGACAGGATGGTGGTTCAAATTACATGGATATTTCCGAGTTAAAAGATGTTCTGCGTAATGCGCCTCATTTGAGTTTTCTTCTTTTCGATGCATGCTTTATGCAATCTGTTGAGGTGGTCAATGAATTGAAGGAACATGCGGATTACATAATAGGCTCTCCGACAGAGATACCCGCACCGGGTGCTCCATATCAGAAAGTAGTTCCGGCTATGTTTGCCAATAATGCATCGGCTACGGACATAGCAAAGGCATATTTTGAATTTTATGCAGATGAAAATCTTTATACTGGCAAATTGCCATATAATTGGGGCTTAGGTGATCCCTGGACGGCAGGAGTCTCTGTTTCTGTAGTGAACACTTCCATGTTGGAACAACTGGCTAAAAGCAGTAGTGAGATTATTCCGAAATATATTAAGGGCAGACAAGCGATAGCCACATCGGGCATACTCTGTTATGATTGTCGGTCCAGTAAGTATTATTATGATTTTGATGGATTAATACGTTCTTTAGGTAGTGAGACTAGCGAATATGAGGCTTGGAAAGCTGCTTATGATGCTGCTGTGGTTTATTGGAAGACTACTCCTAATAATTACTCCAGTTATGGCGGTAGTTTCTCGATGAATGGCTCTGCAGGACTTTCTACTTATATATTTCGTCAGTCGTATGAAGAGGAGATAAATCCTTTTTATCGTCAGTCGATACAATGGTACTCCGCTGCCGGATGGGATGAGACAGGCTGGTGATAATTACCATTTCAATATTCTTTAGAAGATAGGATTCTAACTTTTTGTGAAGATAGTGTGAAGAATAAGCAATCCTTATATAAGTGGTTATATGAGACGTATGAGAACGATTTGTTTTCATACGGCATTGCTTTTGGCATTAGTAAAGAACTTTTAGAAGATGCCATTCACGATGTTTTTTTGCATTTATATGAGCGTGAGCACAAACTTTGGGAAAGTCAGAATATGAAGTTCTATCTGTTGAACTGTTTGAAGAACCGGATTCGGACCATTAAGAAAAAAGAAATGAATACCGAATTTCTGGAAGAAGGTTCTGATAACTATAGTTTCCTTATTGAAGTGAACGGCTTTGAACTCATAGATGAAGAAAAAGAAAGAGCCGCTATGCAAAAACAGCTGAAAAAGATGCTGGATAGCCTTACAGACCGGCAACGGGAGGCTGTATATCTTCGTTATACCCAAGGACTTAGCTATGAGGAAATCGGGAAATTGATGGGAATACAACCTAAAGCAGCACAGAAATTAGTGTATCGGGCTATCGAACAAATGCGTAAAATTCAGCCTCAAATTATTTATTTTTTCCTTTTCGGTTATTTTCTTTAATTTTCGTGGGGGTATTTTTGTTCTTTGCGTGTTTTTAAAGTGAAACCGTAAAAAGAACGAGTATGCATTCAGATCGAATACCCGAATCGACAAAACAATGGCTACAAAATGAAGACTTCATATTGTGGTGTCTGGCTCCTACCCAGGAATCGGAAGAATGGTGGGTTAATTATCAAAAAGAGCATCCCGAAGATCAAGCATCCCTACAGGAGGCCCGCAAAATCATATTATCTGCCCGGCTGAATCCGGTTCAGCGCTTACCCGAAGAATCAGAAAGATTGTGGGCACGTATAGAGACAAGCATGGAGCGTCGTGATAAGAGACATCGTTTTATCTTATTTACCCGTTATGCTGCCGCCTGTGTACTAATATTAGGTATTGTTTCTTTCTGGTTGATTCATTCTTTTCAGACGTCCGGAACTGCTGATGATCTGCTTGTCAATGTGAAAGCAGATACTCTGTATCAGAAAGTAATGCTGATAAGAGATGATGCGGAAGCGATTCAGATAGAGAATAATGCCGTCATTACTTATGATAGCAATATTACTATTCAATCCGATGGTAAGGAAACAGAGATAATCAAAGAGGGAGCGGTTCAACCCGGAAAACAAAATACACTGATAGTTCCTTATGGTAGCCATTCATCCATTGTATTGGCAGACGGATCGAAAGTATGGATTAATTCCGGAAGTAAATTACGTTTCCCTTCCTCTTTTGGTCCGGGCGAACGCAGGATAAAAGTAGAAGGAGAGATTTATATAGAAGTTGCCAAAGATACTTCCCGGCCTTTTTATGTAGAGACACCCCAACTGACAGTTAATGTATTGGGAACAAAGTTTAATGTGTCTGCCTATGCTGATGATGCATTGCAATCCGTGGTGTTGGTAGAAGGAAAAGTAAATGTAAAAGCAAACTCCAATGAAGATTTTGTCCTTTTGCCTAATCAGCGTTTTAAGTTGAGTGATGGGATATCCGGCATCGACGAAGTTAATGCTTACGATTATATTTCATGGAAAGATGGCGTACTTCAGTTCCGGGGTGAGACAATGAAAGATATTATCCAACGGCTAAGTCGCTACTATAATGTATCTATCACATGTACGCCGGAAGTTGCGCAAAAGTGTACAATGGGAAAACTTATCTTATTTGATGATATAGAACAAGTCATGAAAACCTTCTCGTTGCTGTACGATGTCCAGTGTACAATTGAAGCGGGAAGTATAAAAATCGAGTAATAACCCTAAAAATTTAATGCCTATGAATAAACCACAGAAATGAAGCCTTTGTAAAAAAGAAGTTCGGAAGAGAGGCAACTCTTCCGAACCCGTGAGATTTAAATTTTTCAATTACTTATGAAAAACCTAAAAATTGATACGCAAAAATATGGAAAATTCCTATTACAATCATGCAAATAGGGCATATTTTCTTTGTAAATCATATCTGTTTGTGAAATTTTTTGTTATTTTTCTATTTATAGCGAATGTAACTCTCGCTAATGGAAATGGAACGAGCGAACTCTATGATATAAAGAAAGGGACTCTACTGGAATATTTTAAAGATATAGAGAAAGAAACAGGCTACGTTTTCATCTATTCGAAAGATATCCGACCTAGTTTAAATCAAGTTGTCAGTGTAGATCTATCCAGGAAGAAGACAATCACAGAAAAATTGTCAGCCTTGTTTGAAAAGACAAATCTGGTATATGAAATAAATGGAAAACAGATTGTTGTAAAGAGAAAAACGGCAGTGAAAAAGAATCTTTCTTCGCAGCCACAGGAGCCTCGGAGAATAACCGGTACTATTACCGATACAAAAGGAGAACCGATTATCGGTGCCAATATCAAGGAAGTCGGTACATTTAACGGCATAATTTCCGATATAAACGGGCGCTTTGCCTTATCTGTAAATCCGAATGCAGTTTTGGAAATCAGTTATATCGGTTATGTCACGACGACAGTACCTGTAAAAGACAATAAAGTGCTTTCTATTGAAATAAAAGAAGCCGAGCAAAGTCTGGAGGAAGTCGTTGTTGTCGGCTACGGAAAGCAGAAGAAAGAAAGTGTGACAGCATCTATCGCTTCTATTTCGAGGAAAGAACTGGTACAGACACAACAATCCAATATTAGTAACATGCTGGTAGGACGAATGCCGGGATTGATTGCTTTTCAAAGAAGTGGTGCTCCCGGCGAAGACGCTTCCAGTCTGTTAATCAGAGGTGTCAGTACATTTACAGACAACACGGCTCCTTTAATAATGATCGATGGCATCGAACGAACTAATTTTGACGGCATAGATCCGAATGAAGTTGAATCATTGAATATACTTAAAGATGCTTCGGCAACAGCGATCTATGGAGTAAAGGGAGCTAACGGCGTAGTATTAATTACTACCCGTAAAGGGGAAAGAGGGCGTCCCCGGTTGAGCTATTCGGGTAATTTTGCTTTGCAGCAATCTACCCAGCTCCCCAGTTATCTGAATAGTGCGGATTATGCAACTTTATACAATGAAGCTTTAGAAAATGACTCCCGGGTTTCGGGTTCTACCTACCAACCGAAATTCACGGATAAAGATATTGAATTGTACAGAAATGGCTTTGATCCGATTTTGCATCCGAACACTAACTGGATAGACGATTTTCTTAGAAAGTTTTCTACCCGCACTCAACATAACATCAACCTTTCGGGTGGTACAGAACGTGTGAAATACTTTATATCGGGAAGTTATTTCGATCAGACCGGTATCTATAAACATACCAAGATAGATTCGGATCATGATGTAAATCCCCGTAACACCCGTTATAACTTCAGAACTAATTTCGATTTTCAGATAACGCGGGACTTTTCGGCAACTGTTCAAATGGCCGCCCAGATAGGTAGAGTGATTACTCCGGGCTCCGGTAACAGTGGAATCTGGCAAGCTATTTCTTTTGCCAATCCCTTGAGCTCTCCGGGATTGGTGGACAATAAAATTGTCCGCATACAGGATGGATTGGGAAGCGTCAATCCCTGGCAAACCTTATTAAGCAACGGTTATCAGAAAGATAATAGAAATAACATCAATACAACATTACGTCTGAATTATGATTTATCATCTTTGCTGACCAAAGGTTTGTCCGTACACGGGAGTATCGCGTATGATAGCTATTATTACAGCCGTAAGAAATATTCGAAAACCTTTCCTTATTATCTTGCGCGCCGTGATGCGGAAGATCCGGATTACATCTATCTGATCCCCCAATCAGAAGAGAGTATCTGGTCTGTAAGTACCGGATGGGATAAGAACCGGAAAGTATATATGGAGTTTGGAATTGATTATAATAGAACTTTCGGGCTTCATAAAACGACAGCACTTATTCTGTATAATCAGAGTAAATACTATTCCCCTCCCTTCAATATTATGTACCTAATGCTTATCAGGGATTGGTAGGACGATTGACCTATGAATATGCCTCCCGTTATTTGGCAGAATTCAATATGGGATACAACGGAACCGAGAATTTTGCCAAAGGCAAACGGTTCGGATTTTTTCCTGCTGTTTCATTAGGTTGGGTCATCAGTGAAGAAAAGTTTTTTCCGAAAAACAATATCGTTAAATATCTAAAGGTGAGAGGGTCCTACGGAGAGGTAGGAAACGATCAGATAGGTGGTGATCGATTTTTGTATCTGCCGTCTTCTTATGGAGCAGCGAGCGATTCGGGTGTGAACAAGTATAATTTCGGTTTGGCTTCCAATCCGTATACTTCACTGATGATTGTTGAAAATAAAATCGGTAATCCTGATTTGACTTGGGAAAAGGCGAAAAAGATGAATGTCGGTGTAGATATTAATCTGTTCAATAATTGTCTGACTGCTTCATTTGATATATTCAAAGAAAAACGAAATAACATATTAGCCAACAGATCAACATCCCCCATGATTATAGGCGCTAATCTTCCTGCATATAATTTTGGAGAAATGGAAAATCGCGGTTGGGAAATGGACCTTAATTTTAGACATCATATACAAGATTTCCATTATTGGGCACGCTTCAATTATTCATTTGCGAGGAATGAAATCATCTACATGGATGAAGTGCAGAAGAGATATGATTATCAGATGACTACCGGAAGAAGAAAGAATCAGTTTTTCGGACTGATTTTTGACGGATACTATAACTCGTGGGAAGAAATCAATGCATTAGACCGTCCTAAAAGTTCATGGAGCGGGAATCAGTTGCAACCGGGAGACGTCAAGTATATAGACGTCAACCAGGATGGAGTGATTGATGATTACGACATGGTCCCGATAGGATACACCCCCGTACCGGAGATTATTTACGGTTTCTCATTCGGAGCGCAATATAAAGGATTTGATTTCTCCATCTTATTTCAGGGAGCCGACAATGTATCCATTAAATATTTCGGACGGTCGATGTGGCCTTTCGCGAAAGGAGAAGAGAGTGCGAAATCTCTGATAAAAGAACGTTGGACACAGGAACGGTATGAGGCAGGAGAAAAGATCACCTTTCCCCGTTTGTCTCTGAATCCCAACGGAGAAACCGATCACAACTATCGTCCTTCTACTCTTTGGATACGGGATGCCAGTTATTTGCGATTGAAAAACCTCGAAGTAGGATATACATTTACCGGAGGTTTTGTCAAACGGCTTAACCTGAATAGTGTAAGATTATATTTCAACGGTTCCAATTTATTCACGTGGACAGATGTGGTAGATCTGGACCCGGAAGCACCTTCGAGAAGTGGAAATGTTGAAATCAATACATATCCGTTGCAGAAAGTATATAATATTGGTCTTAATATAAATTTTTGATAATCATGAAAAGAATAACATATATATGTGCAATACTTCTGTCGTCTGTATTGATGTTTTCGTGTAGTGACTATCTGGAAGCTCCGCCCTCTGTCGATTTGGATGAAGACGGTGTCTTTGCCGACAGGACTTTGACAGAACAATACATAACAGGCATCTATGCAGAAGGTATGCCGCTGGGGTTCTCGATGGGAAGTAGCGGGATCGACCGTAAACTGTGTGCAACCTCAACCCTGGCAGGAGCGTGTGATGAAGCCGAACAAGGTGCAAACTGGGGGAAGGGCAATGCCTCGTGGAACGTGGACAATCATAACAACAGCAGCATAGACTGGGATGAAGACCCCCGTCACAACACCCGTTGGCAGACATTACGAAAATGCAATATCGTGCTTGAACGTATTGACGAAGTGCCCGATGATCCGGGAGACGTTGATTTTAAGAAACGTTCCAGAGGCGAAGCCTATTTTATGCGGGCTTTGGTCTTCTGGGAAGGAGTATATAGATATGGTGGACTGCCTATAATATACCGTAGAATAAATCCGTCGGAAGATGGTAAACTACCCCGTAATACATTTTCCGATTGTGTAGACTCCATTCTTGTCGATTGTGACCGGGCTGCCTCCATATTACCGGATTATTATACGAATTCGATATTGGTGGGACGGGCAAACAGGATAGCCGCCTTAGCTCTCAAATCCAGAGTACTCCTGTATGCGGCGAGTCCTTTGTTCAATACCGACGATCCGTACCTTCCTTTAAGTGGAAATAATGACCTGATAGGATATGGAAACTATAGTAAAGAACGCTGGAATGAAGCTGCTAAAGCAGCCAAGGCAGCCATTACCGCTGTTGAATCTTCTGGCTATTATGACTTGTACGATGAGGGAACACCTGAAACAAATTACGAACATGTGTGGACTGCTCCCGATAACAAAGAAATAATTCTGGCCAACAAGAAATACCGGAATTTCACAACAAGCAGTCATCCCATAACAAGCAATATACCGGCATGGGCGGGAAGTAGTTGGAGCGACGGCGGTCTTTTTACAACCTTCAATTTCGTGCGTTTCTATGAGAAAAAAGACGGGAACCAACAAACATGGAATATGGATGGTGGCGATGATCTGCTTGAAAAGTACGACGAACTGGACCCTCGTTTTGCGCAAACCATTGCAGCACATGGAGCTAACTGGAATACAGAGATTGGAATTCTTAATTTTCTGCCCGGTGGAGCTCACAATGTAGCCAATGATAAAACGAAACACCTGGTTCGCAAATGGGTACCTCGCGTACTAAGAGCAACGGCTCCGCGCAACTCCACTAATATGGACTGGATTGTCTTCCGGGTAGCCGAACTCTATCTGAATTATGCAGAAGCTTTGAATGAATATTATGAAACTCCCCCGAAAGAAGCATTCGATGCAGTCCTGAAAGTTCGTGAACGCTCCGGAATGCCGGGCTTTCCTTCCACTTTGAATAAAGAGCAGTTCAGGGAGAAACTGCGAAGAGAACGAGCCGTGGAACTGGCTTATGAAGATCATCGTTTCTGGGATATACGACGTTGGCTGATAGCCGATGATGAAGGTGTTATGAAAGGTGCCATGTATGGATTGCAGCTCTCCGCTGTTACAGGAGCACCGGGTAAAGTACATTACAAACCTTATGTCTTTGAAAACAGATTATGGAGTGACCGTTCTTATTTACATCCTATCAAGCAGACCGAAATAGATAAAGGGTATATGCTTCAGAATCCGGGATGGTAAATATGTTCAATCAACTAAAAATAAAAGGTATGACAATAATAAACAGTATATACAAAGGGAAGCGTTATGCTATACTTTTGACTACTATTCTCACTTTTTATGCTCCCGTTTTGTTTGCTCAACACATAGCCGACTCTGCACTTGTAGAAGTCGCCAATGGGCAACAACCGGAATGGAGGCGAACAAGTGCCATTTCTTCCATACGTGGGGAAGATTTGATGAAAACTACTTCCGCAAGCTTGGGAAATAGTCTGCAAGGACAGCTTCCCGGACTAACATTGTTGCAACAAAGCGGAGAGCCCGGCTATGATTTCTCTATCGCGAATCTCTACCTCCGGGGACGTACTTCCTATGCAAGCGGACAAAAAATGCTGGTATATGTCGACGGTTTCGAAGCCCCGATTGAAAGTCTGTCCACTGCGGAAATCGAGTCTGTAACATTATTGAAAGACGCTTCGGCTCTGGCTTTATATGGTATGCGTGGTGCAAATGGTGTTTTATTGGTGACAACCAAGAAAGGATGCGTTTCCGCTCCGCAAGTCAGTATCCGTTTACAAACGGGAATACAACAACCGTTGGGCGTTCCCGATCCTATCAATGCGTATGATTATACCACCTTATACAATCAGGCGCGTGTGAATGACGGATTGCCTCGTTTATACACTCCAGAGGAATTGAATGCCTATCAGAACAACACCGATCCTTACTTTTACCCCAATGTAAACTGGAAAAAGGCCATTTTGAATAATACAGCTCCTTTGAGTATGGCTGATTTAAGTTTTAAAGGAGGAGGAGATGTGGTGCAATACTATGTAATGATGAATCTTTTGCAGAACATCGGTTTCTACAAAGACACCGATAAAAAACGCCGGGAAAACTCGAATGCCTATTATGCGAGCTTTAATTTCAGGTCTAATTTGAATATCCAGATAAGCAAACACCTGTCTACCGGACTCAATTTTAGCGGGAGTGTAGGTAATCGCTCTATTCCCGGAGGCAGCAGTTCTGCCAACGGACTTTTGGGAGCGATATGGAGAACAGCTCCGAATGCATTTCCGGTGTACAACCCCGACGGATCGTATGGAGGAAATGCCGCTTTTACCAACCCGGTCGGTAATATCGTCAGCAGAGGGCTTTATAAAGAAAACAGCCGGACTTTCCAACTGATTTTTATGCCTAAATACGACCTGGAGAAACTGACAAAGGGATTAAGTGTCAGTGCCGGTATTGCCTACAACAACTATATGGCGGATTCATCTATAAAGAATCAGAATTATGCCCGTTATTCTCTTTCCAAAGGAGCAGGGGGAGAGGTGCTATATACACCCTACGGCGCTGATTCTCCTTTGGAATCCGATGAAGGATTCCGTACAGACTGGAGTCGTCTGAACTTTAAGGCACAGTTGGATTATGATCGCGTTTTCAAGCAACATCAACTCACTGCCAGCATCTTTTTCCTGTCTGATTTATATCAGAAATATGGAAGTCGTGATGACATTAAATACTTGAATTATGCAGGGCGGGTAACTTACTCTTATAATCAAAAATACATAGGAGAATTTGCAGCTTCATATACAGGTTGTGATGATTATGCTCCTGGAAAAAGATATGGATTCTTTCCCGCTTTCTCCGCCGGATGGATACTGTCGAAAGAAAACTTCATGAAAAATATCAACTGGGTTGAATATTTGAAACTAAGAGCATCTATCGGACTGGTTGGAAACAATCAGAATGAGAACGGACGTTATCTGTTCGACCAGACTTATAGCAGTAACGGCTCCTATTTTTTAGGTACAGGGTCGTCATCAACAGGCGGGTTTCGGGCAGATATGATTGCCAATCCCGATATTAGTTGGGAGAAGGAACGTGTATTCAATATCGGATTGGATGCAGTTTTACTGAAAGGGCTGTCGGTAGAATTCGATTATTTCCATAAAGAAAGATATGATATCCTGTCACAGCCGTATTCCACTATTCCCGGATTTGTTGGAGCCTCTTATGGCGACATATTGCCTTATATGAATGTAGGTAAAGTAAAGAATCAAGGTTTCGAGGGTACGATCAGGTACGAAAGCAGTCTTAAAAATAACTTCAACTATTACGTTGAAACATCGGCGTGGTATGCAAAGAATGAAATTGTCGATATGGCGGAAGAAGTGAAACTCTACGATTATCAATATCGTAAAGGACGTTCCGTGAATACTCCTTTTGTACTTGTTGCTGACGGACTGTATCAGGAGAGTGATTTCGATTCGAATGGAAGTCTGAAGTCACATTTACCGGTACCGCAGTTTGGAGAAGTAAACCCCGGTGATATAAAATATATCGATAAAAATGGTGATGGAGTAGTCGATTCCAATGACTCCTATCCTGTGGGATATTCTAATATTCCGGAGTGGAATTATGCTTTGAAAATAGGCTTTGAATGGAAAGGGATAGACGTTGAGGCTTTATTTCATGGCGTTGCCAATAGAGACATCTATTTGAGCGGGCCGTTGGCTTATTCCTTTACCGACAATGGCTCTGCTTCAAAACTGGCTCTCGACAGCTGGACACCGGAGAATCCCAATGCTTCTTATCCCCGTTTGTCTACCCGGACATTTGAAAACAATTACCGGATATCTACATATTGGAAAAGAAACGGAAACTACTTCAGAATGAAGAATATCCGGATTGGATATACCTTCCCCCAGTCAATAGCAAGAGCGATAAAATTGTCCAGATTGTATGTGTATGCTAATGCGAGCAATCTTTTCACCGTGAGTCATCTTGACGGATTGGCCGACCCGGAAAGCAGTTCTTTGATTACATATCCGTTGACACGTTCCTACAACCTGGGAATAAAAAAATTGATTTTTAATAGGTAAGAACAAAAATATAATAATTATGAAATACCCAATAGGTTTATCTATCATATTGAATGCTCTTGCTGCTATCAGCATATTGTCCGGATGCAGTGATTATCTGGACAGAGAGTATGATTCGTTTATCGACAACGAGATGACCTTTACTTCCTATGAACGTACAAGCAAATTTCTAGTCAATGCTTATCGGTATCTGCCTGATGGTTTCAACCGTATCGGTTCCGAAGCTATGTTGGATGCCGCTACCGATGATGCCGAACATGCTAATGCCTCCTGCAACATCCAGCACTTCAACACCGGAGCCTGGAATTCAAGGTCCAATCCGGATGATTTGTGGAATAAGTATTACGCAGGAATTCGCATAGCGAATGAATTTATAGAAAATGTAGACAGAGTGAATCTGGATAAATACAGACTCGATCCGGATAATCAGAATGAATATCAGAACCGTCTGAATGACTTGAAAACATGGAAATATGAGGCCCGTTTTTTAAGAGCGTTTTTCCATTTCGAGCTGGTGAAACGTTTCGGACCTGTACCTGTGATTACTTCTACACTATCCGTCAATGCGGATTATTCGGAGACTCCACGCCCGTCTATGGACGATTGCATCTCATTCATCTCCAGCGAATGTGATAAGGTAGCCGAAGTGCTCGATTTAACTCCGGGACGAGGAATCGATTCGGATTTGGGACGTGCAACGAAGGGAGCCGCATTGGCTTTGAAAAGCAGAGTTTTATTGTATGCGGCCAGTCCCTTGTATCTGGACTGGCAGAATTTTTCGGAAAGCGATCTTCCTTCCGATATGGAGAAATGGAAAGCTGCGGCACAGGCTGCGAAAGACGTAATTGATCTGGGCATATATTCGTTGTATGGCAGTTATGCCACTTTATTCAAGAATAACTTTCAGAATTCCGAGTTTATTCTGATGCGTCGTTATGGAAACAATTCCGACTTTGAAAAATACAACTTTCCTGTCAGTTATGGTGGGGTAGGCGGCATCAATCCTTCGTTGAATCTGGTAGACTCTTATGAAATGAAAGATGGCAGCTATTTTAGTTGGGAGAATGAGGAAAATGCCGTTCGTCCGCAATTCTACCGGGATGACAGGTTGAATGCTACCATTCTGCTGAATGATTCCGTTTGGAAAAGCACGGCGGTAGAGAATTGGGACGGTGGAAAAGACGGTCTGGGCGTTACCAATGCAACCAAAACCGGATTCTATCTGAAAAAATACCTCAATGAAGATGTGAATATCCAAACCGGCGGAGGAAGTCAGGGACATATCTGGCCGTTGTTTCGTTTAGCGGAGATTTACCTGAATTATGCGGAAGCCTTGAACGAATACGATCCCGAAAATGCGGATATAGCAGAATACGTCAATCGAGTGCGCAGCCGTGCCGGACAACCGAATCTGCCTTCCGGATTGACGCAGGACGAAATGCGTGAGCGTATCCGGCGTGAACGTCGTGTCGAACTGGCATTTGAGGAGCATCGTTCGTGGGATGTAAGACGGTGGAAGATTGCGCAAGAAACACTCGGAGGAGATTTGCTAGGTCTTGAAATCACCCGTAAGAATCAGGCTCGAAGAGCTGTTACCCGGAATTCCGTAATACCGGCTAACGAAGTTCCGGAAGGATGGCATTATTACGATGGAGACGAATTCAATGATTTGGTCATAAACAACTCATATTGGGGACAGTATGGAAGCGACACTCCGGTAGGAAACTCCCAGTATGGACAACCCACCGGAAATATCCAGACTTATCGTAAAAAACAGATTACGATTGAGAAAGGGAGTGGCGGATTGAGCTTTGCCCGGATAGCAGCCACCAAGGACGACAATCCACCGGCTCCGACATTAAGCACTGCCAGTACGAGAGAAGGATGGTGGTCGGGAGCTTTGTCCAGCCGGGATACCGACAAATATGGTTATCAGGGGAAATATTACCCTCTGCATTCCCGCATTGAGATTCGTGCAAAAATACCTTATATATATGGTATATGGATGGGACCGTGGTGTCGTCATTATGCAGGAGCCAGTGTTGCGGAACTTGACATCGAAGAGTTTTTCGTCAAGGAATTTGAGAATACGGCTTCACCCCGCCGGCTTAGCCAGGCTTTACATTTGCATGATAATAAAACAGGCAATCTGGGAATCAACGTGAATGGGTACGGACGACATACAGTGCTTGATTTTGATCCGGGAGCAGACTTCCATACGTATGGCGTTCAGGTAGATCCGGACCCGGTTTCTCCGGATAAGCATGCTATCATCAGCTACCTGTTGGATGGTAAAGTAACCAATACATTCAAGACGATTGACTATGATGACAGATATAATACATTTATAACCAAAGCAATAGCGGAGGGAAGAGAAAAGCGAACCTGGGACATTGCGATAACCGGACAAATCGGAGGAAAGAATGAAAATGGTATCGGCTATCCCGAAGACAGGAATGCCAATTTGAGAAACGTTTCGATGGATGTAGATTGGGTACGTGTATTTACCCGGGATGAAACAGAACCAGAGATTCCTGAAAAGCCGGAATATCCCGTCGAGAAGTTTGATTATTCCCGTGCTGTGGTAGAAAAGAGAGTGTTTGATTCTAAAATGTATTGGTATCCCATACCTGAAAGTGAGATTCTGCAGTTGAAGAACTGGAAACAGAATCCGGGTTGGTAAATCATTAAAAAGAAATATCATGTTGAAAATAAAGATTCTAATAATCATATTTTGCTGTATCGGGGTGGTGAAAGCCCAAACCGTTATTCCTCCTTCATCAGAAACCCCTCCCGGATGGATTTATTACGATGGAGACGAGTTTAACGGAGATGTGATTGACTCCCGGTATTGGGGAATATATGGTTCCCCAAAAGTGGGGCGACCCACCTATAATCAGGAAAATAAAGCCATGCTTCAGACATATCGTCCGGAGCAGGTCTTTATCGAAACCCTTCCTACAGGAGAGAAGATTTGTCGAATTCGCTCATTCAAAAGTAAAGATGCGCCCAGTCCCGTTCATCCCAGTGTGAAGAGTAAGACCGGATGGTGGTCGGGAGCGCTGTCCAGCAGAGATTCCGATACGGAGAAATATTATCCTCTTTTCTGCCGCATAGAGATCAAAGCCAAAGTCCCATATCTATATGGGCTTTGGAATGCACTTTGGTTGAGGCATTATAAAGGAGCTGGAGTAGCCGAAATAGATATACTGGAGTTTTTTACCAAAGCTTTCGGGGAAAATCCTTATCCGGCCAAAGCGAATCAAACCTTGCATTTGTTCAATTCGGAAACGCAAAAGTTGGGAATCAATCTACCCAAAGGTCAGATACGATATACTGAAATCGGAGACGATAAGCCGGGAGATAATTTCCATGTATATGCGGTTCAGATAGATCCCGATCCTGTTGATAACAATCATGCCATCATTACGTTTCTGATAGATAATAAAGTCAATTACCAGATACATACCCGTACACAGTTGGGGGATGCATATACTGATTTTATCACTAAGGCTCGTAAAGAGGATCGGCTGGACAGAGTTTGGGATATTGCTATCACCGGGCAGGTAGGAGCATTTGACAAGTTGGATGTCGGCTATCCTGCGGAGGAATTGCAGCAATTTGATTTCGATATTGATTGGATAAGAGTTTATGTTCGCGATCCGCATACCCGGATCGTCGGAAATAGTAAACTACCTCATACTCCGGAAGCGGATTCATTTGTTAAAGATTTGCTCTCACGGATGACTGTGGAAGAGAAGATCGGCCAGTTATCCCAATACGTAGGCCGTACCCTTTTAACCGGTCCTGAATCAGAATATTTGAGCGATTCATTGATAGCACGCGGACTTGTAGGTTCTGTTTTGAATATATCCGGTGCAAAGACATTGCGTGATTTGCAGGAAAAGAATATGCGTCATTCCCGGATAAAGATACCGATTCTTTTTGGGATGGACGTGATTCATGGATATAAGACAATCTTTCCGACTCCTTTGGCGGAATCGTGTAGTTGGGATTTAGCAGCGATCGAACGAGCTGCCAAGATTGCTGCGATTGAATCCTCGGCAGCCGGACTACATTGGACGTTCGCTCCTATGGTCGACATCGCAAGAGACGCCCGTTGGGGCAGGGTAGTGGAAGGAGCAGGAGAAGACACCTACCTGGGAAGTGAAATAGCCAAAGCAAGAGTGAATGGTTTTCAGTGGAATCTTTGGGAGAATAATTCAGTATTGGCATGTGCAAAGCATTGGGTAGCTTACGGACTTCCCCAGGCGGGAAGAGATTATGCTCCGGTGGATATGTCGGAACGGACTTTGTTTGATACTTATCTACCTCCTTTTAAGGCTTGCATTGATGCGGGAGTACTTACTTTTATGAGTGCTTTCAATGATATAAATGGTATTCCTGCGTCCGCACATCCGTTCCTGCTCAAAGACTTATTGAGAGGGCAATGGAATTTCAATGGTTTTGTGGTAAGCGATTGGGAAGCAGTGAAGCAGCTGGTGGCGCAGGGAGTGGCGGAAGACGATAAAGACGCTACCCGTCTGGCTTTCAATTCCGGCATCGACATGGATATGACAGATGGGCTCTATAATAAATACATGAAAGAACTGATAGAAGCCGGTAAAATCAGTATGGAAGATGTCGACAATTCCGTCAGTCGGATTCTGCATATCAAATATGCTTTGGGACTGTTTGTTGATCCATATAAATTCTGTAATGAAGAATACGAATCGCAGACAATCATGAAAAAAGAATTTCTGGATGCAGCACTGGACATGGCTCATAAATCGGCTGTCCTGCTGAAGAATGACAATCATACATTACCGCTGGCAAAAAATGTCCGTTCCATTGCCGTGGTAGGTCCGCTGGCCGATAATCAGACCGAACTGCTGGGCTCGTGGAGAGCAAGAGGGGAAGATCGCCATGTGACGACTGTATTGCAGGGCATAAAGAACAAAATCGGCGGTAACAAAACGAAAGTTGGATATGCCCGTGGTTGCGATTTTGACGGAGAAGATAAGTCAGGATTCAAAGAAGCAGTGAAATTGGCTTCCAAAAGTGATATGGTGATTGCCGTTGTCGGTGAAAAAGCTTTGATGAGTGGCGAATCGAGAAGCCGTGCCCAACTGGATTTGCCGGGTGTGCAGGAAGAATTGATAAAAGAACTGGTTGCCACAGGGAAACCCGTTGTCGTCGTATTGATGAATGGGCGTCCGCTGTCTATCGAATGGGTGGACAAGAACGTATCGGCCATTCTCGAAACCTGGTTTTTAGGTACTTCTGCAGGAACCGCTATTGCTGATATACTGTTCGGTGATTATAATCCTTCCGGAAGATTGACCATTTCTTTTCCACGGGTAGAGGGACAAGTACCGATTTACTATAACTATAAGAAATCCGGACGTCCGGGAGATATGCTCCATTCCTCAACCACCCGGCATATCGATGTTCCGAATGCTCCGCTCTATCCTTTTGGTTACGGTTTGAGTTATACCACATTCAGTTATTCAGCTCCGCAGAGCACCCAAAAAGAATATACGCGACAGGAGACCATCTCCGTTTCGGTGACAGTAACCAATACCGGAGACAGAGATGGCGAAGAGACTGTGCAACTGTATGTGAATGATAAAGTTGCTTCTGTTGTGCGTCCGGTAAAGGAGTTGAAGGCATTCAAGAAAATATTCCTGAAAGCGGGGGAGTCAAAGACCGTTCAGTTTGACATTTCTCCTTTAGCTTTAGGCTTTTATGATGCTGCCATGAACTATGTGGTAGAACCCGGTGAATTTGAAATTATGACCGGCTGCAACAGTAATGATTTACAAACCATATCGGTCAAACTAATAAATTAGAAGGAGGAACCGTTCTATGAGAAATTGGATAATTGTATTTTTTGTCATCTTTGCCGCTCGGCTTTCTGCACATGACGGTGACAGTATAAAGATCACACACGGTCCTTACCTGTGTGATATGAGTACCGACGGCGTGACAGTGGTATGGACTACAAACAAACCTGCTCTTTCGTGGGTGGAAGTGGCGCCTGCCGGTGAAGATCATTTCTATGGGAAGGAACGTCCGCGATATTACGATACGGAGTCCGGACGTAAGCGGGCCAATGATACAATCCACCGTGTACGCATCAAACATTTGGAACCCGGCAGGGAATACAGATACCGGATTTTTTCGAGAGAAGTTGTCTCCTGGCCTTCGAGTGACTGGGTAACTTATGGATTGATTGCTGCTTCAAATGTATACAAGCAAGAACCTTTCAGATTCAGAACTTTCGACGACCGGAAGAAAGAAATTTCCTTTCTGGTATTAAATGATATTCACGGGCGGAGTGACTATATGAAGTCTCTGTGTCGGGAAGTAGATTTCAAATCTCTTGATTTCGTTTTGCTTAATGGAGATATGTCGTCATGGGTAGAGGGGCAGGAGCAGATATGTAAAGATTATATTGATGCTTGTGTCGAATTGTTTGCGTCCGAAGTGCCTATTGTTTTCAATCGGGGAAACCATGAAACACGTGGAGTTTATTCCGATGCGTTGATAAAGTATTTTCCTACGTCTACCGGAACTTTTTATTATCGTTTCAACATAGGTAAGGTTTGTTTTCTTGTTCTTGATTCCGGTGAAGATAAGCCGGATTCGGATTTGGAGTATGCCGGTATTGCCGACTATGACAATTACCGAGAAGAAGAAACCCTATGGTTGCGGAGTGTGGTGGAAGAAAACGATTTTAAGCAATCATCCCTTCGGATCGCATTCCTGCACATCCCGCCGACGATAGGCAACTGGCATGGAAACTATCATTTGCAGCAAACCTTGTTGCCCGTTTTAAATACGGCTGGAATTGATCTGATGTTATCCGGACACACTCATAAATATTATTTCCGTGAATCAGAACCCGATAAAGCCAACTTTCCCATCCTTGTCAATGATAATAACAGCTATCTGCTTTGTAAGATAAAAGATGGAAAAATGGTGATTGATGTGGTAGGAGCGAATGGAAAAGACAAGAAGCAACATCAGTTTGATGTGAAATTTTAGTCAAATACCATTAGATTCCAATAGTATAGTTATTTATAATTTAATGTAATCATGAAGATGAAAACTATAATAAAATTATTATTTGTATTTTCGTTGCCATTTATTTTCTGTCGTTGTGCCGACGACGGGATACACTATGAACGGGAAATCAATGTTCCCGAAGGTATCTATCTGACGGGGAGTGCGTCCCAATTCTCGGTAGAGGCAATCAATGGTAAAATGAATGTGATAAAAGAGGGCACTTTGGTCGCATTGAACACATGGCTGACATCCAGCGGAGATTTTTATATCTCTTTAGTCGGACCGGATGGGCAACCCGTTTATTATGGGCAGGGAGCGCTTTTGCAAAACGACAACAGTGAGGTGCCAACTTATTCTTTGGCTCCTGGAACCGGCGGTTTCAGAGTAATGGAAGATGGATTGTATCAGCTAATTGTGAATCCTTTATTGAAACAGGTTAATATTGTTCCATTCAATTTCCGTTTGACGAGTAAATTCGAACTGACAGAAGACGGTGAAAACGAACTCTTTCTTCAAAAACCGTCTTACGACCATATTAACCATGTGGCTACCTGGGTGTCCAGTGGCGAGTTAGAAGTGATATTACCGGCAGAGTTTTCGTTTAATTATACCGATAATACGTCTTTTGATGTGAAGGAAACAGATACGGAGAAATATACATTCTCTTCTATGTACACCGGAACGGGAGGAAGTATAAAATGAATGTTTTAACTGAAGAATATGCCGAACTAACCAACCAGTCGCAAGTGCAGCTCAATCTTAAAAACAAAGGTGAGTATAAAGTAACGCTTCAATATGAAGTCTTGACAGGAAAATTCTTTGCGAAGATGACGGGCAATGAGATCATAGAACCCGAACCGGAGGGGTATCCAGAGAAACTATATATGATTGGAGATGAATTTGGAAACTGGAATTGGAATTCGACAAATGTGGTAGAGATGGCCCCTGTGGGACAGCTTGGCAATGGTGCATTCTGGACTATCAAGTATTTCAATGCTGGTCAGGGAATTAAATGGGCATCGGAAAAATCTGATGCGGAAAGTTTTGCCTCTTTGGGTACAAATGTCAATTATGTTGTAGGCAGTAACGGAAGAGCGACGGTAGAAACAAGCGGCCTGTATTTGGTATATGTAGATATGAACCGTAATCTTATAACTTTTGAGAAACCTGCCGTTTATGGAATAGGTGAGTGTTTTGACGGACAGGAAGTATCGTTCGATCTTTCCGGGCAGAATTTCTCTGCTGTCACTACAACACAAGGCAATCTTCAGATGTATGCAACTTCCGACTATAACAATAGAGACTGGAACACTATGGAATTCAACATCTATAATGGACAAATCTATTATCGTGGTGTAGGTGCTACACTGGAACCGGTTCCTGTTGCTTCTAATATACCAATAGAACTTGATTTCTCTCAAGATAAAGGTAAAATAGCTGTGACTTTTGCCTCTCCAAGTGATGTCCCCTCAACAGCGAAGGCTATTTATATGGTTGGCGATGAATTTGGAAACATGAATTGGGGCTCGGATGGGGTTATCTCATTAGATAAGGTTTGGAACAGTGCCGACCGATGGATACATATTAATTATTTCAATGCCGGAACTAAACTTCGTTTCTCTACATCCAAGATATTTGGTGATGGAGAGTTTACCGGACTGACTAATAATGTGGGCTTCGAAATCTCTGACGAAGGACTGGTGGTTATCCCCCAAAGTGGTACTTATATCATTTTCGTTGATTTAGGTTCGAAGACCATCTCCATCCAAAAGCCTGTAATCTATGGGTATGGAACGGCAGCCGGAGGAAACAACGAAAAGATCTTGCCTTTTACGGAAAGTAGCGACGGGAAAACATTCTCTGTTACTTTACCTAATGGAGGACGTTTCAGAATACATCCTTATATTCCTGCTTTTGATAATCTTAATCCTTCATTTGGTGCTTGGAAACGCGAATATGCTGTTAATCCGGAGACTCTTGAAATCTATTTGCGTAAAGAGGGCATGGATGAACCGAACAAAGATTATGTATGGGCTGCCAACACTATAATAACTCTTGATTTCAGGGCAGCGAAAGGAACGATAGTAGTTCCTTAGCCCGGTCTGCTCCAAGAAAAATTGTAGCTGATTATATTTTTATATCACTTTTACCCTCACACCCTCACACCTTCGTTCAATCCCTTTATTCATCGTGGTTGCAAGGTGTGAGGGAACGTGGTAGGGGGTGAGGGTAAAAAAGTTACCCTCACCCTATTTAATTTTAGTTTTACTTTTAATTTGTTGATTTATAGTGAAATACACTTCTGCTTGGATGTAAATAACTAATCTCATATCTCACTATTTTGATCCTTTTTCTATCATATAAATGCCGAAAGTGTGTCATTAGTATCTGCTTTTGAAGTACCGTCTCTTATTCTATATTCTTTCATCAATTATAGGTTAATACCTAATGATCTTTCTGTAAACTCTTAATGCTTCTTATGGGCTCACTATAGTAGATAGACTTGTTTACAGTAGTGAGCTTGTTTGTCTACATTTGATAGCTTATTTGTTCACATTGGTGAGCCCTTACTAATCACTAAGCGAGAATGTATACTATTCTCGAACATTTCCGTTCTGCACTCTGTAATCTGAAAAAGGAGGTATTGACCTAAGTTTAAATAAATGGGTTGAGTTGGTGAGTCTTTGTACTACAGATTTTTCCCTTACAGGCATCTTCTTGCTTTTTCCTTTTTCGCCTTTACGCGCCCGCGTGTGATATAATAATGTGTATCCCTCTCGTCGTTTCCGCACACAATTTCCCAAATATGTTCTACAACATCGTTATGCGTCAGCACTTTAGCAAATGTATTCAAAAATAATTAGAAAAAATAGTTTGATATATTTGGAGTGTATACCAAAAGGGCGTACTTTTGCACCCGCTTTCCAAGAGAAGAAAGCCTTGAAAAATTGACTTAGTGAAAAAGTGGAATTATACTTAAAGAAAAGAACAAAAAACTTCCGAAAAAGTTTTGGATTATAATAAATAAAGTTCTTATCTTTGCAGTCCGATTTGCAAAGAAAATTGGCAAGAGTTATTCTTTCATACCTTCTTTCCCTTTCGCATAGAGAGTCTGAGAAATCGAGTAAAAAGAAAAACTGAAAAAAAACTTCCGAAAAAGTTTGGTAGTTAAAAATAAACCTCTTACCTTTGCACCCGCTTTTGAAACGGAAGCGACAAGTTCTTTGAAATATTGATAAACAATACAAGTAGTACAAGTAAAAAAATAGAACCGTCAATACTTGTCTTATGAAGTAGCGATACAATTAAGACTAATAGGTATTTGAATAAGGTCAATAAATTTACGGCGTCCTGAACAGAGCAAAAAGATCATCTTAACCGATGATAAAAAATACTTTTACAATGAAGAGTTTGATCCTGGCTCAGGATGAACGCTAGCTACAGGCTTAACACATGCAAGTCGAGGGGCAGCATTTTAGTTTGCTTGCAAACTGAAGATGGCGACCGGCGCACGGGTGAGTAACACGTATCCAACCTGCCGATAACTCCGGAATAGCCTTTCGAAAGAAAGATTAATACCGGATAGCATACGAATATCGCATGATATTTTTATTAAAGAATTTCGGTTATCGATGGGGATGCGTTCCATTAGTTTGTTGGCGGGGTAACGGCCCACCAAGACTACGATGGATAGGGGTTCTGAGAGGAAGGTCCCCACATTGGAACTGAGACACGGTCCAAACTCCTACGGGAGGCAGCAGTGAGGAATATTGGTCAATGGGCGAGAGCCTGAACCAGCCAAGTAGCGTGAAGGATGAAGGCTCTATGGGTCGTAAACTTCTTTTATATGGGAATAAAGTTTTCCACGTGTGGAATTTTGTATGTACCATATGAATAAGGATCGGCTAACTCCGTGCCAGCAGCCGCGGTAATACGGAGGATCCGAGCGTTATCCGGATTTATTGGGTTTAAAGGGAGCGTAGGTGGATTGTTAAGTCAGTTGTGAAAGTTTGCGGCTCAACCGTAAAATTGCAGTTGAAACTGGCAGTCTTGAGTACAGTAGAGGTGGGCGGAATTCGTGGTGTAGCGGTGAAATGCTTAGATATCACGAAGAACTCCGATTGCGAAGGCAGCTCACTAGACTGTCACTGACACTGATGCTCGAAAGTGTGGGTATCAAACAGGATTAGATACCCTGGTAGTCCACACAGTAAACGATGAATACTCGCTGTTTGCGATATACAGTAAGCGGCCAAGCGAAAGCATTAAGTATTCCACCTGGGGGAGTACGCCAACGGTGAAACTCAAAGGAATTGACGGGGGCCCGCACAAGCGGAGGAACATGGGTTTAATTCGATGATACGCGAGGAACCTTACCCGGGCTTAAATTGCAACAGAATATATTGGAAACAGTATAGCCGTAAGGCTGTTGTGAAGGTGCTGCATGGTTGTCGTCA
>VOFB01000071.1_pt1:0-32500 | contig 77938 bp, 74 predicted proteins | sample 5384141 | NCBI WGS metagenome assembly VOFB01 (sample SAMN12384721, study PRJNA508395) | human gut metagenome | isolation source: healthy gut A | host: Homo sapiens | reverse complement strand
GGTTCATATAAGGTGAACTTCGGAGAAGAAGAATTCATGAATTACTTCAAAGCGTTCTTGCGTCCTCAATTAGTAGAAATGCTATTTTAAAAGAAGCGACTATGAGTAGTAAGTACTATTACTTGGTAGCAGGTTTGCCGGAACTTTCGCTGGAAGACAGCAAACTGAGCTATACAGTAGCCGATTTTAAAACTGAAATCTACCCGGGATTATCTGCTTCAGACCAGAAGTTGATTGACTTGTTCTATCTGAAGTTTGACAATGCCAATGTGCTGAAACTTCTCAAAGACAAAGAGGCGGAAATCGACAAACGGGGAAACTACTCTGCTGACGAACTCTCTGAATATATTTCTATTCTGAGAGAAGGCGGAGAAATCAGCCTAAGGAATTTCCGGTTTACCTTTCTACATTTATAACTGATTATCTGAATACTCCGGCTGAAAGTACGGTGTTACACGAAGATCACCTGGCTACTTTATATTATGAGTATGCCATGAAATGTGGAAATAAGTTTGTTGCTGCCTGGTTTGAATTCAACTTGAACATCAATAATATTCTGTTGCATTTACGAGCCGTAAGTTCAAATGGGATATTGCTTCCAATATTGTAGGTAATACGGAAGTGTGCGAAGCATTGCGTACCTCGAGTGCCCGCGATTTCGGATTGTCTGGTGAGGTTGATGTGTTTGAGTCATTGGTGAAAATCAGTGAGATTACAGAACTGGTAGAGCGTGAGAAGAAGCTGGACGCTTTGCGGTGGAACTGGATGGAAGATGCTATTTTCTTCGATTATTTCACTGTTGAGCGCATTTTTGCTTTCTTGTTGAAGCTGGAAATGATTGAGCGGTGGATCTCCTTGGATAAAGAAAGAGGTAATCAGTTGTTCAGAAGCATTATTGAATCGCTGAAGAACGAAGTGCAGATTCCCGCAGAATTCAGATAATATAATTTAAAGAAATATATGGCAACAAAAGGAACTGTTAGTGGCGTTATCGCCAACATGGTAACCCTCGTCGTTGACGGCCCGGTGGCACAGAACGAGATTTGCTACATCTCTACCGGCGGCGACCGACTAATGGCGGAGGTGATTAAGGTGGTAGGTACCCAGGTGTATGTTCAGGTGTTCGAAAGCACCCGCGGACTGAAAGTAGGGGCTGAAGCCGAATTTACCGGACACATGCTTGAGGTGACATTAGGCCCGGGTATGTTTCGAAAAACTATGATGGTCTGCAAAATGACCTTGATAAGATGGACGGAGTCTTTCTGAAGAGCGGACAATATACGTATCCGTTGGATAAAGAACGTGTATGGCACTTCGTTCCATTGGTAAACGCCGGTGACAAAGTAGAAGCTTCTGCGTGGCTGGGGCAGGTGAATGAGAACTTCCAGCCGTTGAAAATGATGGCTCCGTTTACATTGCAGGGAACTGCTACTGTAAAGACTATCATGCCGGAAGGTGATTATAAGATTGAGGATACAATTGCTATCCTGACTGATGAGGAAGGGAATGACATCCATGTGAACATGATACAGAAGTGGCCGGTGAAACGTGCCATGACGAATTACAAGGAGAAACCGCGTCCTTTCAAACTGTTGGAAACGGGTGTGCGTGTCATTGATACCGTGAATCCTATCGTAGAAGGTGGTACGGGATTTATCCCCGGCCCGTTCGGTACGGGAAAAACGGTGCTTCAGCACGCCATCTCTAAAGCAGGCGGAGGCGGATATCGTAATCATTGCTGCCTGTGGTGAGCGTGCCAATGAGGTGGTGGAAATCTTTACGGAGTTTCCGGAACTGGTTGACCCGCATACCGGACGTAAGTTGATGGAGCGTACAATCATCATTGCTAATACTTCGAACATGCCGGTAGCTGCCCGTGAAGCATCTGTATATACGGCTATGACGATTGCGGAGTATTACCGTAGTATGGGACTGAAGGTGTTGTTAATGGCTGACTCCACTTCACGCTGGGCGCAGGCGTTGCGCGAGATGTCCAATCGTATGGAAGAATTGCCCGGGCCTGACGCATTCCCGATGGACTTGTCTTCTATCATCTCAAATTTCTACGGACGTGCCGGATATGTGGTGCTGGGTAACGGTGAAACGGGTTCTATTACCTTTATCGGTACGGTGTCTCCTGCCGGTGGTAACTTGAAAGAGCCTGTAACTGAGAATACGAAGAAGGTAGCCCGCTGTTTCTACGCTCTTGGAGCAGGATCGTGCCGACAAGAAGCGTTATCCCGCCGTGAATCCGATTGATTCTTATTCTAAATATATCGAATATCCTGAATTTGAAGAATATATCAAAACTCACATCAATGGCGAGTGGATCGGAAGGTGAATGAAATCAAAAACCGCTTGCAACGTGGTAAGGAGATTGCCGAACAGATCAATATCCTGGGTGATGACGGTGTACCTGTAGAATATCATGTAATTTTCTGGAAATCAGAACTGATCGACTTCGTAATCCTGCAACAGGATGCTTTCGACGAAATTGACGCTGTAACTCCGATGGAACGTCAGGAAGATATTCTGAACATGATAATCGACATCTGTCATACGGAATTTGACTTTGATAACTTCAACGAAGTAATGGATTACTTCAAGAAGATGATTAATATCTGTAAGCAGATGAACTACTCGAAGTTCAAATCGGAGACAGTATGAAGATTCCAGAACAAACAACTGAAGGAATTGATTGCCGAAAGAAGTGTCAATTCATAATCTTTAATTTATAATTTTAATTATCAAAGATGGCAACAAAAGCTTTTCAAAAGATATATACCAAGATTACTCAGATTACCAAGGCTACCTGTTCGTTGAAAGCGACGGGAGTAGGGTATGACGAGCTTGCCACTGTGGATGGTAAACTGGCACAGGTGGTTAAGATTGCTGGTGACGATGTCACTTTGCAGGTATTTGAGGGTACAGAAGGTATCCCTACCAATGCGGAGATCGTATTCCTGGGTAAGTCGCCTACGCTGAAAGTGAGCGAACAGCTTGCCGGACGTTTCTTCAACGCTTTCGGTGATCCGATTGACGGTGGTCCGGAGATTGAAGGTCAGGAAGTGGAAATCGGTGGTCCGTCTGTGAACCCGGTACGACGTAAACAACCGTCGGAACTGATTGCGACGGGTATTGCAGGTATCGACTTGAACAATACGCTGGTATCCGGTCAGAAGATTCCGTTCTTTGCCGACCCTGACCAGCCTTTTAATCAGGTAATGGCGAACGTAGCATTCGTGCTGAGACGGATAAGATCATCCTGGGCGGTATGGGTATGACGAATGATGACTACCTGTACTTTAAGAATGTATTCTCCAACGCTGGTGCTCTCGACCGTATTGTGAGCTTCATGAATACAACGGAGAATCCTCCGGTAGAACGTTTGCTGATTCCGGATATGGCGTTGACTGCAGCTGAATATTTCGCTATGAATAATAATGAGAAGGTGTTGGTACTGTTGACTGATATGACCAGCTTACGCCGATGCGTTGGCAATTGTATCTAACCGTATGGACCAGATTCCTTCAAAAGACTCTATGCCGGGTTCGCTTTATTCGGATTTGGCGAAGATTTACGAGAAGGCGGTACAGTTCCCAAGTGGTGGTTCTATTACGATTATTGCGGTGACTACTTTGTCCGGTGGCGATATTACGCATGCTGTGCCTGATAATACGGGTTACATTACGGAAGGTCAGTTGTTCCTGCGTCGTGATACAGATATCGGTAAGGTAATCGTTGACCCGTTCCGTTCACTGTCTCGTCTGAAACAGCTCGTTACAGGTAAGAAGACACGCGTAAGGACCATCCGCAAGTGATGAATGCCGCTGTACGTCTGTATGCCGATGCCGCTAACGCTAAGACGAAGTTGGAGAACGGTTTCGACCTGACCAATTATGACGAACGTACGTTTGCCAAGGATTTTGCTGAATGTGACTATTCCAATGCAGTTGCTTGGCCTGTTCGGTAAGTATGTCAATCTTGATACGACTGAAATGTTAGACGTAGCCTGGGGCTTGTTCGGGGCTGTTGCTATTTCCGTCCGGAAGAAAAACAAGTCCTTCGATATCAAGAAAGACTTGGTGGATCAATTTGCTGGAGAAACAAAAATAATTGCACTGAAAGACAAATAAACGAAATTTGCTATTGCACGAAAGATATATTTAGATGATAGTTCTTATGAATCGGTTAATGAAGATTGTTTGAATTTGATTCGTTTACTTGTTTCTATTATTAAACGAATGAAATGCGCAGCTTGATTTTTTTATTAATATATAATGTGATAAGTGGCTATAAAAATTTCAATATAAAGTGGCAAAACCTCAATCTTCAGCAGCTCGAAAAGCAACTGAAAGTGCGGGTGCGTACACTCCCTATTATTAAGAATAAGGAGAGCGCACTACGCATGGAAGTGAAACGCTGCAAATCAGAAGCTGCCGATCTGGAGGATAGGCTCGAACAACAAATTCAAGCCTATGAAGCCATGTTCGCCCTTTGGAATGAGTTTGACGCTTCATTAATAAAGGTGAATGATGTTCATCTTGGCGTGAAAAAGATTGCAGGTGTGCGCGTACCGTTGCTCGAAAATGTAGAATTCGAGATACGTCCGTACAGTATGTTTAATGCCCCCAAATGGTATGCCGACGGCATACATCTATTGGAAGAGCTGGCCCATACGGCAATTGAACGTGAGTTTATGCTCGCCAAGCTGAACTGTTAGAACATGCAAGGAAAAAGACCACTCAGAAGGTGAACCTTTTTGAGAAGGTGCAGATACCGGGCTATCAGGATGCATTGCGAAAGATCAAACGATTTATGGAAGATGAAGAAAACTTGTCGAAATCTTCGCAAAAGATCATGAAGTCTCATCAAGAGAGTAAGGAAGGAGGCAGAGGCATGATTACAAAAATGAAGAAGCTCACATTCCTTGTATATCACAAGGAGTACGAGGAATTTCTGAACGGAGTGCGCGAACTTGGAGTAGTGCACGTGGCTGAAAAACAGCAGGGAGTAGCTGATAATGCAGAGTTGCAGGACAGCATCCGGCTTTCTTCGCGTTTGCAGGCAACATTGAAAATGCTGCATGGATTGGGCATGAAAAGAATGCTGTAATTGCTACGGAAGGTGGAACGGCTGCCCGCGGGCTGGAAGTGCTGGACGAAGTGGATGTGTTGCAAAGTGAAAAAACGAAGCTGCAACAACAGTTGCAAAACTATCAGAAGGAGAAAGCCGCCCTGGAACCCTGGGGTGATTTCGAGCCTGAAAATGTTCAGAAACTGAAAAATGCCGGTTATGTAATCGGTTTTTATAGCTGTTCGGAAGGAAATTACAAGGAAGAGTGGGAAACGGAATACAATGCAATGATTGTGAACCGTATCTCTTCTAAAGTATTCTTTGTGACTGTAACTAAGGCCGAAGTGGAAGTAGACTTGGATGTGGAGCAGGCGAAAGTTACCTGCATATTCATTGACACGTCTTGAAGATACTTTGTCATACGACCGAACAGGCCGTTGAAGAGAATGAAAAGAAGCTGGTTACGCTTTCCGAAACAGAAATTCCTTCCTTGAAGGCTGCTCTGAAAGAGTTGCAAAGCCAGATTGAGTTCTCTAAGGTTGTGTTAAGTTCCGAACAAACTGCCGGTGACAAGCTGATGTTAATTGAAGGATGGGCACCTGCATACAGTCAAGTGGAAATAGAGGCTTACTTGAATGACGCACATGTATATTATGAGATTACCGATCCGACACCGGAAGATAATGTGCCTATCCAATTGAGCAATAAGGGATTCTTTGCCTGGTTCGAGCCGATATGCAAACTCTACATGCTTCCGAAATACAGTGAGTTGGATCTGACTCCGTTCTTTGCACCGTTCTTTATGGTATTCTTTCGGGTTGTGTCTGGGCGACTCCGGTTACGGGTTGTTCCTGTTCCTTGCCGCTACGCTGTACCGTATGTTCGCCAAGAATATCAGTGCTACGATGAAGCCGATTATTTCATTGATACAGATACTGTCTGCTTCTACCTTCTTCTGTGGAATGCTGACGGGTACATTCTTCGGAGTGAGCCTCTACGACATAAACATACCTTTCTTGCAGTATATGAAGGATCATTTGTTCATGGATAATAATGCCATGTTCCAGTTGTCACTGATACTCGGTGTGATTCAGATTCTCTTCGGTATGATACTGAAAGCAGTCAATCAGGCTATACAGTTCGGCTTTAAGTATGCCGTAGCCACTATCGGTTGGATTGTGTTGCTGATATCCTGCGGAGTAGGATTCATGTTGCCCGAAGTGATGCCTTTGGGTGGTACGGTACATCTGTGCATTCTTGGTGTGGCTGCCGTTATGATATTTCTCTTCAACAGTCCCGGTAAGAACGTGTTTATGAATATCGGACTGGGTTTGTGGGATTCTTACAACATGGCTACGGGTTTGCTGGGCGACGTGCTTTCGTATGTTCGTCTGTTTGCCCTCGGTCTGTCGGGAGGTATCCTTGCGGGAGTATTCAACAGTCTGGCTGTGGGCATGAGCCCTGACAATGTGATTGTCGGTCCGATTGTGATGGTACTGATATTTGTTATCGGTCATGCCATCAATATCTTTATGAATGTGCTGGGTGCAATGGTTCACCCGATGCGTCTGACGTTCGTTGAGTTCTTCAAGAACTCCGGTTATGAAGGAGGCGGAAAAGAATATAAGCCATTTAAAAAATAACAATTATAGAATTAAAAATTAAAACAATAAAAAATAGTAAGATTATGGAAATGAACTTATTTATTGCCTACATTGGCATCGCGGTTATGGTTGGTTTGTCAGGCATCGGTAGTGCCTATGGAGTGACGATTGCCGGTAACGCAGCTATCGGTGCTTTGAAGAAGAACGACGGTGCATTCGGAAACTTCCTCGTATTGACAGCACTTCCCGGTACGCAGGGTTTGTATGGTTTTGCCGGTTACTTTATGTTCCAGACTATTTTCGGTATCCTGACTCCTGAAATGACAGCCATCCAGGCTGCCGCTATTCTTGGTGCAGGTATTGCCTTGGGATTGGTTGCCTTGTTCTCAGCTATCCGTCAGGGACAGGTTTGTGCAAACGGTATCGCAGCTATCGGACAAGGTCACGATGTATTTAGCAATACATTGATTCTTGCCGTATTCCCGGAACTTTATGCTATCGTTGCTTTGGCTGCAACATTCTTGATTGGTAGCGCACTGGTTGCATAAGAATCTATTTCTGAATAATTTGCTAACCCAGGGTTGTCATTCCGGTGACGATCCTGGGTTTATTGTTTCCAAATGCCACACTTTAACAAGGCAAATGCCACACCTCGTTAAGTGAAATGCCCTTCTAACTATTTTTCGCAAACGATTGTTTATGCATATTTCATTAGTTTTTTCGATTAATAGGCTATTTTTCAAAGAATAATGTGTATTTTTGCAGCCGGTATTAAGTAATAGAGATTAAAAGTAATATGACTAAAGAGCTGTTAACCCCCGATTACATCTTCGAGTCCAGCTGGGAAGTATGTAATAAGGTGGGAGGTATCTATACGGTTTTGTCCACGCGAGCAAATACCTTGCAGGCAAAATTTCATGATAGATTGTTTTTTATAGGGCCTGATTTTTGGCAGGGTAAAGAGAATCCTTTGTTTATCGAGTCCGATAACCTTTGTGCAGCATGGAGAAAGCATGCAGCTGAGCAAGATAACCTTTCCGTCCGTGTAGGACGCTGGAACATTCCGGGCAATCCGATCGTTATATTGGTTGATTTCCAACCGTTTTTCGCACTGAAGAATGATATCTATACAGAAATGTGGAACCGCTATCAGGTGGATTCACTGCATGCATACGGTGATTATGATGAAGCATCCATGTTTTCGTATGCTGCCGGAAAAGTAGTAGAGAGTTTTTATCGCTACAACCTGACGGAAACGGATAAGGTGGTATATCAGGCACATGAGTGGATGACCGGTATGGGAGCACTCTATTTGCAGACTGCTGTTCCTGAAATCGCTACGATATTTACCACGCATGCCACGTCCATCGGACGTTCCATTGCAGGTAACAATAAGCCTCTTTACGATTATCTCTTCGCTTATAATGGCGATCAGATGGCGGAAGAGCTCAATATGCAATCCAAACACTCCATTGAAAAACAGACTGCGCACTATGTAGACTGTTTTACGACTGTGAGTGAAATCACAAATAACGAGTGCAAGGAATTGCTTGATAAGCCTGCCGATGTAGTGCTTATGAATGGTTTTGAAGATGATTTTGTGCCGAAAGGAACGACGTTTACCGGAAAACGCAAACGTGCGAGATCTACCATGTTGCGCGTTGCCAATTGCCTGATGGGTACGGATATGGGTGATGATACGTTAATTATCGGTACCAGCGGTCGTTATGAGTTTAAGAACAAAGGCATCGATGTCTTTCTTGAATCACTGAATCGGCTGAACCGTGATAAGAACCTGGAGAAGAACGTATTGGCATTCATCAATGTGCCAGGATGGGTAGGTGATGCCCGTGAAGACCTACAACAGCGTCTCAAGAGCAAGGAGAAATTCACTACTCCGCTGGAAGTACCTTTGATTACTCACTGGCTGCACAACATGACGCATGATCAAGTGCTGGACATGCTGAAGTATGGGCATGAGCAACCGTCCTGAGGATAAGGTAAGATTATTTTTGTTCCCTGCTATCTCGACGGAAAAGATGGCATTATAAACAAGCAATATTACGATATATTAGGAGAAGATCTTAGTGTCTATCCTTCTTATTACGAACCTTGGGGCTATACTCCGTTGGAAAGTGTTGCTTTCCATGTTCCTACCGTCACTACCGATCTGGCAGGATTCGGACTTTGGGTAAACAGCCTGAAGAACCAGCATGGCATCAATGATGGGGTAGAGGTACTTCACCGTTCGGATTACAACTATTCGGAAGTGGCTGACGGTATCAAAGACACCATTTCGGCATTCTCTGCAAAGACGGATGCAGAAGTGAAAAACATTCGCAAGCGTGCCGGAAGTAGCTGAACAGGCTTTGTGGAAGCATTTTATTGAATATTATTATGAAGCCTATGACTTTGCCCTTCGTCATGCGATGGAGCGTCAGTTAGGTTAAATAAATATGAATTATTAATCAATCAAGTAATCATACAATGAAGATTAAAGTTAGTAATGTAATACTCTCCGAACTGGAAAGAGGTGACTGTGAAATCTCACGTATCCTGAAGAGTTGGAGAAGTTGTCTGAAATCGCACATAACATTTGGTGGTCTTGGAATTATTGAAGCTACTGAACTGTTTAGAGATCTAGATCCGGCTTTGTGGAAGAAGTTGGTCATAACCCAGTACTTCTGTTGGAAAGAATGAGTTATGCTAAACTCGAGGCGCTTGCAAATGACAAAGTAATTCTGAGAGAGAATGAATGATGTCTATGCTATGTTCAGAACGTATATGGACGTGAAACCTGATCAGAAGCGCCCTTCCGTTGCTTATTTCAGCATGGAGTATGGTTTGAACCAGGTACTTAAGATATATTCTGGTGGTTTAGGTGTTCTTGCCGGCGACTACCTGAAAGAGGCTTCCGATAGCAATGTTGATCTTTGCGCAGTAGGATTCTATATCGTTACGGTTACTTCACGCAGACCTTCTCAATGGATGGACAGCAGATTGCCAACTACGAAGCACAGAACTTCGGTCAGTTGCCCATCGAGCGAGTGATGGACGAGAATGGCAATCAGGTGATTGTAGATGTTCCTTATCTGGATTATTTTGTTCATGCTAACGTATGGCGTGTAAATGTTGGACGTATTTCTCTCTATCTGCTTGATACGGATAATGAAATGAACAGCGAATTCGACCGTCCTATTACTCACCAGCTCTATGGTGGTGACTGGGAAAACCGTTTGAAACAGGAAATCTTGCTTGGTATCGGTGGTATCTTGACTCTGAAGAGACTGGGTATCAAGAAAGATGTTTATCACTGTAACGAAGGACACGCAGCGTTGATCAACGTTCAGCGTATCTGTGATTATGTAGCTACGGCTTGTCTTACGACCAGGCTATCGAGTTGGTGCGCGCTTCTTCTCTGTACACTGTACATACTCCGGTTCCTGCAGGACACGACTACTTCGACGAGGGTTTCTTCGGCAAGTATATGGGTGGTTACCCTTCCAGAATGGGTATCAGCTGGGACGATCTGATGGATCTAGGCCGTAATAATCCGGGCGACAAGGGCGAACGTTTCTGTATGTCCGTCTTTGCTTGCAACACTTCTCAGGAAGTGAACGGTGTAAGCTGGCTGCACGGAAAAGTTTCTCAGGAAATGTTCTCTACTATCTGGAAGGGTTATTTCCCCGAAGAAATGCATGTGGGTTATGTTACGAACGGTGTACACTTCCCGACTTGGAGTGCTACCGAATGGAAAGAATTGTACTTTAAATATTTCAACGAAAACTTCTTGTACGATCAGTCTAACCTAAGATTTGGGAAGCTATCTACAATGTGCCCGATGAAGAGATTTGGGAGACGCGTATGGCTATGAAGAATAAGTTGGTCGACTATGTTCGTAAGCAATACCGTGATACTTGGCTGAAGAACCAGGGAGATCCTTCACGTATCGTTTCACTGATGGATAAGATCAATCCGAATGCATTGCTGATCGGTTTCGGCCGTCGTTTTGCTACTTACAAACGTGCACACTTGCTGTTCACTGACTTGGATCGTCTGGCTAAGATTGTGAACAATCCTGATTATCCGGTACAATTCCTGTTCACAGGTAAAGCTCACCCGCATGATGGAGCAGGCCAAGGTTTGATTAAGCGTATTATCGAAATTTCACGTCGTCCGGAATTCCTGGGTAAGATTATCTTCCTGGAAAATTACGATATGCAACTGGCTCGCCGTCTGGTATCCGGCGTAGATATCTGGTTGAATACTCCGACTCGTCCGTTGGAGGCATCCGGTACTTCTGGTGAGAAAGCTTTGATGAACGGTGTTGTCAACTTCTCCGTACTTAGACGGATGGTGGCTGGAAGGCTACCGTGAAGGTGCAGGTTGGGCGTTGACTGAAAAGCGTACTTACCAGAATCAGGAACATCAGGATCAGCTGGATGCTGCTACTATCTACAGTATTCTTGAAACTGAAATCCTGCCGTTGTACTATGCACGCAATAAGAAGGGATACTCTGAAGGTTGGGTGAAGACTATCAAGAATTCTATTGCACAGATTGCACCGCATTATACAATGAAACGTCAGTTGGATGACTACTATACGAAGTTCTACAATAAGTTGGCTAAGCGTTTCGCAATTTTGTCTGCTAATGACAATGCCAAAGCGAAAGAAATTGCTGCTTGGAAAGAAGAAGTGGTTACTAAGTGGGATTCTATTGAGGTAGTGTCTTATGACAAGTGTGAAGAATTGCTTCAAGCTGACTATTGAAAGCGGAAAGGAATATACCATTACTTATGTAATCGATGAGAAAGGCTTGAATGATGCTATCGGACTCTGGAACTGGTAACTACTTATACAACTGCCGGAGACGGTAAACAGCACGTTTATTCTGTTGAACCGTTCAGTGTAGTCAAGAAAGAGGGTAATCTTTATACCTTCCAGGTGAAACATACCTACGATTTCGAAGTTTTTGCCTTTGAATTTAGCATAAGCTTCCACCAGGTTAGGCATTTCGCGACGGCAAGGACCGCACCAGCTAGCCCAGAAGTCAACCAATACTACTTTTCCTTTGCCTACATAATCAGACAATTTCACTGTCTTTCCTTCCGGAGTCTGCATTTCGAAGTCAACAAACTGAGTACCTACGGCAGTCTTTTTCTGCTTGTCGGTCAGTTCTTTGATTTTTACGATTGTTTCGTCATTCTGGAAATTAGCAGGAATTTGTTGCAACAAAGCCTCATTTTCGTCCGTAGAGTTATTGTAGAAAGTCTGTTTGAACAAGAATACGCCGACCGGGTTAGTGATATTGTTTTGTACGCCTTCTTTGATGGCTTTATCATATTGTTCTTCCAGTTGGGCACCCTCTTTTTGCTTGGCTTCTTTCTGCTCATCACTTAAAGATGTATTACCCATTGCCTCATAAATGGCATTCATTTTTTTGCTGATGTCATTGATTTGAGCTCTGATTTCCTGGTATGCATCGTTGTTGGGAGTACCGGTAACAGCGTCATTATCCTTGGTCAGGGCAACGTTGATTTTTCCGTTTTCCAGGAAGAAGTCGATCATCAACGGTTCTCCGTTCACTTCACAAGTGACATAACGGCTGACAACAGAATCTTGTGTACCTTCAAAGGTAAAAGTTCCTTTTGTGATAACGGCTGTATCGAGTTTGACCAGATTTCTGCCATTGGCTTCCTGAAGATAGACGGTGTCACCGTCACTTGCACCTTCTACTGTACCTGTGACAACGTATCCGGCTTTGTTTCCACCGGTACAAGCTACCATGCCCAACGCGGCCGTTGCAATAACTAAATAAGTAAACTTTTTCATGCTTTTGTAAGATTAGTGAATAAATATTTATGCAAAGATAGATTATTTTTCTCTCGGCCACCGAAAAACACTGTTATATTAGATTAACACGTAGGTGAAAACCGCAGAAATGTGTACCTTTGCAACCCAAACTTTTAGTATGAATATGCAAGAAGATAAATCCATCATTGAGGTTAGCCATGTCTCGAAGTATTTTGGCGAGAAAACAGCATTGGATGATGTGACTCTGAACGTGAAAAAGGGAGAGTTTGTTACAATACTCGGACCTTCCGGTTGCGGGAAGACCACGTTGTTGCGTCTCATTGCCGGTTTTCAGACGGCTTCGGAAGGCGAAATCCGAATTTCGGGTAAGGAAATCACACAAACTCCACCCCACAAACGCCCGGTGAATACGGTATTTCAGAAATATGCCCTGTTCCCGCATTTGAATGTATACGACAATATTGCTTTCGGCTTGAAATTGAAAAAGACACCCAAACAGACTATTGGGAAGAAGGTGAAAGCTGCTTTGAAAATGGTAGGTATGACGGATTATGAATACCGTGATGTCGATTCTCTTTCCGGTGGTCAGCAACAGCGTGTGGCTATTGCTCGGGCTATTGTCAATGAGCCGGAAGTACTGCTTTTGGATGAACCGTTGGCTGCACTCGATCTGAAAATGCGTAAGGATATGCAGATGGAACTCAAGGAAATGCATAAATCTTTGGGTATTACATTTGTATATGTAACTCACGATCAAGAGGAAGCACTTACTTTGAGTGATACTATCGTCGTAATGAGTGAGGGAAAGATTCAGCAGATCGGTACGCCGATTGATATTTATAATGAGCCTATCAATTCGTTTGTGGCGAATTTTATCGGAGAAAGCAATATTCTTAACGGTACGATGATACATGACAAACTGGTACGTTTTTGTGGTACGGAATTTGAATGTGTGGATGAAGGATTTGGCGAGAATGTTCCGGTGGACGTAGTCATTCGTCCGGAGGATCTTTATATTTTCCCCGTTTCGGAAATGGCACAGTTAGTAGGAGTGGTAGAGACTTCTATTTTTAAAGGAGTCCACTATGAAATGACCGTGCTTTGCGGAGGTTATGAATTCCTCGTACAGGATTATCATCATTTTGAAGTAGGAGCCGAAGTCGGTCTGTTGGTAAAGCCGTTTGATATTCATATTATGAAGAAAGAGCGTGTCTGCAATACATTTGAAGGTAAATTGCTGGATACTACTCATGTGGAATTCCTGGGATGTAACTTCGAATGTGTTCCGGTAGAAGGAATCGCTTTCGATAAGAATGTCAAAGTGGAGGTAGACTTTGACAAAGTGGTTCTTCAGGATAATGAAGAGGACGGTACATTGACAGGTGAAGTGAAATTTATTCTTTACAAGGGAGATCATTATCATCTGACTGTTTTTTCCGATTGGGACGAGAATGTGTTTGTAGATACGAATGATGTATGGGATGATGGTGACCGTGTAGGTATTACTATCCCCCCGGATGCTATTCGTGTAATTAAAATAACCGATTAACAGGAAAGGAAGTGAATAAGAGGTTTTTAGTCTTTTTGTCATCACGTAAGAGTTGGACCCTCCCTTACATTATTTTTTCGGCGATCTTTGTGATTATACCGTTGGTCCTAATTGTTGTGTATGCGTTTACTGATGATAACGGGCATCTGACGTTTGCCAATTTTCAGAAGTTTTTCGAACATCCCGAAGCAATCAATACCTTCGTCTACTCCATAGGTATTGCCATTATTACCACCCTTGTTTGTATTTTGCTGGGTTATCCCGCTGCCTGGATATTAAGTAACAGCAAGCTGAACCGTTCCAAAACGATGGTCGTACTGTTTATCCTGCCGATGTGGGTAAATATTCTTGTGCGGACTCTAGCTACTGTTGCTCTGTTCGACTTCTTCAGTGTACCGTTGGGTGAAGGAGCATTGATATTCGGTATGGTGTATAACTTTATCCCTTTTATGATTTATCCTATTTATAATACGTTGCAAAAAATGGATCATAGCTATATTGAGGCGGCGCAGGATTTGGGAGCCAATCCCCTGCAAGTTTTTCTGAAAGCAGTGCTTCCGCTTTCCATGCCGGGCGTGATGAGTGGGATCATGATGGTTTTTATGCCGACTATTTCGACGTTCGCTATTGCCGAATTGCTGACGATGAACAATATAAAACTTTTTGGTACGACCATTCAGGAGAATATCAATAACAGTATGTGGAATTATGGAGCAGCACTTTCGCTGATTATGTTGCTATTGATAGCCGCTACTTCACTTTTCAGTACAGATGATAAAGATAACTCTAACGAAGGAGGTGGGCTATGGTAAAGAAAATATTTGCACAGACTTATTTGTGGATATTGCTGTTGTTGCTTTATTCTCCCATCGTAATTATCGTCATCTATTCATTTACTGAAGCTAAAGTTTTGGGTAACTGGACAGGCTTTTCTACCAAACTTTATTCTTCGTTATTCACTACCGGTGCTCATCATTCTTTGATGAATGCATTGATTAATACGATTACTATCGCTCTACTGGCTGCAACAGCATCTACGTTATTAGGAAGCATCGCTGCTATCGGTATATTTAATCTGAAAGCCCGTTCACGCAAGGCGATTGGTTTTGTGAATAACATACCTATTCTGAATGGTGATATTATAACCGGTATTTCTCTTTTCCTTTTGTTTGTATCTCTGGGGATCACACAAGGCTACACAACCGTAGTGCTTGCTCATATTACTTTTTGTACCCCGTACGTTGTTTTAAGTGTTTTGCCCCGTTTGAAGCAGATGAATCCGAATATTTATGAAGCTGCCCTTGATTTGGGAGCTACTCCCATGCAAGCCTTGTGGAAAGTAATTATTCCGGAGGTTCGTCCGGGAATGATTAGTGGCTTCATGCTTGCATTGACACTCTCTATTGATGATTTTGCCGTAACTGTATTTACTATCGGTAACCAAGGCTTGGAAACACTTTCTACTTATATCTACGCCGATGCCCGCAAGGGAGGTTTGACCCCGGAACTTCGCCCGCTTTCGGCTATCATTTTTGTCGTGGTACTGGCGTTATTGGTTGTAATCAATTACCGGGCAGGAAAAACGAAGAAAAAAGATTAATAGACTATCAAATGTGCTACTACGTAAATAATATGAAAAGAATAATTCCTGTTATCCTGCTCTTTACTGACTTTGACCGGTTGCTACAATTCCGGTGAACCGCGTGAGCGGGTCCTTAAAATCTACAACTGGGCGGATTATATCGGGGATGGTGTTCTCGAAGATTTCCAGACGTATTATAAGGAGCAAACCGGTGAAAATATCCGTATTGTTTATCAGACATTCGACATAAACGAGATTATGCTGACGAAGATTGAAAAGGGCCATGAGGATTTTGATGTGGTTTGTCCTTCGGAATACATCATCGAGCGTATGCTGAAGAAGCATTTGTTGCTACCTATCGACACGAATTTCGCACATTCTCCCAATTACATGAATAATGTGGCTCCATTTATTCGTAAGCAGATTAATAAATTGAGTCAGCCGGGTGAAAAAGCCAGCCACTATGCGGTATGCTATATGTGGGGAACTGCGGGAATCCTTTATAACCGGGCTTATGTGCCCGATTCGGTAGCCCTGTCCTGGGATTGCCTTTGGAATAAAAAGTATGCCGGAAAGATCCTGATGAAGGATAGTTATCGTGATGCTTATGGAACAGCCGTGATTTATGCGCATGCAAAGGAACTGAAGGAGGGAACGGTAACAGTGGAAGAGTTGATGAACGACTATTCTCCACGTGCGATGGAGTTGGCTGAAAAATACTTAAAAGCCTTGAAACCGAACATTGCTGGCTGGGAAGCGGACTTTGGCAAGGAAATGATGACGAAGAATAAAGCTTGGCTGAATATGACTTGGAGCGGCGATGCAATATGGGCAATTGAGGAAGCCAATGCGGTAGGAGTGGATTTGGATTATGAAGTTCCCGAAGAAGGAAGTAATATTTGGTATGATGGTTGGGTGATCCCGAAATATGCCAGGAATCCGGAAGCGGCCAGTTATTTTATCAACTTTATGTGTCGTCCGGATATAGCCTTGCGGAATATGGATTTCTGCGGATATGTAAGTTCCATAGCTACTCCCGAAATACTGGAAGAGAAGATAGACACCACTCTTCATTATTATTCCGATTTAAGTTATTTTTCGGACCGGGTGCGGACAGTGTTCAGATAGATAAGATTCAATATCCGGATCGTAAAGTAGTGGAACGGTGTGCTATGATTCGTGACTTCGGAGATAAGACGAAAGAAGTTCTTGATATTTGGTCACGTATCAAGGGGGATAATTTAGGGGTGGGCATTACTATTCTTATCTTTATTGTTGTTGCTTTGATGAGTGGTTGGATGATTTATAAGAGGTGGCAGCGATACAACCGCCAGAAACAACAGAGACGTAGAAGCAGAAGGAAAAAGGTCAGGAGGAATTAGTGTTTCTCCGGATTGCAAACAAAAAATAAATTAGGTGGAAAATAAAAGCGGTATCTACGGTAAGAAATAAGAAGCACGGTGAACAGAATGCTGATGGCAGGATGTTCGCCGTGCTTGGTATTTATCGTCTTTTCATTTCTCGGAGAATGTCCTTGGTGTCCTTATCTACCCGGAATGACTCAATTGTTTTTTGCAGTGCCTTGTTGTAAGTCCAGTTATCCAGTGTGCTATGTTTCAGATACTCCATTGTCTTTTGGGGAAATTTGATAAAACACAATGATATCATCCATGCCATAGCCATGCGTGCATAATATGCATCATGATTGAATGAGTCGGCATATTTCAGTAACGAATCGATATGCGCGTCATCTACATAATGGAAAAGCATCACAATTCCGAAACGTATTTCAAATTCTTTAGAGGATTTCAGATAGGGTTGGATAAATTGCCATACGTTTTCTTTTCCTTTTTTCACAGAAGTTTTCAGTTCACTGCAGAATATGTCGCATACAGCCCAATTATCTATACGGGGAATGAACATCGTTACGTATTTCATTTGTTCTTCAAGTTCCATTTTTGCCAGTCCGATAATCATTCCCTGAAGCATTGTTTCTTCATAATAAATCGTATCGGTTGATTCGACAAATGTACGCCAGTCTTCTTTCTTAATAATTTCTTTGGCCATTGTCCGCAGTTGGGGGATGCGTACGCCGAGAATGTTGTTTGCTCCCGGGAGGAGGGAAGAATGAAATTCCTGATATTTGGAATCTGCTAATGTTTGTAATTCTTTCCGGATATTTTCAGTTGTAGTCATTTTCATATCGTTGGTTATTTCACAAAGGTATAAAAAAAGAGTATGCGCGCTGTGTGCAGGCATACTCTTTTTGGAGGTAATTCCCATCATAATGAAAATACGTTGGGAAAGTTTATCCGATCAGTTACTTTTTGACCATGTCGAAACTGAATGTGGTAACCGAAAAGTTTTCAAGCGGCTCTCCTTCTACTTCCACTTGGGTGGCTTTGATTACAAAGGTGAGTTTTTTATCTTTATATGTATATTGACCCTTTTCTTCCGCTTCTATAGTTACTTTTACAGTAATTTGAGGAGCTTCCTCTCCCTCTGTTTGTACTTGGGTAGGGATCGTGTATTTTATTTCCAAAGGTTCAGGTTTTAATTGAAGTAGAATGGAGCCTTTGCTATCATCATTAAAGGCTGCAGTATAAGGAATGTTGTAATTGATATCACCCAAAGTCTCAATGATAATTTCGCCTATTTCTTCACCGACAATACTTTTAATCAGATCGTCAACCGGAAGTTTTTTTATCATAATCTGATTGTCTTTTACTTCAGCGGTAACTGTGGCTCCTTGCGGCTGTTCTTCTTTGAAGGAATAGTTTTGTGGATTGACGGATGGAGCAGTTTCTGTCAGCATATTACCGGAATAATTACCTTCCACATCTTTAAGTGAATATACGGGAATATCAGAATCGTTATCACTACTACATGCTGTAAAAGTGGCTATCAGGCCTAATGACATTACTAAGAAAGCAAAACGATTAAAACAACAAGCTTTTTTTATTTCAGTTATAATTTTCATACTGTTTTAAATTAGATTATTAATTTCAAAATTAAGGTGTACGTACATAAAGTAAATGCCGGTACTTGTGAAATACTGCATAAGGAAATAAAAATAGAATATTTTTTTATATGAGTATTGCCATGAAGATCCCTGTTCATGGTATCTTCAATTATAAAATATTCTTTTTATTTTATAGCTTTTTCGTAATGGACTTGCTTGGAGTTATCCCGAAATACTCTTTGTATTTATGGCGGAAATTCTTAAGATTTTTCAATCCAATCATTTCAGGAATAACCTGGACAGAGTATTTTCCACTCTCCAATAACTCACGTGCTTTTTCCATACGAATACGATAAATAAAATACTTCGGTGCTTCTCCCGTCAGTGCTTTCCATTTATTAAAGAAAGCAGTTCTGCTCATATACAGTTCAGAGGCAATTTCATCTATCGTCAGATTTTCCTTATCTATATTTTTTAGAATAAATTCTTTTACTTGATTGATGAATGTGTAATTACTATCATCTAAAACTTTCTCTTCTTCCTTTTCCAAGAACTGCTTTCCGAAAACTGTCTGCAAGAATGATCTTCTTAGAGAACGGTTGTTTTTGATAAGTACATTCATTTCTATCTTTAAATCTTCGATGTGGAAAGGCACATATAAAAAGATGTCGGCCAGAGAACTTTCTCTTTTGTTGCGTTGTCCTATATCTATACGTGAACCGTAAAGGATGATAGGAATAACGGATGTTTCTCCTGATGTCTTTAGTCTTGATGACAGTTCATAGCCATACATTCCATGCAGCATAAGGTCGCAAATCACTAAATCAGGATATTTCTCTTTTATACATTCTAAAGCTTCAGAGCCATTCCCGAAACTTTTCACATCAAAATCCTTTGATAAACATTCTTCCAAATAAGACTTGAATTCTTCATTACTGTCAGCGAGAACAACAGTAGGCTTGATTGAACTTTTTTTATGAGCAATCTTACCCAATGAAGTATCAGTCTTTCTTTCTTCCGACTTTTTTGCGGAGTGTATGATATTATATCCGGATACCTTTCTTTCTGAATTTGTTGTAGGAAATCTTAGTGAGACAGTGTGGGTTGAATGATTGATAAGAATATTCCCATCACATAGTTTCATTAATTTTTTGCAGAGTACACTTTTGGCAAATGCATATTTGAACTCTGATTTATGTTTAGGTTTAATCAAGTGATACTTTTGGCGCCTATAACATGTTAGCAATTTGCCCTTGTTGGCATCGAACGTTTTAAGTTCCCAGTGTTCGGAATTAGAAGAAATTGAAAAGATAATCCTTTTATCTTCAGGTTTCGAATGTTCTATTGCGTTTTTTATGAATTTATCAATGATGGGAGAGATTTTACTTTGATCGAACCAAACGCTGGCATAATTAAACTCTGTTTTTATTTCTAACTTAATCCGCTTGTCCGTAGCGAAATTTTTCAATGAATGGACTCTGTTATTAATGAAGTTTCCCAGTTCATATTCGGCAATATCCATCTGTTTGGAGTAGATAAGCAGATGTCGCAGATTCATTAATTTGGTTAGGTGTTCATCAAGACAGTCTATATTACGAATGACTAGTGATAACATTTTCTTTATGTCTTCGGGGCAACTATCATCACAAGCAGCTCTTAGAGGGGTATGAACGAGTGTGATAGGGTTGCGAATGCTTTGAAAAGAATCCATGAAATATTGGTGCTCTTCTTTTAAGATTTTGATTTCCTTATGGAGGGTAAGAAAATGAGATAAGAGCCAATATAATGAAATTCCTCCGGCTGTAAGTAGTAAGAAGAAGTGAGACTGGTGAAAGATATTTGCATCTATAATAGAGACAAATAGTGACGTTATCATTAAGTATTTCATATTTATTTTTTGTTGAAGTCACTTGGACTGTATACCTCTATTCCTTTTTAGTTGAGGGGGGATGAGAAAATGCACAACGAGTGTGATTTAGGGCATTACTAAACTCAAACAGTCTAATCTCAAAATTATTTGTTCTTTGAAGGTCAATATTAAGAAAGCGAGTTCCGTATGCAGATTTAAATCCTTACGTCTTGAATCATTCTTTAAGGAATATCTATTTCCTCCAAGTGACAATAATTAATAGATCATTTTTTCTGAATATATAATACTAAATAGAGATTCTTTGACGGTGGTGGGCGTATCTTGTATTTGATACTGTAATCTTTTGGGGCTATCAGTATCACAATATGCTTTTTCATATGTAATTCCTAAGGTAAAGTAAACATATTTTCTTTATTGAAATATAGTTTGTTTTTGCGGAGTAAAAGTAATGATTTGGTATAATAAATAAATGATGAGTTATTGGCAAATGGTGTATTGTTATTGTTTGGTGTTGTTTTGTAGGTGATAAGTGTTGTGTTTTTGTATTATTTTAATTGATGATATTTGGTGGAAATAGTGAAACCGGAACTTTAACCAAATAGATGGTTAAAATTCCGGTTATATTATTTTACTGATAATAGGCGCATAAGCTCCTGTTAGTAAGGAAAGGATTTGTTTTTCCCCCCCTGTTTAATTGATAATTCTACATCTCGTAATAGTTTTTATCCCCTTTCATATCCTTGTATTTACCATTATGCAAATAGTTGATGTCCGGTTCATATTTATGGCCTCCTTCCACTCTATAAAAGGCTGCTGCCCCTGCATTTATGTTAGCATGATATGGTGTTGCTTCCAGTGCGTCCGACCAGAAAGGGATATTACGCATTATGTAAAGTTTGCCAAGACCTTTGTCATATAACTTTTCTCGTAACGTTTCCGGATACGATTCGTCATTTTCATAATCGAACGTATATTCGTCGGTGCTGAAACCGCCATATTGAGATTTGTCCAGTCCTGCTATTGGTTTTTCAATCGAGCTATCCTCCCATGGATTCATAATTTTGGTATTTACCCATGTCCAGGCATAATCAATATATTCACCTGCTCTGATACCCGCAGCCTCGGAGGCTAGTGAACCGGCCGGATCACCCGTTATGGTAACTGTAATCAGTTTGGTCTTGCCTAAAGATTCCCGTAGTGCTTTGATGAGCTTCGGATACGAGGTCGCATTGGCAGCCGGATGTCCGTTTATACCATATTCGGCACCTTCGTCCATGAGATTAATGCCATCTACACGGTAGTTGGCGAGCTTCTTGACTTCCGCTACAAAGGCTGTAATCTGCTCATCTGTCAGGTTGCAGAATCCCAAGCCGGTCCCTTCTGCTTTAAGGGTGACGCAACGCTTTATACCATAGCTGGAGAGTGACGACATATTGCTTAACTGCTTTTTGAAATTGGCTGATTGGTTCAGAGTCACTTTTCCATTCGCATATCCCAGTGTTGCGGCATTCACATTAATGATGTCATATAAATAGGCATACCACGACGTTTCCCATAACTCATAATGTCCGGGACCGAATGTTTCATTATCATATAATACCATGATAAATTCTTTGGCAATGGAGGCGTTGACTTTTTCGCCATCAATAAACCCTACCATCTTGTACTTTTTCATATCAGCCTTCATCGGGCTCAACCACGGATAAGTAGAGCGTTTATAATAAATCTTGTAATAGATTTCATTACTATCCCGTGACGGACGAATTCCGCTTTCTTCCGGTAGTTCTACGGTAATAGGGAGCAAAGAATAATCATGCAATGTGCCTAGCGGATTCAGGCGTACCATGATAGTATCCGACATTGTATCTCCTGCCTTAATAGTCATTGCACCATCGTTACTGATGCCCTCAATGCTGATAGTAGACATTTTCCGGTATTCCGTACCGTGTTCTTCATTGTATTTGTCTACTAAGTCGAGGTCGATTTTCATTGTGATTCGGGTGTCCTGTGCCACCGGCTTCACCGTTTGGTAGAAGAATGCAAAATCGGGAGTCTTGGTATTGGTCATGGTGATTTCCAGGTCACTGGTTGTCATATCACATTTTAGCATGCCAAAGTTATTGTCTAAAGCCGTCTCGTTAGGTAATTTACCTACGGGAGTGGCAATGGAATTATCTTCGCAGCCTCCTAGCATGCCGGTTACTAATGTAATGGCAGCCATGCAGAGAACATTTTTGAAGTTTATATTTCTTTTCATGTCCATGGTTATCTTTAAAGTGAATGATTACTTGTTGATTTGTGGAATTTCGATTCCCGTCGGCCACACAAGAGGTTCGGCAGATACTGCATCGAATCCGTGTTTCGAATGGTCCTTGACAATGTTTCCCTCACCTTCATTAAATTTCCAGTAAGCAAGCAGGCTTTCTTCGTTTTCAGGATCTTCCACTTTATACATATTCGTCCAGATTTCCTCTTTCGTACGGCAAGTGTTCCAGATACGTATCTCTGCGATGTTACCGTTGAGTTGCCGTAGCTCATCTTCATAAGAGCGTCCTATCTGGAATTCGCAATCCGGCGTTCCACAGATATCCACAGTAGCTCCTTTTCCATAAGAGATATCCTGACTTTGCAGTTGTCCGTTCACATAATAGGCAATAAAATGTTCCTTGGCGTTGTACACCAGCGCTATATGATACCATGTCATTGCATTCAGTGACTTAGCCCTGTCGGCGGCGGGGAATTTGACTCCGTCCGGTCCCTGCATCTGCAACTGTTGGCGTGGGAAACTTGTATCACCTATACGCATTAAGAAATGCTGTTCTACTCCCATGATCGTACTGATATCCGATGCACCGGCCGTATTGCTTGGTCCGCTGTATGTAAAGTCCTCTACATATACCAGTGCTTCCATGGTAATCTGACCTAATTCTTTCAGACAGGCATTTTTCTCTTCGTCGAGGAAAGTAGGCACTTCCAGATAATTGTCTTTCAGGTTGGCGGCTACCGTGATAGCGCTTGAACGGCGCACCAGATAGAACAATGTTTTCGAACCGTTCAATAGATGAACGCCACCCGACGTTTCAGAGATGGTGAGCGGAACCAGATAAGTTTTATCAATCTCCAGATCTAACAGGTTATTAAAATAGATCGTATCAATCAATGATTCACTCTTTTCGGCTTTGATAATCAGTTCGCTGTTCGACAGGCTATAATATTTACTATCCAGCATTCCATAATCAGTCCGTGCCGGGCATTGAATTCGTTTATCAGTCCGGGATCCGCTTTCAGCTTCACTACGATGTCTTTTCCTGCCGGGTAAGTCAACTTGGCGCTGAAGGCACGTTTCTGTTCATTCAGCGTATTTCGGAAAGTCACTCTTTCTGAATTGCTGTTACTGGCTTCCTTGATATAGACCATGTTGTCGAATGGTGCTTTATTGCTGTAATCCGTATTGTCACAGGCAATCATCAGTCCGCAGATGATTGCAGCCAGAGAGATGATTATTTTATATCGTTTCATAGTTCCTCCTTTCATTAATTAATCGGTGATGGGTTCAGTTTTTGGATAGCATCACGTATACGGCGGTAGTTAGTCACCCCATCGGTGGCGAGATAATCTTCATTGGCATTGTAGATAGAAACTCCTGCCAGCGGACCATTGTTACCCAGTCCTGTGATGAAATGATTGATGATGTAGGCCATCCCTTCCGAGGTTTGTATAACATCCAAATCTTCCCGGCTGATGATACCGGTTTTACCGTCATCGGTCGGAGGAGTGGCTGTCGTTATCACTTTCTCTTTGGGCATTTTCCCATAGAAACCTACAGGTTGGCTCATATTCAGTTTTATTTCGAGTGAGCTTTCAAGCAACACAATTTGCCCATCCACGAAATAGTCTACCAAATCGATGAACGGCTCTTCGTATCTTCCGCTATAATCCACTGTAAATGTGACGATGCCATCAAAGAAAACCAACTTTCCATTATTAGCTTTCGGACCGCCGATAGCGGCAAGTTTTTCCCGGATAGCCGTCGTTACCTCATTGAAGAAATCGACATGCATCATACTTCCGGCACGACCAAACTGCACATAATAACCGTCAAATTCATCACTCTCCCCGTTTTTCAATGCCGCATTCATTTTCGTTTTGAATTCTTCCAGGTTTTCTGTCTCTTCGCATTGGTCGTAGAATTCGGATAAATTCTTGTAATAGAGAAATTTGGTGCCGGTCCGTTTGAGTTTGGATATGTCTTCCTTATCATAAACGGACAGATTATCAGCGTTGGTCAGCACCACAAAATCTACGCTATCGGGCAAGGAACGCAAGAAATCCTGTTCGCCCAATGTCGTACCCGGATTGTTGGCAAAACGTATTAACATTAACGTATGCTTCCGGTTTTTGTATTCTTTCAGACTTTGCTCGTATTTTTCATGCAAGCTGGGGTCTTGTTCGTCGGGAAATATAGGGTTGTAATCAACCGGTGTCGGTTCTGTCCAGTCGCTACAGGCAACGAACATCAGTGAGCAGGCTATGGTCAATATGACACTTATGAATGAATTCTGTTTCATTGTATCTTGGGTTTAAGTTCCACATTATTTTACATTCGGATTGCAGTCCCACCATAAGCGGGTAGCGCCGTTATCTTCTCCATTGAGCTTTCGCAGGGCACCGAGCATATTTTCCGCATTCAGCTGATATTCTTCAGCAGGATAGGAGAGACGTCGTATTCCCAGTGTCAGGTTAGTGATTCCCACTCCCTTGTTGTCCATTATCGGAAGGAATTTAGGATACCCTGTGCGGCGATGTTCGCACCAGGCTTCAATGCCCAGAGGAAACATGGCAATCCATTTTTGAGTAATGATACGTTCCAGGTTTTCTTCGAAACGGGTATTCTCCTTGTCCTCGTTCCAGGCAATGGTGATGCTGCTCGGAGATTGGGCGCTGTATGTACCTCTCGGGTCTTTGTAAGCCCCTGGCACCAATGTTTTATTCTGGGAGTATCCGCTTGCTCCGCTTGCGCCCCATTGCTCAAAGGAAAGGGTGATCGCCTTCTCATATAGCTGTTGGGCATCTCCGCTCATTGCCCATCCCCGCAGGGCACCTTCGGCGCGAAGGAACGTGACCTCGGCGGCAGTCATCCACATATACGTATCATTGGCAGTCATCAAACGGTTGGAATAGGTTTGTATCAACTCGTCGTCCGTCACTTTGGAAGGAAGAATACCAATGCGTAGCCCATAGTAATCGGTATCATCCTGATACTTTCCCTGGGTGAAGTATTTTTCCAAACGCGGATCGTTATATCCCTGCATATAGGAAACGATTTCCGCAGCTATCCGGTAATCCTTCCAATCATTGAAACAGAGAGCCGAACGATTCTCCTCCACATGCAGTTGCGCGTTGTCCTCATTGTTCTCTATCACACCTGCGGCTACGGCTTTCTCGGCTATTTCCCTGGCCAGTTCCGGTTTCACATAAACGATACGCATGGCTATGCGAAGCTGTAACGAGTGAAGGTATTTATACCATTTCCGCACATCTCCATAATAAAGATTATCCAGTTTCTTAAATCCTTCCGCACTTAGACCTAGATTCTCCTTCAGAGCTTTATCTGCTTCTTCCAATTCCTTGAACATAGCCACATAAACCTCCTCTTGAGAGTCATAAGGAGCACTAAGGCCGTTACCTTCCGTTTTATCTCCCAATACTTTGGTATAGGGAATCGGCCCGAACATATCCGTAGACCGGTGCATGATAGCGACTCGCAGAATCTTGGCGAATGCCAGTGCGACGGGGTCATTGGTACGGTTGATAATATCCCGGTAGGAAGGATACATTTCCGAGATAGGATCGGAGAACGAAGCCTTCAGCCAGTCCGACTTGGGATTATAAGTCGAGTATTTTTCAGTCCAACCCACACGAGTCTCTCCAAAATAACGCCCGTAGGCTCCTCCGCACATCGCTTCCACAAATTGATAAAGATGCTCTTGTGTGGGGACCACCAATGCTTCCATGCTCTTTAGAGACGAGCCGATGATATGGTTTTCGCGCATCAGTTCATCCTGCGTTGTCTCGTAAGGATTACGATTGATATCCATATCGATACAACTTCCCGTCCATAGCATCAGCGTTAGCAGGTATGCCAGTCGGAGGGTTGCTTTTCTGTATTCTTTCATTTGAGTATTCATAGTTTTAGAAGTTAATCTTTACATTAAAACCAAAATTGCGTGTACTGGGCATCATGAAGTAGTCGATTCCCTGATAGAAATTGTTTGTTGTAGCAATCGCTTCCGGGTCGAAAGGTGCTTTGCAATAAATCATCCACAGGTTACGTCCCACTACAGAGACGTTGATGTCGCAGATATTACCCAACCATTTGCGGGGGGATGGTGTATCCGATGTGCGCTTCCTGCAAACGCAGATTTGTGGCACTATACGTATAATATTGCGGCAGCCCGCTTGAGGTAGCTACAATCTCGTAATACTGCTGTGCGTTCACCCAGCTACGTCCGTTGACGAGTACTCCGCCACGGTCACGGGCGGCAGCAGATGCTTCGGATACGCCATATTGGTCGAGAGCAGCCTGTGTGGCTGAATAAACAATACCTCCCAGGCGGGCACTTAATTGGAATCCCGCATAAATACCTTTGTAAGAAAAGCTGTTGTTCCATGCCAGGTTTGCTTTAGGAAATACGCTGCCTAATTTGATGTCAGGTAGATTATCCGTTTTGGCGACATCCCCATTTTTGTCTATCTGGATATATCCTTTATCGTCACGTATGAAGTCGGCATTCGTGTACAGGTCTCCCAGTGCGCCTCCTTCTTTCAGGATAAATTTGGTATATCCCAGTCCTTTTAGTTCAAGGCGGTCTTTGTTGACGATTTCTCCGGTTTCGGGATGCACATAGTCCTTAACCAACTCCACAATTTTGTTTTTATTCCAGGAGAAAGTGAAATTACTGTTCCATCCGAAGTCGCGCCATGTATGTCCGTAAGAGAGTAGCCCCTCGACACCGAGATTGCGTACATAACCGGTTTGCACATAAAGAGTCGAATAGCCGGAAGATACGGTGATTTTCGGGTCGAATGTCTGGTTATAGGTATTGGCATAGTAGAATGAACCACTGACTTTGAAATCCTTGAAGAAAGTTCCGTCCACACCTATTTCCCAAGAGTCGGTACGTTCCGGTTTCAGTTTGCCGATAGGATAATGGGTTTTGGCGTTCCAGTCCTGTTTGGTAGGGTCATAGCTGTAAGTCGGTTGTACCAGAAAACGCGGGTAGGGGGTACCCACAGAACTGAATGATCCGCGTACTTTCAGGTAATCAATCGCTTTGGGTAATGTCACCATTTCGCTGATTACTGCCGAAAGACCTACCGATGGATAGAAGAAAGAAGTAGGATTCGAGCCTTTCAACTGGGAAGCCCAGTCGTTACGTCCGGTCAACGTCAGGTACAGCATGCTTTTCCATCCTATTTCCGCACTGGCAAAAATAGACTGCGTCATTTCTTCCGAACCCTCCTGTGTTGCCCGTTTCTTGGCGTTGTCCAAATCAAATACATTGAATACGTTGGGCACTCCCGTGTCGCGAATCGGACCACCGTAACCCAGTAAATCACTGGAGTTGTCGCTCAATGAAGTACCGGCATTGACTACTACCGTGAAGTCGTCAATGCGTTTATTGATATTCACCATGAAGTCGGCATACGTTTGTGTCTCGTTCACCTTTTGAATGGTGTAATGTCCCTGGGTACTACCTTCGGTCAGTGTAGAGATCGTACTTGCGTATAGCTTTTGCTGATAAGTATTGTCGGTGTTATCCACGCGGATACGTGCCGATACATTCAGCCAGTCCAAAATGTCGTATGTCAGTCCGGCATTCAGCATATAACGCTTTTTCTCATTCGTGCGGACGTTCCGGTAAGCAATCCAGTAAGGATTCTGCATACGCAAATCCCCTTCACCTTGCGGCCAGTAAGCCACATTGATTTTACGTGCTTCGTCATAACGTTCGAAGGCTTTTACTAGAGAAAAGTCATCGCCCCGTGGAAACAGGTAAGCCGAAACCAATGGATTGGAATAAACTCCCTGATTGGTCATGTTGCGGTCATTTTGTATGATATAACTGGCTCCTACATCCAATTTCATCTTGTCATTCAGGAAATGAGTCGTATTGCGAAATGTGAAATTATATCGGTTGTACCTATTGTTCGGAATCATCCCTTCTGAATTGACTGCTGCGGCAGAAAAGAACGTTTGGTTCTTGTCCGTACCTGTCGAGAGGGTGATGGAGTTGCTGTAAGCCGCTCCCGTATCAAAGAAGTCGGTGGGTTCATATCCTGTTTGGTTGGCCGGATTCAGTTTAGGCCCCCAACTTAATATGGGAGAACCTTCCGCATCGCCCCGTGTACCGGTTCCATACCGATTCTGAAACTTGGGCAATACAAATGGGTTCATAAATTCCATGCTGCTTGAGAAAGTAGCCGACAGTTTTCCTATCTGTCCCCGCTTGGTAGTCACTACAATAGCGCCGTTGGCAGCGTTGCTGCCATACATTGCGGCTGCTGCCGCACCTGTCAGGAAAGAGATGCTTTCAATATCGTCGGGATTAATATCCGCAATGGCTTCCGTAGCACCTTTGGAGTCAAATTCAGTACCGCCTCCACCGCCGAAGTTATACATCGGAATACCGTCAATGACGTATAGCGCATTACTGCTCTGCTCGATAGACTTTGTACCACGCATCACCACTTTACTGGCACCTCCCACACCGGAAGAAGAAGCATTAATGACAACGCCGGCAGCCTTTCCGCTCAAACTGTTGATAAAGTTGGCGTCTTTTATTTCCGGCATCTTGTCTGCTCCGATTTGCTGGACGTTGTAGCTCAATGCTTTTTGCTCGCGTTTGATGCCGAGAGCAGTTACTACAACTTCCGATAGCTGTTGCGTATCGGCTGTCAGTTGAATGCGGTAATTATTCTGGTTGGTGACTTTAATGCTTCCTGAAGTATAACCGATATAAGTAAATGTCAGTGTATTTCCGGTGGAAGCTTCGATCAGGAAGTTCCCGTCGATGTCTGTGAGATCCGGCGGCAGTGCCTTCCACTTTGATGTTCACTCCGATCAAGGGATCATTGTTTTCATCAACTACCTTACCGGTGATCTTTTTGGTCGGGTTACTTTCTTTCTTTTGTTCCGGAATAATCATGATATATTTCTCTTTCAGTTGATAGGTGAAACCTGTACCTTTGAGAATTTGAGCGAGCGCATTTTCCAACGAAGCCACCTCTATATTGAGGGTGATGGCCGGTTTGTTTTTCAGTTGGGAATCGTTGTAGCCTACGGACATGCCGGATTGTCTTTCAACTTCTTTCAGTGCTTCAATCACAGATATACTATTCTTTTTAATAGTGATTTTAGCGCCATTTTGTGCAAGGGAAACTGTTGTGGCGAGCATCAAACAGAAAAAAAGCATAAAACTTCTTCCCTTTGTCTTCTTGTCTACTATAAATTTATAAATTTGTAGCATTTTCTTAGTATTAGGTTATTGACTAAATTATTTCGAGGTAATTTGTAGAGTAAACTCTAATATTGGGAATTCAGATTTCATATCCGGGACGGAGTGAGGCCTCTGTTCCGGTATTTTTTTGCATGGCATATAAGGTTAAAAAGTTATATTCTTGTCAGATAGCACTTGTCTTCTACTATTCTATAGTCCATTTGTCCGACCACGTTCACGATGATTTCCATCACTTCTTCGAGTGGTGCGTTGTCCTTGAAACGAAAACTGAACCTGTCGTTTTTGAGGTTCTTGATACTATATACAAAGGCATAAGGATATTTTCGCTCCAATACGTTGATGATGTCCGTCAGCGTCATCTTTTGCAGAACCAGTTCTCCGCGTTGCCAGGCTGTCACATCGTCCATATCCGGATTGGAGAGATCATATTTCTTATTGTTTCTGTTATAGGCAAACTGTTCGTTGGGATGGAGAATGACACTTGTTGTCAGATTGTTATAATCTACACGGATACTGCCTGAAATGAGGGTCGTTGCTATTTCCTGGCTTTCAGGGTAGGCAGATACATTAAATTCCGTACCTAAAGCAGTAATCTGTAAATCATTGGATTTCACGATAAACGGACGTTTCTTGTCCGGCTTAACCTTGAAGTTGGCTTCGCCTAACAGGAATACACTACGACTATCTCCGGTAAACTCCTGCGGATATAAAAGTGTACTTTTCGAGTTGAGTTGCACTTTTGTTCCGTCGGGCAGCGTCAAACTTCTCATTTCTGCTATCGGAATATATTGCTGTAACAAGTCGGTTTCCGCTTTTGTGCCTACAGTCGATAGATAGACCGAAGAGGCAAGCAGGAGGAATAAGATAGCGGCTGCGGATTGCCATATATGTATTGGGCGAATTCTTCTCTCTTTGGGTACGGTTGGAATACCTTCCTGTTTTTTCAGGCGCTCGTAAGACTTCTGCATTCCTTTCACGTTTTTTTGCCGTTGCGCTTTGTTCCATAGCTCTCTCAAAGCATCTTCTTTCTGGGATGCATGATCCTCATCTACCAGCCATTGATAGAATTCATTTTGGGTAGCTTCCGGATAGTTATTGCCGGTAAATAATATCAGTATTTTCTGAAAAAAGTTCCTCATTTGCGCTGTTCTTTTTAGTGGTTACACTATTAGCACAATCGAAAATGGGGGATTACTTAAAAGAAACACAAGAAAAATGCAATAAAAATAGTTTTTTTTATTTCGAGCAGGGTCAGATAGATTTGGTGTTCCACAGTTCGTACGGAAATATTGAGTGCTTGTGCTATCTCCATATTACTCATATTGTTGATGCGGCTCATTTCAAAAACTTTTCTGCGGCGTTCGGGAAGGCGGTCGAGAATTAGGCGGATGATTAATAGTGCTTCTTTATAATAGATAGGGTCGAGAGTATCTTCGGATTTTAGTAAGTCTTCGATTAGATATTTCTGCGATAATTGTTCCTGATAGGATTGTTCCAGTCTTTTGCGTTTGATGAAATTGAAAGTTGTGTTTTTAGTCATGTCGTAGATATACTGGCCTATGTCTTTGTTTTCCAGCCAGACCTCCGGTTGTGTCCATAATTTAGCGAACACATCCTGAATGATATCTTCTGCGTCCTCTTCAGATTTGAGCAAGTTTATAGCGAAATATTTAACAGCGGAATAGTGCGTGGTAAATATAATTTCGAATTGGCGGGCTAGATGAATAGGGTCTTGGTTTTGGCTCATAGGTTTATCAGGTCTGTTGGTATGAGACAAATGTATGTAAATAATTCAACAATACTAAGAAGCCAAGATTAGTATGCGAAAAAGGAAACTAAAAAAACGACTTCAAGTTCTGTGTTTTTATGAACTCTTAACTGTGAAAAGGAAAAAAATAGTGACGCTATCCAGTAGGGATGGCGTCACTATTCGAGTGAGATGGTGACGGTATACCAATGTGATACCGTCACTATTTTTAGATATGTATTTTACCAGTTTCTTTTCACTGTACGGTAACCGTAGCCGATAATTACAAGAAAACAGATAAACGGAAGAATAAATGAAACATTGACAGCCGGTAACCACGCTATTTGTTCCAAATCAATGATGCTTGCCTGTAGCGGTGGAAGAACAGAACCTCCCAGGATAGCCATAATAAGGCCGGCAGCTCCGAACTTCGCATCATCTCCCATACCTTTCAAGGCAATACCGTAGATGGTAGGGAACATCAAAGACATACAAGCCGATACTGCTACCAGACAATACATTCCGAAGATATTCTGAAGGAAGATTACACCTAAAGTGAAAATACCTCCAAAGATAGCAAGAATCATCAGCAATTTCCCTGCATTGAGATAGCGCAGAATGAACGTACAGATAAAACGGCTAATACAGAATATCACCATTGCTATGATATTATATTGTTGAGATAGTACTTCCGCACTTTTCTCGTCCATACCTTGTGACATGAACAAGCGTGTTCCATACTGAATGATGAAAGTCCAGCACATAATTTGTGCA